>ENA-OUQL01000752-OUQL01000752.1-human-gut-metagenome-genome-assembly--contig:-NODE-752-length-11540-cov-6.69168_pt1 | contig 11540 bp, 7 predicted proteins | sample MGYA00237945_ERZ548829 | MGnify/ENA primary metagenome ERZ548829 (study PRJEB26490, sample SAMN05194708) | human gut metagenome | biome: terrestrial biome; feature: human-associated habitat; material... | reverse complement strand
CTCTTGAACGGTGTCGTTTTGTCTATCTTGTTTGCAATCGTATTTGCTACCATGTCATCATTTACAATAGGTCTTCTATTCTAAGTAAGCTTAACGATTTTTGAAAAGGCAAGTGTATAGGAGTCTTTATGGCAACAAAAGAAAAGTGGATTGATTTATTTGAAAAGGCAGTTGGTCATCCGCCCCATGTCTTAGAAATTGAAGAAGGCCAAAAATCAGATTTTGATTTAAAGGCTATTAAAGGCATTTCCGCAATGGGATTGGATTAGGAAGTTACTTCTCCTGAACTAACAGAAAAAATTGATGAGTATGACGTTGCCGAGGAAGTGGTTGAAGATGTGGCCCTTGATGACGAAGAGGAAACGACTTTATTAGAAACTGAGGAGCTCACGCCGGTGTCTCGCGAAGACCAGACTCACACCGAAGAACATTCATAAGCTACTTCTAAAGAAGCACAAGTAATCTGGATGAAGGCCTTCAAAAACTAAGTAGGTCGTCAGCCTCTTCCTGAGGAATTTCTTATAGGTAGGTCTTCAGGTTATGATGTGTCGATCATCTATCAGTTTATCTCATATGGTAAGGCTGCTAAACTGGCCAATCCAGCCATGGCAAAAGGAAAGAGAATCCTGATTATTGCTGGTATTGTTGTGGTAGTCTTAGCGCTTGCTGGTTATGGATTTGGTTTTTATTATTACTCACGTGGTCAAGTAGCAGATCGTTATGAAGCAGCAACTTATGGTAAGTTTGATAGTTATGCCTCAAATCATAACACAACCCCAGATGGTGTTTCTGACATTTTCCTTAATGATACTGATGATACCATGTATAAGGATGTAACGGCTGATATCGATAAAAATACTACGGGAGCCAAGAACCGTTCCGCTGATAGTATTACTTTCTCAGATGTTGATGTAACTAAAGTCGTTCAGACTGGTGAAAAGAACTTTAAAGTAACTTTCACGGCAGTCTATAATTTCTTTTATGGCTATGATTCGAAGCTCAAGTCATCAGGAGATATTAAAGACAAAATTTCATGGTCATGTAATGTGGAATATGTTGGTGACGATAGTGACTCTAGTGGTAGCAGTTCTAACTACAGCGACTACCATATCAATGGTAAAGCTATCGAATCACAAAAAGTGAGTCGTGAAGATACTGTGAAATAGTAGTTGTTTTCTCATAGAGCTAGTCATTGTTAAACTGATTACAATTAGGAGGGTAGTCCTCTCTACTAAAAATGAGAGCCTGGTAATTGCCAGGTTCTTTTGTTTGTCTGTTTTTACCTCTTAGGGTCTAAACTTTACCACTTACCTAAAAGGCCTTGTTTAGTTTAAAGCAGCTGTTATAATAGAAGAACCATCAAAAGGACAGGAAAGGAGTATTATGAAAGTTAGAATCGAATTGGACCCATCCATGGATGAGCCTGAAATCTTGATTCGAGCTCCTCGGTTAACACAGGAATTGGCCCAGCTCCAAGAATCTATTCTAAAGAAAAAGTTAGTTCCTTTAGCCTACGTCTCGTGGGCTCGGAGATGTGTATAAGAGACAGGAGAGGATTTATGGGCATACCAAGGACGAGGCCTATGAGGTGAAGCAAAAGCTCTACGAATTAGAAGAGTTGCTCCCGATTGCCTTTTGTCGGATTTCCAAATCGACGATTGTTAATGCTAAGCAGATTTATTCTTTAGAGAAGTCTTTTTCGGGGACTAGTACGGTGAATTTCTATCAGACCCACAAGCAGGTCCATGTATCAAGACGCTACTATCAAGTTTTAAAAGAACGACTAAACGAAATGAGGTAAGATAATGAGAAAGAAATTAATTGGGATCCTCTTGATCCTTTTGGCAGCTTTGGTAATTGTACAAGACTATTTTATAAAATGGGAAATTAGTATTTGGATGTTGGCCTGGGTAGTCTTATTGGCAATTTTGTCCCTTTCTAGTCTTTTGAAGCGACATTTTGGTCTTGGTTTCGCCTATGGCATTGTGGCTCTATTTTCACTTAATGGACAGTTCCATTTTCTTCCAGTATCTAACTCGGTCCTTATCTTCTCTTCCATTCTTGCAGTTATTGGCTTGAACATTCTCTTCAATTCTTCTAGTAAAACAAAAAATCGTTTTGGATTGGGTTCTACTGGCTCAGACGCTAATAATGGTGGAAATGATATTGATGTCACTTTTTCAGTAGTGACCAAATATCTCAATGACCAGCAATTTACACATGGGAGTGCGGATGTTAGTTTAGGACAGGCTTCCGTTTATTTTGATAATTGCCGTATTGAGGGGCCATCTGCTCAGTTTGATGTGGACGTTTCTCTTGGAAGTCTTAGCCTCTATGTGCCCAGTGATTGGCGGGTGCATGTGAATGTGGATAACTCTCTTTCAGCTGTACAGCATGAGGAAAATCCTAGCAACTTAACTAACAAGGACTTCTACATCAAAGGTGATGTTTCCTTGGGTAATTTAGAAATTATTTATGTTGGTGAGAGTTCGATTGATTAAGTTAGTGGAGGGAACCTCTGATTAATATAATACCTATTGTTTTATCTCATCTCCTGTGATAAGATAGGCTCAATCTATTTTCAAGAGGGACAAGAGCTCTGGGATTCCTAACGTCATCAAGTCTTTTAAATCAACTAATACTCGAGGGAGTAGGACAAGGGAGAGTTTTTGAAAAGCTGTTCGGTATCACTCTCTTTTTTCCTACTAGAACAGGAATTAATTTTTAAATAAAGTTGTGGTACTAAATCTTTTGATTTGGTTCTTTTTTGGCTAGAGGACCAGATATTTTGGGCTTTTCCTGTAGGAGATAAGCTTATGTCCGGCCCATAGGACAGAGGGCTAGAAAGGGATAAGGGAGGAGTCTGATTGTTGGTTAATTCTGTGTTATAATAGCAAGGATTAGTGGTTGTTAGTGCTAAGTGAATGGAAATTCTTGCTTAGTCCGACTTAGTCCGAACGACTGGTGTAGAGACAAGAAAGGGACGTCTTATGAAATTACTTTATACGGATATGTCTCAGGATTTAACAGAAATTCTGACGGAGCAGGCGTCTAGCTATGCTCAAAAGGGAAAGAGGGTTTTTTATATTGCTCCTAGTGCCCTGTCCTTTGAAAAGGAGCGAAAGGTTTTAGAATACCTGCCTCAGTCAGCATCTTTTGACATTACGGTGACTCGTTTTACTCAGATGGCTAGGTATTTTATTCTCAATACGAGTAACCCAAAGACTCAGTTGGATGATACAGGTTTGGCCATGATTTTTTATAAAGTGTTGTTGCACATGGGCGATGATGAGCTCAAGGTCTATGGCCGTTTGCGTAAGGATAGCAACTTTATTAATCAATTAGTGGACCTTTATAAAGAGTTGCAGCAGGCCAATATGACAGTATTGGATTTGCAGCATTTGGATCAGGTTGAAAAACAAGAGGATTTGGTAAGGATTTTCAGTGCAGCTCAGGACCTCTTGTTGGCAGGAGATTTTGACAATCAATCAAAGCTTAGTGCCTTCTTTAAGGAAATTACCTCAGGGCATCTGGATGAGGCCTTGAGTAACACAGTTTTGGTCATTGATGGTTTTACCCGTTTCTCGGCTGAGGAGGAGGCTCTGGTTGCACTCTTGAACGACAAGTGCCACCAGATTGTAGTGGGGACCTATACTAGTCAAAAAGCTTATAAGGCCAATTTTGTTTATGGCAATGTTTATCAAGCCTCAGTGGATTTCTTGAGGACTTTGGCTCAGACCTATAAGGTGATACCCGACTACGTGACGACAGACAAGGAGGGCAATCTTTCTTTTGCGCGTATTAGTCGTCTTTTGGAGAGCCGTCATGACTTTAGTACGGTAGATGAGACGGTAACTGAGCAGGATAAGCATGCCCTGAAGGTTTGGGAAGTGGTCAACCAGAAAGAAGAAGTGGCCCAGGTTGCCAAGAGTATTCGCCAGTTGCTGGCAGATGGCAAGCGTTACAAGGATATTTTGGTCTTGCTTGGTGACGAGGAGAGTTATAAGCTTCACGTGGGGCAGATTTTCCGAAAATTTGATATTCCTTATTATTTCGGTAAGGAAGAAAGCATGTCTAGCCATCCTTTGGTGGAGTTTGTGGATTCGCTAGAGCGTATCAAGCGCTATAACTACCGTGCTGAGGATTTGCTTAACCTTGTAAAATCCGGTCTCTATGGTGGTTTTGCTCAAGAGGATTTAGACCTTTTTGAGTATTATGTCAATTTTGCGGATATCAAGGGGCGTCATAAATTCTTGTCTGATTTTACAGCTAATAGTCGTGATAAGTATAATTTAGACCAGATCAATGCCTTGCGGTCACAATTGATAGAGCCCTTGGACAAGTTTCTTAATAGTCGCAAACAAAAGGGATCTAGTCTACTCAAGAAACTGGTGGTCTTTTTAGAGGCTGTGCAACTGCCAAGTCAGATGGTTGAATTGTCCACCAAGGCCAGTGAAGCTGAAAAAGAACAGAATGAACAGGTTTGGAAGGCTTTCACTCATATCTTGGAGCAGGTTGAGACTATCTTTGGAGACGAATCGCTCTCAGTGGACGACTTTTTGTCTATCTTGCGTTCGGGAATGTTGGCCTGTGATTACCGTACGGTTCCAGCCACTGTTGATGTGGTCAATGTGAAAAAATACGACTTAATACAGCCACATTCGGCTCCGTATGTTTTTGCCTTGGGGATGACCCAGTCACATTTTCCTAAGGTAGGACAAAATAAGAGTCTTTTGTCTGATGAGGAGCGTAGTCGTATCAATGAGGCGACGGATGAGCACAGGAGATTGGATATTGTTACGCAGATCAATAGTAAGCGAGGTCATTTTGTGGCTATGTCGCTTTTCAATGCTGCTAGTGAACAATTAGTGCTTAGTCAGCCACAAATTATAAATGAAAGTCAAGATGACATGTCGGTTTATTTGAAGGAGCTTCTTGACCTTGGTATTCCATTGGTGGAAAAGGGACGCAATCGTTTCGAAGCAAAGGGGGACCAGATTGGGAACTATAGAGACCTTCTGTCGACTGTCATTGCCCTTAACAGTAGTCATTTGGATCTTGACTTGGACAAAGAAACCCAGACTTTCTGGTCGGTTGCTGTACGCTATCTCCGTAAGCGACTTGATAAGGATCAAGTCTTGATTCCAAAGGTGATTGACGATGTGACGACAACCAAGGTGGACGATCAGGTCATGCAGTTGGTCTTTCCGGAGGAAGAACCACTGAAATTATCAGCTACAGCTCTGACGACCTTCTATAACAACCAATATCTTTATTTCTTGCGTTATGTTTTGGAACTTGAGGAGCTAGAGTCTATCCATCCGGATGCTCGACACCACGGGACTTATTTACACCGAGTCTTTGAGCGTGTGATGGGTGATTCGTCATCAGAAAGCTTCGATGATAAATTGGAAAAGGCCATTGCTCAGACCAATCAGGATCAACCTTTTGAAATTCTCTATACCGAGGACCAAGAGAGTCGTTTCTCTCGTCAGATTTTGGAGGACATTGCGCGTTCAACTGCCAGTGTTCTACGTGACAATGCGGCGGTTAAGGTTGAGCGTGAGGAAGTCAAGTTTGACTTGCTTTTAGCAAATAGCATCAAGATTACTGGGATTATTGACCGAGTGGACCGTTTAACAGATGGTGCTCTGGGTGTTGTTGACTATAAAACAGGTAAAAATGTCTTTGATATTCAGAAATTCTACAATGGCCTCAGTCCGCAATTGGTGACCTATCTGGAGGCTCTCCGTCAAACCTATAAGGTTGATGCTGATCAACTTTTTGGGGCTATGTATCTTCACATGCAGGTCCCACAGCTTAACCTAGCTCAGATTGGTTTGGAAAAGCTAGCGGCTCAGGCTCATAAGGAATTGACTTACAAGGGACTTTTTGTGTCTTCAGAAACGGAGCATTTGACTGGTGGAAACTATGATCTGCAAAAGACTGTCACCTATGACAAGGAGGATTTAGAAACCTTGTTGGACTACAATATTAAGCTCTTTAGGAGTGCTGCTGAAGTTATTCGAAGTGGGAATTTTGCGATCAATCCTTATACTGAGGATGGCAAGTCTGTTCAAGGGGATCAAATCAAGTCTATTACTCACTTCGAGGCCGACCGCCACATGGGACAGGCTCGTAAACTCTTGCGTTTACCCAAAAAGGGCAAGAAGGAAGCCTATTTGGAGTTGATGGCAAAAACTGAGGAAGAGAATCAGATGCAAGTTTCTGAAAATACTATCTCCTTTCCAGTCATTGATCATGCTGTGAGAGTAGACAAAAAAGACCAGGAGGATAACCATGTTGACTAAAGCTTTTTTAAGTCCAGCAGAGATTGAGGAACGTATTGCCCAAGAAGCAGCTTCTGACAAGGATCGCAAGTTAACACCAGAACAGATTGAAGCTATTTACAGTAATGGTACTAATATTTTGGTATCTGCCTCAGCTGGTTCAGGGAAAACCTTTGTCATGGTTGAGCGTATCCTTGATATGATTGGACGTGGCGTTGGTATTGATCAACTCTTTATCTCAACCTTTACGGTAAAAGCTGCAGGTGAGTTAAAGGAGCGTCTGGAAAAGCGGCTGACAAAGCATTTAGGACAGGCAGAGACGGATGAGGAGCGGGCATTTCTTTCAGACCAGATTGCCAAGATTGGGACGGCTGATATTGGAACCATGGATGCCTTTACCCAGAAATTGGTCAATCAGTATGGCTATCTCCTGGGTGTGTCACCTACTTTCCGTATCATGACAGACCTTGCTGAGCAGACGCTTATGAAAAATGAGGTTTATGCTGATCTCTTCAATGATTATATGCAAGGAAAGGATGCCCAACTTTTTCAAAAATTGGTCCGTAATTTCACTGGACATAGCAAAACTAGCAAGGCTTTTCGTGATTTAGTTTACGATATTTACAGCTTTTCTCAGGCTACTGCAGATCCTGAAAAATGGCTACGTCAAAATCTCTTGAAAGGACAGATCGAGGCTAAGCCAGAACAGGCTAAAAATGAGCTTTTAGACGGTCTTAAAGATGGCTTGTTGGCTGATTTCCTAGCTTTCTTAAGAGACCATTTAGGTATAGCTCAGCGTGAATTTGCCAAGGCCAAGTATCTGAATAATGTGTCAGATGCCATTATCCTTCTTGAGGGCTCCTTGATTAATGACCAAACTGATATGGAGGACCTCCTCAAACAACTATTGACTCTGTCAGGAGGTACTGGTTTGACCAATATGACCCGTCCTAAAGACGAGGAACTCAAGGCCTACAAGGAAGCATACAACAAGACCAAAAATGAGTTTGTGGCTCAGTTGCGAGAGGTCGATACTCAGCTCACCGTTCTGGAGGTTTTGACCAAGCATAATGATGATATCCTACCTATGTTGGAGCTACTTCAGTCCTTTGTACTTGATTTTTCGGATCAGTATTTACAGGCAAAGATTCAGGAAAATACCTTTGAATTCTCGGATATTGCCCACTTTGCTATCCGTATTTTGGAAGAAAATCCAGAGGTGGCAGTCAGCTACCGGGACCGTTACCATGAAGTTATGGTGGATGAGTATCAGGACAATAGCCATACTCAAGAACGAATGTTGGAACTTCTATCTAACGGCCATAACCGATTCATGGTGGGAGATATCAAGCAGTCCATTTATCGTTTCCGTCAGGCAGACCCTCAGATTTTTAATGATAAGTTTCAGCTTTTCCTTGAAAATCCTGATGCAGGTAAGCTGATTCTCCTTAAGGAGAACTTTCGTAGTCAATCTGAAGTCCTTGATGCGACAAATGGTGTTTTTAGCCACCTCATGGATCAGGAAATCGGGGACATCCTATATGACAAGACTCATATGTTGGTAGCAGGTAGTCAGAAGCAAAAAGAGCCCCATCCTGAAAATGAAACTGAGGTTCTGATTTATAATAGTGATGAATCTAGTACGAGTGAGGATGAAGAAGGTCCTGATCAAGCTATCAGCAGCGGTGAGATTTCCTTGGTTATCAAAGAAATTATCAAACTTCATGAGCAGGGTGTACGTTTTGAGGACATCACCCTCCTAGCACCGAACCGTAACACCTATCTGGACTTGATGGTAAGTTTCGAGGAACACGGTATTCCCTTGGTTCCTGACGAGTATAAGTCAAGCTACCTAGAGTCACTAGAAGTTATGATTATGTTGGACACCCTTCGTGCTATCAATAATCCTCTTAACGATTATGCTCTCGTTGCTCTCCTTCGTTCACCTATGTTTAACTTCAACGAGGATGACCTGACTCGTATCGCAGTTCAGGCTGACAAAGGCCAATTCTATGATAAGCTTCTTGCAGCTCATACCAAATCAGGTCTTCATCCGGAAGTTGTGATGCAAGGACTTGATGCCAAGTTGACTCTCTTCACAGAGACTCTGGCAGATTGGCGTGACTACAGTAAGTGTCATTCGATTTATGACCTCATTTGGAAGATTTACAACGACCGTTTCTATTATGATTACGTCGGAGGTCTTCCACGAGCTGAGCAACGCCAGGCCAATCTTTATGCCCTTGCCTTGCGTGCTAATGCTTATGAAAAGACAGGATTTAAGGGGCTTTCTCGTTTTATTGGCATGATTGATAAGATTATTGCTAGCGGTAACGACCTAGAGGAAGTGACAGATTTGGTTCCCAAAAATGCCGTTAGCCTCATGACCATTCACAAGTCCAAGGGGCTAGAGTTCAAGTATGTCTTTGTCCTGCAGATGAATCGCAAGTTCATTGGTCACAGCAAGGATGGCCTGAGCGGTAAGTATATTATCAATCGTGAAAAAGGGCTTGGTATTAAGTATCTAGCTGACCTCAAAGACCAGATAAACACCAATTTGCCTAAGTTAAATGTTGTTCTTGAGACCTTGACCTTCCAGGAAAATCGTAGGGAAGAGCGCAGGGCAAGTATTTCAGAAGAGATGCGTCTACTCTATGTGGCAATGACACGTGCAGAGAAGAAACTCTACCTAGTTGGTAAGGGAAGTAAGGAAACCTTAACCCAGCAGTATGGCACTGATGTCGAAAATAATCGCCTACCAGTGGCTCTACGTGACCAGATTGCTACTTATCAGGATTGGATTATGGCACTTGATACTGCTTTTATGAGAAAGGACCTCAAGTTTACTGTTCGCTTTGTTGAGGATGAGGAGTTGACGCCAGAGGCTATTGGACAGGTTGAAGTCAAGGCTGCAGTAGATGCCGATGATTTATCTAACAATCGTCAGACGGAGGAGATTGAGCGTGCCTTGACTGTCTTAGAAAGTGTTGAAAAACTCAACCACCTTTATGCACCAGCGATTGACCTACCTTCTGTGCGTACCCCAAGCCAGCTCAAGACCTTTTACGAACCAATTATGGATACAGAGGGCGTAGATATCATGGATAAGAAAGAGGGAGTGCAACCTCTTGAGACGGCTAGCACTTTTGAGCTACCAGACTTTGGGCAAAAAACTAAGGTCACTGGAGCTGCAGTTGGTTCAGCAACCCATGAACTCATGCAACGCTTGACTCTTTCTGATACAGTGACTCTCCAAGATTTGACTCAGGCACTGAGTCGGGTATCGGCATCTGATCAAGTCAAGGCGCGTGTTCAGTTAGAAAAACTTTTAGGCTTCTTTGATACAGAGCTCGGGAAGCTTATTTTGGCCAACCGTGATAAGTTGCGTCGTGAAGCACCATTTGCTATGTTGGCAGAAGATCCCGCTAGTAAAGAAGACTTTGTCGTCCGTGGTATCATCGATGGCTACCTTCTTCTTGAAGACCGTATTGTCCTCTTTGACTATAAGACGAACCGCTTCACTCATCCTAGTGAACTTAAGGAACGTTACAAAGGGCAAATGAGCCTCTATGCTAAAGCACTCAGCCAAGCCTATCAAATAGATAAGATTGATAAATACCTTATTCTCCTAGGTGGAAAAGACTTGGAAGTCGTAGAAGTATAAGCTATAGCCTAACCATTCTTTCATGGTGAAAGAGTGGTTTTTTGTGTCTTAATCCCACCAAAAAAGACCGGTGTGCACACACCAGTCTTTTCGATAGATTTCCATCAGTATTGTAAGTTCGTTAAAATATTAGAGGATGGAAATAGTTATGAAAAAAAGTATCTTGTAGGTTGCTTAGGCCTACAAGGGCTATTATAACAAACTCATCTTAGTCTAAACAAGGTTAGAAAAATTAGAATTAACTGCCACAAACATTACTAGTTTTTAATAGTTAGGATCCATAATAGCAATAAATAGAGATAAAAACCGTCAGCATGAGACTGACGGTTTTAGTTTATTTTAATCCTAATATCAACTAATCAAAGGAACCACCCAATTGACCCAGGCCCAGGAAATAGGCATAACCAGAATCATGGCTGGAATCATATCTGCTGTTGGGAATTGACGCAGTTTCATAATACGAAAACCGGTCGCAATCATGAGGAAGCCCCCGCAAGCCTTAAAGTCTCCAATCATGGCTTTTGTTGTTAGAGGGAGAATGAAACCAGCACTCACAAAGAGGAGGAAGAAAACGATAAATTGTGGAATGGCAATCATGGAGACGATGTAGCCTAGACTACAAGAGAAAATCATAGCCGTAAAGAAATCTAGGATAGATTTAGAAATTAAGATAGAAGCATCGCCTGTCATCCCAGACTCAAGACTCCCGTAAATTCCTGTACCACTCGCACAAAAAAGGACGATAACTGTCAAGAGCTGCGCATAAAATTCATCGTGAGCTAACCCTGTTTGCTTGCTTGGTGTAATCTTGGACAAGCCTTTTTCCATAAGCCCAGCTCCCTTGTTGATGAGGTTTCCAAATTTTAGGGCCAGCCCAACGATGGTACCGATAACTACGGCAAAGATAACCGCAGGCATATTAACCATATTCATAATAGCGCTAATCCCCATTACCATAGAGGCTAGACCAAAGATAAGGTTAAGATTTTCCTTGAAATCGTCTCTGAGATAGTCCCCGAAGAGCCCTCCAGCGATTCCTCCTAAGATAATAGATAGCGAGTTGATGATAATTCCGCTTGGCACCAGTGATTTTCCTCCTATTTATTCTAAATACTATAAGTTTAGCATTATCAAAGACCGAATGCAAAATTGTCTCGTTTTTACAAACGTTTTATTGAAATTGTACCTTTGAAATGATACAATAAACGAGAAGATAACAAAACAGCGTTATCTAAAACTAGTGCTGATATTATTAGAGTATTGTCCATAAAAAACAAGGTAATAACTCTAATTTACAATCTAATATAAAGCGTAAAATGAGACTATTGTTAAATAGATTCTCAAGAAAGGATAAAAGATGATTCGTTTTGAACACGTAACGAAACGTTATGAAGATAAGGATGCTCTCTCAGATCTTAACCTCGAGATTCGAGATGGGGAGATTTTTGGTCTGATTGGTCACAATGGGGCTGGTAAGACCACGACTATTTCCATTTTGACGTCTATCATTGAAGCTAGCTACGGTGAAGTTTACGTCGATGATATGGCTCTCAGCCAGCATCGTGATGCTATTAAGAAGAAAATAG
>ENA-OUQL01000749-OUQL01000749.1-human-gut-metagenome-genome-assembly--contig:-NODE-749-length-11572-cov-5.28454_pt1 | contig 11572 bp, 7 predicted proteins | sample MGYA00237945_ERZ548829 | MGnify/ENA primary metagenome ERZ548829 (study PRJEB26490, sample SAMN05194708) | human gut metagenome | biome: terrestrial biome; feature: human-associated habitat; material... | reverse complement strand
TCGGGAGGCGTCCTACCGTTGGGGCGTATCGGAGCGGCGGGTCAATCAGTATTGCGCCGAGGGGCGGATTCCCGGTGCGTCCCGGTTCGGGCGTTCATGGGCGATCCCGGAAAATGCGGAAAAGCCGTCCGACCCGCGCTTTCAGGAACAGCACCGCGATCCCGGCAGGACAAGCACCTGACGGATCTCCTCCGCATTGGAATTGGAAGCATCTGCAAAAAGGAAGTGAGTGCGATGGCCTGCGATGAAACCCTATACCGCCAATATCTGAGCGGCGACGATGCGGGGCTGGAGGCCCTGATGAAAAAATACGGTGACCCCCTGACCCTGTATATCGACGGCTATCTGCACGACGTTCACGAGTCCGAAGAGCTGATGCTGGACGTTTTCGCCTATCTGTTCACGAAAAAGCCCCGCATCCGGGACGGCGGCCTCAAGGCGTATCTGTATAAGGCGGCACGGCACATGGCACTGCGCCATAAGAGCAGGCGGAAGCCCCTGTTCAGCCTCGATGCACTGACCGACGAGCCGGAGGGACGGCTGCTGGCGGAGGAGGTTATACAGACTGAGGAACGAAACCGCGTCCTGCACTTCTGCATGGGCGAAATGAACCCGGACTACCGTGAGGTTCTATATCTGACGTATTTCGAGGATATGAGCTACGCGCAGGCGGCGGAAGTCACGGGAAAAACGGTGAAGCAGATCACCAACATGGTGTATCGCGGAAAGGAAAGCCTGCGAAGGCTGCTGGAACGGGAGGGGATCACAAATGCGGAGTCATGAGGAACGGGTCACGGAGACCAAGCGGCGCATCGCTAAAATTGAACAGGAGAAACGGCTGCGGCACAATATGGTCACCATGGCTTCCGCTGTGGCTGCGTGCCTTGTGCTGCTCATTGGTGCGTCTTTCGCCATGCCCGGCATTGCCGCAAGCATCCAGGCAGGCAACTATGCGGGCTTTGAAACGGCGGCCAGTATGTACGGCGGCGGTGCGGCTTTGGGATACATTGTTATCGGGCTGCTGGCCTTTCTTCTTGGCGTGTGCGTGACCGTTCTGTGCTTCCGGCTGCGGCAGATGAGCCGTGAGGACGGGCAGGACAAGGAAAGCGAGGATGCACATGGAGCTGATTGAGAACCTGCTACAACTGCTGGTCACGTTCGTGGGCGTGCTGCTTTCGGGTATCTCCTACCGGAAAAGCCGCAGGCAGGCGTATTTTCTGCTGCTGTGCTTCTATGGCTGCTTTGCCCTCGGTGTGCTCTACTGGACACTGTACCTGCTGCTGTTCGATACCACGCCGCGGGTCTTTTATGTGTCGGAGTTCGGCTGGGTGGCCAGCGTAATTTTCCTGCACATTTTGCAGGCCACGCTCTCCACTCCGGAGGAACGCACCTTCCGTTGCCGCAGGGCGTGGCTTGCACCTGCGTTCGGCGTGCCGCTGCTGGCGTTCTACTGTACCTACGGGGACATTCTCTCCAACCTGATCTGGTGCGGCATGATGATTGAGCTATCCTACTGTGCCATACGGGGGCTTTCTTATGCAGACACCCAGACGGGTGCGATGCGGAATATGCGGTGGTTTCACATCGGCATGCTGTGTTTTGTGTACGCAGAATACCTGCTGTGGACGGCGGGCTGCTTTTGGCCGGATACCTCACCGGCCAGCCCAACCTTCTGGTGCGATCTGCTGCTGACGTTTGCGATTCTGGGGCTGTTGCCCGCCACGAGAAGGGCGGTGGAAGCATGACCTATATTGAAAACATCTTCCTCTGCATGGTATCTCCCCTGCTGGTGGCCGCCCTGTGCATGGGCAGACGGCAGCTCCGCTTCTTCCTGTTCTGCATTGCCGGGATGGGGGTGTGTCTGCTTTCGGCCTATATTAACACCTTCCTCGCGGCGGTGTGTCAGGCGGATGCCCTTGCTGCCACGGCGGAGATCGCACCGGTGGTGGAGGAAATGATGAAGCTGCTGCCGCTGGTGTTCTATCTGCTGGTGTTTGAGCCGGAGGGGGATAAAATCAAGGCTGCCGCCATCACGGTTGCCCTCGCCTTCGCCACCTTTGAAAATGTGTGCTATCTGATCCAGAACGGTGCAGACCGTTTCTCCTTCATCTTCTTCCGGGGCTTCGGCACGGGAGCCATGCACGTCCTCTGCGGCCTGATCGTGGGCGGCGGGCTTGCCTATGCGTGGCGGCGGACGTGGCTGAAGGTCGCGGGCACCTGCGGACTGCTAGGTGCGGCCATCACCCTCCACGCCATCTATAATCTGCTGATCGCCTACGGCGGTGCGGCACAGTACATCGCCTACGCCCTGCCGGTGCTGCTGGTGGCGGCGGGAAGATTGTCCGTTTTCCGCTTATCGCGGAGGAAATAACCGAATATTCACTCCTTGAGAGCTGCTTTCTGGCAGCTCTCAAATTTTTTTGAAAAATTTTGCGTTTTGGGTGAGAGTTTTTTCGATTTTTTGTACCTATATAAGTGAAGGGGTTTTTAAGCCGCATTTCAAAAAATCCAGTGAGGAGGTTCAAACGATATGTACGATACCGCAAGACGGGTCGCACTCGTCAAGCAGCGGGTGCGGGAAAACACCCGCCGAAGGCAGCGGTGCGGCATATATGGGCTGAGCGCCGCGTGTATGCTGCTGTTCGCGGTGCTGATGCAGGCGGCAGACGCACTTATCGCTCCGGGGCAGACCGCCGCATGGGGCAGCTTCGGCGCAATGCTGCTGCGGGAGGACGCGGGCGGCTATGTGCTGGTGGCCGTCGTCTCCTTTGCCGCGGCGGCGACGATCACCGCGCTGTGCTTCCGGCTCAGAAACAGAGAAAACCGGAGAAAAGACGGGGCGAACAAGCACGCCCGACACGAACAGGAGGAGAAAAGCCAATGAAAAAACGAATACTCAGTATCCTGCTACTGTGCTGCATGTTGCTGACGCTGCTGCCGACAGCGGCCTTTGCGGCAGATACAGGAAAGGCGATCCAGCTTGGCACAGACGCACTAAGTAAAAATGTAAACACAGCGACCGCACCGACCGTGTATTTCGGGCAAGACCATGAAAATAATCCTGCTGCATGGCGTGTGATCGGCTATAACGGAAACGGCGTTGCAAGCGCACAGGGGGATATGACCCTGCTTGCGGCGGGCAATATGAGCTCAGTGTTGCAATTTGCCGATTTCGGAACAAACAACAGATATGCATCGAGTTATTTGAAAACCACAATAGACGCGCTTGCAGAAAAGCTGACGACAGAAGAAAATACTGCCGTAAAGAAACGGACGCTTACAAGCGGAAGCTACAACGGAGAAAATACCGACTGTGTAGCAGGAGAGCAGGTGGATAACGCTGTATTCTGGCCACTTTCCACAGCGGAAGCGTTTGCGGTAAATCAGGATCTGCGAATTGTGGATCCCGAACATCCGAGTTGGGCGTCAAGCTATTGGTGGCTGCGCTCCCCTGGTTACTCTGATCACGATGCCGCCACCGTGAATGGTGATGGTTCTGTCGTCTACTCTGGGAACGCTATCAGCAGTTGGTGGTGTGTTCGTCCCGCTTTTAACTTAAATTCAAGCTCCGTACTCTTTACATCCGCCGCTGTGGGAGGAAAGCCTGACGGAGGCTTGACCCCGATTTCCAAATACACTGGAAACGAATGGAAGCTGACGTTGAAGGACAGCAACCGCAATTTTGCCGTAACGGAAACAACCGTCAGCGGCGACCCCGGCGATACCGTTACGCTGCATTACACCGGGGCGACCGCAGGGATAAATGAATATATCTCTGTCATCCTTGCGGATAACAGCGGCGCACAGTATTATGGCAGAGTAGCGCAGCCTACTGCCGAAAACGGAACGGTTGAGATCAAAATCCCGTCCGGCCTTGCACCGGGCAGCTATACCTTAAAGGTCTTCAGCGAGCAGTGCAACGACGATAAAAAGACCGACTATGCAAGCGATTTTGTAGACATCGATCTCACCGTTGGGTATCAAGAGCAGTTTACCCTCACTCCCGGCGGCGTCTATTACTTTGACCTCTCCGGCGTGAGCATTCCCGGCACGGCAAACGGCTCTCTGCCGGACAAAACAATGCATTATGTCCCCTTTACCTATGCCGGGACAGTGGACGCCTACAAGCTCACATCAGAGATGGCCACCACCGAGGAGTATGCACAGCAGAACGAATATGCCCATAGCCTGTTCGTGGCGGACTATGCCGTAACGCATGCGGTAAGCTGGGATAACCTGAATGCCGAAGGGCTGATTTTTGGCAAAGGCTACGCCACCGGCAGCGTGGACTATACGCTGCGTGCGCCGTCCGGGGGAAGTGGTGGTACAGGCTCGGGTGCTTTAGAACGCGGCACGCCCCAAAGCAACGAATGGGACAGGATACTGGACAAGGACGACGGATATATCAAAAACTGTAGAAATATAGATTCCTGGGGACAAGATACTTTACCCAATACGCTATCGAACCGTGTGATTCGCGGCCAGTACGATTTGCCCCGCAAATATGCCGGCGCCAATACTACGCTCTCCTTCAAGTTCCTCGGTTTCCGCCCCGTCCTTGAAGTCCTGAACCCCGGCACGCTGGGCTCTGACGGGCTGAAAGCCGTTACCCTTGACCTTGGCGGCGGAAAATTGGGAGGAAGCTCGGATACTATCCAGATCATTGTGAAAACCGGCGAGAGCTTTACCGCGCCTGCGTCCGAAGGTCTGACCCGCCCCGACGGAAATACCGGCAGCTACTTCGAGTGGCTTGGCAGCGATGGCGAGCTCTACGCTCCGGACGATAATGTTCCGGCGGACGTAACCAAGCTGACGGCGCAGTTTGTTCCCCCAGAGCAGTTCAACCTCGCTCCCGGTGGCACCTATTACTTTGACCTCTCCGGCGTGGGCATTCCCGGCACGGTGAACGACGCTCTGCCGGATAATACGCTGCACTATGTGCCCTTTACCTATGCCGGGACAGTGGACGCCTACAAGCTCACGTCGGAGATGGCAACCACTGAGGAGTATGCAGAGCAGAAAAAATATCCCCACAGCCTGTTCGTGGCGGACTATGCCGTAGCGTACGCGGCAAGCTGGGATCATTTGAATGACATAGACATGATTTTTGGCAAAGACTACACCGCCGGCGGTGTGGACTATACGATGCGTGCGCCATCCGAGGGAAGTGATTATACAGGCTCAGGTGATTCAGAACGCGGCACGCCCCAAAGCAACGAATGGGACAGGCTGCTGGACAAGGACGACGGATATATCAAAAACTGGAACGGGATTTTTTCGTGTGGACAAGATACTGTGATCAGATTGCCGTGGCGCCGTACGGTTCGCGGGCACTATTCGAGCCGCTTCTGTGGCCACCGCGACGCTGCGGGCCAAAACCCGCAGGTCGGTTTCCGCCCCGTCCTCGAGGTTTTGAACCGTGACACGATAGGTCCTGACGGACTGAAGGACGTTACCCTTGACCTTGGCGGCGGCAAGCTGGGCGATGAAAGCAGCATTCGGATCATCGTGAAAAACGGCAGCGAATTTACCGCGCCTGCGTCCGACGGTCTGACCCGCCCGGAGGGAGCTACAGGCAATTACTTTAAGTGGCTTGGCAGCGACGGCAAGCTCTACGCGCCCGGTGCAAGCGTTCCGGAGGATGTAACCACGCTCACGGCGCGGTTTGTGCCAGACACCTATACCGTCATCGTGACCACGGACAGTCTGCCGGATGGCAAGACAGGCAAGGCTTACAGCCATACCCTGACCGCCATCGGCGCAGCGCCCATCACATGGAGCATTGATGAAGGCGCTCTGCCTGCCGGTTTACGTCTGAACGAAAAAACCGGAGAAATCAGCGGCATACCCACTGCGGCGGGAACCGCCACCTTCACCGTCAAGGCAGAAAACAGCGAGGGCAGCGACACAAGGGCGCTGAGCATTACCGTGAACAACGCTGTCGAGCAAACCCCCGTGCGCTATCTGGACGCGGACGGCAAGGAGCGCTTCTGCACCGAATACACGGTGCTGAAAAGCGTTATTATCGAGGATTTTTTCAATAGCGACAACAAGTGGTACGATATGCCCGCAGGCTGGTATGTGGTGGAGGGCGACGTGACCATCACGCCCCGTTTGGACACCCACGGCGCGGTCAATCTGATTCTAATGGACGACTGCCACCTCACGGTACCGTGGGGCATCAACGTGAAGGAGGGCGACACCTTCACCATATACGCCCAGAGCACCGCTGAGGCATCCATGGGCAAGCTGACGGCGTGCCTCCCGGAACTGTCTGATCATGAAAAGAGTGTGTGGCCTGTGGCTGGACTGTCCGGCATCGGCGCCGGTGTGCGCGTGTGGGCTGCCAACGACAACTTCTATGAAAACGAGGGTACGATCATCATCAACGGCGGCAATATCCACGCCAAAGGACAGCAGGGCTCCTCCGCCATCGGCGGATCGGATTATGAACACAACGTTTCCTCCGACGGAGATACGCCTGGCAATCTCAGGCAGGGCGGCAGCATCACCATCAATGGCGGCGTTGTCCGTACCGAACCCTTTGCCTTGCCGGAAGGCAATCCTCTTGCTGTGGACAGCGTAGGGATCGGCACATGCCAAATGGGATATGGCGGCAGCGTCACCATCAACGGCGGAACGGTCATCGCCGAGGCTACCTGCGATGCGATCACCACAGGATATGGCGGCACGATCACCATCAACGGCGGCGATGTAACCGCCATTGGGGGCGTCAACAACTTTGGAGAAAATTCGCACAGGGTGCTCTCCGGAAACGGAATCGGGCCGTATGAGAGCGGCAGCGTCATCATCAACGGCGGCACGGTCAAGGCAACTGCCAAGGGAGAGGGCTTCGGCATCGGCGGAGCCAGAATTTATAACACCGGGGCAATGACCGTTACCATCAATGGCGGAGAGATAGAAGCCACGGCCAATCACAATAACGCCGCCATTGGCGATAAAGGCAACGGCAAGAGCGGCGTTACCATCAACGGCGGCGTCATCCATGCGGTCGGAAAAGGCGGTGCGGCAGGCATCGGCAGTAAGGGCGACATTCGCATCACTGGCGGTGAGCTCACCGTTTCCGCCGAGGGCAGCGGCGCAGCCATCGGCGGCTTTACGGACAGCTATTCCGAGCGTGTGGATTGCAAAAGCATCACCATCAACGGCAATGCGATCAAATCCATTTCCAGTAAGGACGGCGCCTGCATCGGCGCTGCCACCGGCGGAAGCGTCGGAAGCATCACCATTTCGGACGCAGAGCTTCCGCTTCTCAGCAGCAATAAAATTCTGATCGGCTGGGACGCAGACTCGCCGGGCGGGAAGCTCACCATCCGAAACTGCCACGTTGCATCCACGGACGAACTCACCACTCGTACCGACGGGATCCGCGTGGGCAGCAACAGCGAGCTCGTCATTGAAGAAAGCGAGATCAGGCTGCCGCATTTTAGAAGCATTCGCGTCGGCGGCAATGGGAGCATCGCCGTTCGGGATTCCGATCTGCACACCTACGGCATTTTTATGGACGAAAACGCGAAATCACCGAATGACGCAAAGACACTGAAAAGGCTGGAGATCACGGACAGCACCGTGTTGACGGGCGATATCATCGGCGCTCGTGGAGAATATTCTTCCGTTGAAGAGATCGTGATCCGCGGCAGCATCATCCGCCTGAACGACGAGTACACCTATAATCGCTGCACGATTGGCGGCGGCGAAAAGGCTTCCTTTGGCAGCATCGACATTCAGGACAGCCAAATCGATAGTAGGTCTTCAGTCAACGCGGTTATCGGCAACGGTACACAATCCCAATCCTATGGTGAGAGCCGTATCCGCATTGCGAACAGCCAGGTGTCCGTTCGCAATGAATTGTTCGGCCCCGCCATCGGCGCGGCGTATGGTTCAAGTGGAGGCCAGATAAATATTCTTATTGAAAACAGCACCGTGACCGCAAAGGGCGGCAATTTGAGGTCTGGTACCGACTATATTCCCGGCATCGGGAAAAACTCGTCTGGCAGAGCTTCAGAGATTGGAAAGATTCAAATTCTGAACAGCACGGTGGAATCCTTCCGGCTTGAGGAAAAGGACGGCACAAACTATGTCTATGACAAGCTGCACACAAAGGAGCTGCCCGGTATTCCGGCGGAAAACATCACCATCTGCGGCAGCACCGTCAACGGAAAGACCATTGACCATAGCCCTGACGAGTACGGCAAATGCGCGCTCTGCGACAAGTATGATCTTGGATACTGCTATGAGCATGGGCTTTTGACGCTCGAGGGGCTGACGGACTGCGCCCATGACGGCAGCGAAAAGAAGCTGACGGGGCTTTCCCATCAGACGGGCGAGAACAAAACGAAGCAGCTTACGGAGAACACGGACTACACCGCCATCTATTCCAACAACGTCCATCCCTACACCCTCACACCGGGCGACGAGGGCTTTGACAGCAAAAAGGCTCCCAAGGTGACGCTGTACGGCACGGGAAACTACTGCGGCAAGGCAGAGCATTACTTCACCATCAGCGAAAATGCTGCCGCCGCCCCCACCATCACCACGGACACCCTGCCGGGCGGCAAGGTGGGCGAGGCGTACAGCCAGACCCTGAGCGCCACCGGCACTACGCCCATCACATGGGGCATTGACAGTGGCAATCTCCCTGCCGGCCTGACGCTGGACGAAGCCACCGGCGAGATCAGCGGCACGCCTACCGCAGCGGGAACCGCCAGCTTCACCGTTAAGGCGGAAAACAGTGCGGGCAGCGATACGAAGGAGCTGTCTATTGCGATAGCCAAGGCCGCGCCTGCCGAGCATACCGTCAGATTCAATGCCAACGGTGGCGGCGGCACAATGGCAGATGTCACCGGCGTTTCCGGCAGCTACACCCTGCCTTCCTGCGGTTTTACTGAACCGGAAGGCAAGCAATTCAAGGGCTGGTCAACCAGTGCCGACGGTTCGGTTATTTCCGGCACGACCTATGAAGTAAGCTCGGATACTACCTTCTATGCAATCTGGGAGAGTAAAGAGTATTCCATCATCGTAACGGACGGCAAAGCGACAATCGGTGCAGGAAGCGAAATCAGTAAAGCGGCGCAAGGCACAACCATTACTCTGACCGCAAATGCGGCTCCTGACGGTAAGGTGTTTGATAAGTGGGTAGTAGAAAGCGGCAACACTACTCTTGAAGATGCGAACAGTGAAACCACTACTTTCATAATGCCTGACAGTGAAGTCAGCGTGAAAGCGACCCACACAATTCCCCATACTCATACCTACGATCAGGAAATTCAGAAGCCGGAAACCCTCAAGTCGGCTGCCGACTGCACCAACGATGCAGTATATTTCAAGAGCTGCTCCTGCGGAGAGATCATCACAACAGAAACCTTTACGGCAGCCGGTACACAGCTCGGGCACGCATGGGCAAGCGATTGGAGCAAGGACACAGACAATCATTGGAAAGAATGCTCTCGCTGCCACGAAAAGAAGGACGAGGCGGCTCACGATTACGGCAGCGATAACATCTGCGACACCTGCGGATATGACAAGACCGTACCGCATACGCACAATCTGACCCTCGTTCCCGCAAAGGCTCCTACTTGCACGGAGAAAGGCAACACGGCATATTACACCTGCGACGGCTGTGACAAGTGGTTTGAGGATGCAACCGGTGCATCCGAAATTACCGACAAGACAAGCGTAATCCTTGCGGCAACAGGTCATAGCGCTTCCGACTGGAAGTCCGATAATACCGATCACTGGAAAGAGTGCACCGTTGTCGGCTGCGGCGTGATCATCGAGGGCAGCAAGGCGGCGCATACCGCCGGCGAATGGATCATCGACACCCCAGCAACTGCTACAACCGACGGCTCAAAGCATAAGGAATGCACCGTCTGCGGTTATACGATGACAATCGAAACTATCCCGGCAACCGGCGGCGGTGAGCATACTCACAGCTACGGCAGCGAGTGGAAGAACGATGCCGACAACCACTGGCATGAGTGCTCCTGCGGAGATAAGGCCGATAAGGCGGCACACGACTTCAAGTGGGTTGTTGATAAGGAAGCGACCGCAACCCAAAAGGGCTCCAAGCATGAGGAGTGCAAGGTTTGCGGCTACAAGAAGGCGGCAGTTGAGATTCCGGCTACCGGCTCCACAACAAAACCGACCGATCCTACGCAAACCAACCCGAACACCGGTGCAGAAAGCCCGAAAACCGGTGACAACAGCAATATGATCCTCTGGATCGCACTGCTGTTTGTCAGCGGCGGCGTAGTGATCGGCATCACCGTTTACAGCAAAAAGAAGAAAGAAAACGCTGAATAAATCAGCTGCGAACCTTTGAGCAAAGGGTGGTGACGGACATTGCCGTCATCGCCCTTTCGCTTGGAATGGAGAAGAACCACATGATGCAGGATTATCAATCGAACCGCCCCGTCAGGCAGCAACCGCCGGGACGATTCCCGAACGAGTCAGATCGAACGGGAGAGAGAATCAGAAAAAGGAAGAAAAAACAGACGCAGCGCCGTATGGTGCTTTGCGGTGCGATCGCCGCACTGGCGGTAATCATCGTTGGCATTATACTGCTGGCAAAAGGCTGCTCCGGCGGCACGGACGCACTTGCAGGCACATGGGAGTTCGACGGAACGACCACCTATTCCTTTGACGGCAGCGGAAGCGGCACAATGGAGCTGCCCTCCATATCCTACGATTTCACCTATACCATCGACGGCAACAAGCTCATGATCGATTACGCCAACGAGTCGGTGCGGGATTCCGAATATGAATTTACCGTTGACGGAAATACCCTTACCTTGGTCGGTGACGAGGGCACGGTCGGCGGGACATACGAGCTGAAAAGAAGCTCAAAGAAATAAGGGCTTATCAGCATAATATAGATCAAAGAGATTATCTTTTGCAGATGTTCCCTTTTTCCAAACCTGAAATTCTACTCCGGCAAGTGCTTCCTGTGAATCTGCAGCTACTTTTTTAATTTTCACTTCATTTGGAGTATTGGTAACCGATACGTCTTTTGTAACGATTTCTGTTTCCTGATCAGCATAAGACAGAGTGACATCCCAGTTCTTTTCGGATGTGACATAACCATTTGGAGCTTTGGTCTCAACCAGCTTATATTTTCCGAAATGCAATGCAGTACTGGTAGCGGTTCCATCGGAGCCGGTTGTCAGTGTCGTTACGACCTCAGCTTTTGCGGCCTGCAGCGTGCCATCCGGGGTGGTGATATTTTCTGCAGCAATTACATTAAATACTGCTCCGGCAAGTGCTTCCTCGGATTCCTTGTCGGTTTTTTTCAGATGGATTTTTCCCATGGCCGGAACATCTTCACATGCCACAACCAGCGGATTCTCCCAGTCCCGTTCTGCAATGACTTTAAACTGGATATCCTCCGTATTTAACAGATATCCTTCCGGGGCTTTTACTTCCCGTAAATAGTACGTTCCGTATTCCAGCTTCTGTGGCAGATAGAAGGAGCCGGTCTCATCTGTCCCCCAGGTATCCATCTTTTTATCCAGTGTGTCGTAAAACCCCTTGCTTTAGCTATGGGGATATAAGA
>ENA-OUQL01000747-OUQL01000747.1-human-gut-metagenome-genome-assembly--contig:-NODE-747-length-11593-cov-4.23011_pt1 | contig 11593 bp, 8 predicted proteins | sample MGYA00237945_ERZ548829 | MGnify/ENA primary metagenome ERZ548829 (study PRJEB26490, sample SAMN05194708) | human gut metagenome | biome: terrestrial biome; feature: human-associated habitat; material... | reverse complement strand
ATACGAGATTCCTCTACGTCTCGTGGGCTCGGAGATGTGTATAAGAGACAGGGGAGATGGGACGGGGAATACTGGAAAGGGTCCTGGGATACAGTGATTATCATGCCAGGGATGATATGACAGTAGTTGTGGCAGGATTGTGGAAAAAATAGAGTATTTTTGGTTACAGGAGAAAAAATGATCACACGTGTAAGAAAATATATCAGAGACAATCGGATGCTGAAAGCAGAGGATATGGTTGTGGCAGGGGTTTCCGGAGGGGCGGATTCCATAGCAATGCTTCATATTTTGAAAAGTCTTCAGAAAGAGATCGGTTTTTCCATGGAAGTGGTTCATGTCCATCATGGGATCCGGGGCCAGGAGGCGGACCGGGATGAGCAGTTTGTGGAAAAAATCTGCCGGGATTGGGGAATCCCTTTCCGGTCCAGGCATTATCCGGTTCCGGAGCTTTCCGGAAAGTGGAAGCTGGGAGAAGAAGAAACCGGAAGGATCGTGCGAAAACAGGCGTTTCAGGAGGAAAAAAAGAGACTTGGTTTTTCCGGAGAACAGTCAAAAAAGAACGGACAGTTCCGGGTTGCGCTGGCACATAATCGCAACGATCTGGCAGAGACTATGCTGCATCATCTGGCAAGGGGAACCGGTATCCGGGGACTTTCCGGGATACAGGCGGTAAATGGTGAGATCATCCGGCCGGTTTTGTGTTTAGAACGGAAGGAGATCGTCAATTATCTGAAAGAGAGAGGTATTTCCTATATCACAGACAGCAGCAATCTTTCAGATGACTATACAAGAAACCGGATCCGTAACCATATTCTTCCGGCTATGGAACAGAAGATCAATGCAAAAGCGGTGGAGCATATGGCAGAAACCGCACGGGTTCTGGCAGAGGCAGATTCGTATCTTCAGAAAAAGGGAAGGGAGCTTTTGGCAGGCTGCCGGAAAGAAAATGGCTATCTTCTGGATGAAAAATTTTTTGCACAGGATCCTATCCTTCAGGAATATGCGGTGATGGAGGCGTTTGAGATACTGGCAGGAAAACGTAAGGACTTTACATCTCTTCATGTGGACCAGGTCCTTTCGCTTCAAAAAAAAGAAAACGGTCGTTATATCAACCTTCCGGAATCGCTGCGGGTAATACGACAGTACAGAGGGGTATGTCTGAAAAAGAACTCTGCATCAGACAGAGAGAATGCTGCTTCCACTGAAAAAAAAGTATCGGCAGGTCTCAGAGAAATGTCTATGGAGCTTCCGGTACCTGGAATTCTGGAAAGTCCTTTCGGAGTTTTTGAGTCGAAAATTTTTTCTTATAAGAAACAGAAGATTGAAGAAAAAAAGTATACGAAATGGTTTGATTATGATAAAATAAAAAATAGTCCATGCGTTCGGACCAGAAGACAGGGAGATTATCTTACTGTAAACAGTGAAGGCGGAAGAAAGAAGCTGAACCGGATCTTTATTGATGAGAAGATTCCGGCGGAGATGAGAGACAGGCTTCCGGTTGTTGCGGCAGGATCTGAGATACTCTGGATCCCGGGAGGACGGATGAACGAGAAGTATAAGATCACTTCCACTACAGGGAGAGTGTTAGAATTACATTACCAAGGAGGAGCTTTAGCATGAGCGAAAAAATCAGGGTTTTACTCAGTGAAGAAGAGGTAGATGCCCGTATCCAGGAAGTTGCAGATATGATCAACAAGGATTATGACGGAAAAGATGTACACATGATCTGCGTTCTGAAAGGCGGCGTTTTCTTTATGTGTGAGCTTGCCAAGAGGATCACACGCCCGGTAACACTGGATTTCATGTCTGTGTCCAGTTACGGTGATGATACGAAATCCAGCGGTGTTGTAAAGATCGTCAAGGATCTGGATCAACCACTGGACGGGAAAGATGTTCTGATCGTAGAGGATATCATTGATTCAGGCAGAACCTTAAGCTATCTGCTGCGTATCCTGAAGGGCAGACATCCGGCAAGCATCAGACTCTGTACACTTCTTGACAAACCGGAGAGACGTGTGACAGATGTAGAGGTAGATTACTGCTGCTTCAATATTCCGGACGAGTTTGTAGTAGGATACGGACTTGATTATGCCCAGAAATACAGAAACCTTCCTTACATCGGAGTAGTGGAGCTTCAGGAATGAAAGGAGATTTAACCAAGTGAGCAAGCATTCAGGTAAGATAGGCCTGTACCTTCTGCTTATTGTGGCACTGATTGCAGGATATCTGTATCTCAATGACCAGGTATCTACCCAGGGCAGCTACACAATGGGCCAGCTGGAAAAGGCTCTGGAAGAAGACAAAGTGACGGATGCGGTGATCCATCAGAACAGAGAAGTGCCCACCGGTTATGTAACAGCAAACATTGTTTCAGATGGTCAGAAGACAGTCTACGTAACCGATGTAAAGGAAGCGGAGGCGCTTCTTGAAGAACATGATATCGATCCGACGATCCGCAATGTACCCAAGGACAGCTCCATGATCGGAACAGTACTTCCGGTAGTGCTTACCGGCGCGATCCTTCTCTTTTTCTTTATGATGATGAACCGGCAGATGTCTGGAGGCGGCGGAAGCAATGCGAAGATGATGAATTTCGGAAAAAGCAGAGCCAGGATGTCGTCCCCTGATGATAAGAAAGTAACGTTCAAGGATGTTGCAGGTCTTCAGGAGGAGAAGGAGGATCTGGAGGAAGTGGTGGATTTCCTGAAATCCCCACAGAAGTATACCAAGGTAGGTGCCAGGATCCCGAAAGGAGTGATCCTTGTGGGCCCTCCGGGAACAGGTAAAACTCTTCTCGCGAAGGCAGTTGCAGGAGAGGCCGGAGTTCCGTTTTTCTCCATTTCCGGATCCGATTTCGTGGAGATGTTTGTCGGTGTCGGTGCTTCCCGTGTACGAGATCTTTTTGAAGAGGGCAAGCGTCATGCACCGTGCATCATCTTTATTGATGAGATCGATGCGGTAGCCCGTCAGAGAGGAACCGGTATGGGCGGCGGCCACGATGAGAGAGAGCAGACGTTGAACCAGCTTCTTGTAGAGATGGATGGTTTTGGAGTAAATGAAGGAATCATCGTAATGGCAGCGACCAACCGTGTGGATATTCTGGATCCTGCGATCCTCCGTCCGGGACGATTTGACCGTAAAGTCGATGTGGGACGCCCAGATGTCAAGGGCAGAGAAGAGATCCTTATGGTCCATGCCAAGGACAAACCGCTGGGAGATGATGTGGATCTTCGCCAGATTGCCCAGACAACCGCAGGATTTACAGGTGCAGATCTGGAGAATCTTCTTAACGAAGCTGCCATTGATGCTGCAAAAGAGGGCCGTCCTTATATCATGCAGAAGGATATCAAGAAAGCATTCATCAAGGTCGGGATCGGTGCAGAAAAGAAGAGCAAGGTCATCTCTGATAAAGAGAAAAAGATCACAGCTTATCATGAAGCAGGCCATGCGATCCTGTTCCATGTACTTCCTCATATGGATCCGGTATACACCATTTCCATTATCCCTACGGGAATGGGAGCTGCCGGCTACACCATGCCGCTGCCGGATAATGATGAGATGTTTAATACAAAGAACAAAATGCTGGAGGATATCACCACGCTTCTTGGCGGACGTGTGGCTGAGGAGATCATCTTCGGAGATATCACCACCGGTGCTTCCAATGATATCAAACGTGCCACAGAGACTGCACGCTCTATGGTAATGAAATACGGTATGTCTGAAAAAATTGGTCTGATCGCTTACGGCAACGATGACGATGAGGTATTTATCGGCCGTGATCTGGCACATACCAGAGGCTACAGTGAGGAAGTGGCAAGAGAGATCGATGGGGAGATTTCCCGTATCATCCGTGAGTGCCATGAGAACGCAGAGAGCATCATCCGTGAGAATATCGGCGTTCTTCACAGCTGTGCGGCCCTTCTTCTCGAGAAGGAAAAGATACATCGTGAAGAGTTTGAAGCACTTTTTACAACAGAAAAAGAAGAGGTTGCAAAAACAAACGAATAAAATGCACAAAAAAAAATATTGAATTTTGTGAACTTTGTGCACACTTTTTGGTGGACACATGGTACTATAAATACCGTAAAAACCCCCCAATACATTATATAGTTTTTGCTACACCCCATAAGAAGAAATACCTTCTCCAAAAAAGGCAGCTTAACCAGCTGCCTTTTTTACTGCCCAAAAATAAAAGACGAATTACGGAGAAAACAGATATATATGCTTGCGGGATGGAAAAATTAAGATAATATATTTAAAACATGGTACTAAAAACGGAATGAGGAAGATAGAATGTTATATGAAAGCATGGAGACTGCAAAGAAGATGCGGTATATACTCAATATGAGTCCGGTATTAAATAAAGACGCAATGTTCAGTGACGGGACGGAATATTACCGTACACCTGTGGAGCCGCGGGAAGGTGATACAGTTACGATCCGTTTTCGTACCCAGAGAAATAACGTGGACAACGTCTGTCTTGTGCATGACGGAGAATATCTGGAAATGAAGCGGGAAAAAACTTCCGGAAGCTTTGATTATTATACTGCACAGATCGTAATGGGAAAAGATCTTGTACGATATTACTTTGAGATCCATTCAGGACTTGTTACCTGTTATTATGATACAAATGGTGTAAGCACCAGACATGAGGAAAGGACAGAATTTGAGATCTATCCCGGATATCATGTGCCTGAGTGGCTGAAGGGTGCTGTGATGTATCAGATTTATGTGGATCGTTTCTGTAACGGAGATCCTTCCAATGATGTGGAAACAGGGGAATATTTCTATATCGGGGACACTTCCGTAAAAGTGGATAACTGGGAAAAGGTTCCGGCTGTGATGGGTGTCCGGGAATTTTATGGCGGCGATCTTCAGGGAGTTATGGATAAGCTGGATTATCTTCAGGAGCTTGGAGTAGATGTGATCTATCTGAATCCGGTCTTTGTCTCTCCCAGCAACCATAAGTATGACTGTCAGGATTACGATCATATCGATCCGCATATCGGAAGGATCGTAGCGGACTGTGATGGTCTGTTAAGTCCCGGAGACAGTGATAACAGTCATGCCCTTAAGTATATCCGCCGTGTGACCGATAAACGGAATTTGGAGGCCAGTAATAAGCTTTTTCAGGAGCTTGTGGAGGAAATTCACAGAAGAGGGATGAAAGTGATCCTGGATGGGGTATTTAACCATTGCGGATCCTTTAATAAATGGATGGACAGGGAACGGATCTACGAAAATCAGGAAGGCTACGAGAAGGGGGCTTATGTTTCGGCGGACAGCCCTTATCGTTCTTTCTTCTGCTTCCAGGATCAGAACCGCTGGCCCTATAATCCAACCTACGACGGCTGGTGGACCCATGATACCCTGCCAAAGCTGAACTACGAAGAATCTGAGGAGCTTTGCCGGACGATCCTTGATGTGGGCAGAAAATGGGTTTCGCCGCCGTATAACGTAGACGGCTGGAGACTGGATGTAGCTGCAGATCTGGGCCACAGCAATGATTTTAACCATCACTTCTGGAAAGAGTTCCGGAGGACAGTAAAAGAAGCCAATCCTGATGCAGTGATCCTTGCAGAACACTACGGAAATCCGGAAAGCTGGCTTCGCGGCGATGAGTGGGATACGGTTATGAACTATGACGCTTTTATGGAGCCTGTAACCTGGTTCCTGACCGGAATGGAGAAGCACAGTGATGAGTACCGGGAGGACCTTTATGGCAACAGTGAGGCCTTTATCGGGGCGATGAAGCATCATATGCAGTCTTTGCATATGGGAGCGCTTTATGGAGCCATGAATGAGCTTTCAAACCATGACCATTCCAGATTTTTGACAAGGACCAATCACAGAGTAGGAAGGCTTTCCTACGCAGGCGCAGAGGCAGCATCTGCAGGCATCAATCCTGCCATCATGAGAGAGGCTGTTGTGATCCAGATGACGTGGCCTGGTGCGCCTACGGTATATTACGGGGATGAGGCCGGCGTCTGCGGCTTTACAGATCCGGATAACCGCAGAACTTATCCCTGGGGAAAAGAAGACCAAGAGATGCTGGACTTTCATAAACGCATGATCTGCATACACAAGGCATATCCGATTCTTGCAAAGGGTTCCCTGGAATTTTTGTGGAACGATCATCAGGGCTTGAGCTATGGTCGTTTTTCTGATTCTGAACAGATCCTAGTGATCCTTAATAATCAGGATCAGGAGAGAGACATAAGGGTAACAGCCTGGAAAACCGGTGTAAGCCGGAAAGAAGCAACGGCTTTTCAGCGCCTGATGCTTTCTTCCGGAGAGGGTTATACGGAAATGCCGGAAGAATATATTGCAGATGCAGGGATTCTTCAGGTGAAGATGCCTGCATACGGAGCGATGGTGCTTCACCACAGGGCGAGGGATAAATATAAATGATGCACGAGTAAGGCAGAGAAAAAAAGCCAATCTGTTCTTCCATTGGGAAGCAGATTGGCTTTTTGCATTGTGTTTTATGAGTTATTCTTCTGTAACGTGTTCCAGACCCTGATTCATGATGGTTGCCACATGGCTGTCTGCCAGGGAGTAGTAAATGGTTTTTCCGTCTCTTCGAAATTTGACCAGTGACATCTGCTTCAGTACCCGGAGCTGATGGGAAATGGCACTCTGGGTCATGGAAAGACGATCGGCAATATCCTGAACACAGAGCTCTTCCACAGAAAGTACGTACAGGATACGGATCCTGGTAGGATCACCGAAAACCTTGAACAGGTCGGCAAGCCGGTACAGTGTATCATCATTGATCGGGTAATCTATATGTGTTTTCTTCATTTGCGCATCCTCCAAACTGTTAACTTCTATTGTAGCTGAAAAAAACGCACCGGTCAAATTCTTTTCTGCATCACTGGGGAGTTGTATGGATGCACAGGAATCCGCTGCAGGATATCTGCCCTGCAGAACGGATCTTATTTTTTATACAGGATACGAATGGAATTCAGCACGCAGATCATGGCAACGCCAGTGTCTGCAAATACGGCCATCCACATGTTGGCATGTCCGGCAAGACCAAGGATCATAACTGCGATCTTGATCACCAGGGCAAATATTACGTTCTGCCATGCAATACGGTTTGTGCTTCGTGCAATGGCAATGGACTGAGGAATCGCATCTACATTGGAATTCATAAATACGGCATCTGCGGCTTCAATGGCAGCATCTGCACCGCTTCCCATGGCAGCACCTACATCAGCACCTGCAAGAACAGGAGCGTCGTTGATACCGTCACCGACAAACATAACCGTTCCATGTGCCTGGCGGACCTTTTTCAGGGCATTGAGCTTATCCTCCGGAAGAAGCTTTGCATAGATCTCATCGATCCCGGCATCTTTTCCTACAGCCTGTGCACTGTCTTCGGAGTCTCCAGTGAGCATAACGGTGTGGAGACCAAGCTTTTTCAGAGAAGCAATGGCTTCCTTTGCGTCAGGTTTGATGGTATCGGAGATCAGCATATATCCTGCGAAGGTTCCGTTTACTGCCATAAATACTTCAGAGCCGTAAGCGGCTTCCTTTAATTCTCCGATTGTAACTCCGAATTTATCCATCAGCTTGCGATTTCCGCAGAGAACTTTTCCCTCCGGCATTTCCGCAACGATCCCGTGACCGGAAATTTCTTCCAGGGAGATCGGTTTTTCAAATTGGATCTCACGTTCCTTTGCGGCAGCAACGATGCTGTTTGCAATAGGATGTGTGGAGTTCTGTTCACAGCCTGCACACATGGAAAGGAGTTCATTTTCCGTGTATTTACCGGTGGCAACAACCTTCTGAAGCTGGAAGTTACCCTCTGTGATAGTACCGGTCTTATCCATGATCACAGCGCCGAGCTTACTTAATCCTTCGATGGAAAGGCCACCCTTAAAAAGGATACCCTTTTTAGAACCGGCACCGATCCCGGAGAAGAAGGCCAGCGGGATACTAAGTACAAGAGCACAAGGGCAGCTCATTACCAGGAAAGTAATGGCGGTGTAGATCCAGTAATGCCAGTTTCCGGTAACAAGGGATGGGAGTATGGCAGTTGCCACTGCGATTCCTACAACACAAGGAGTATAAACCCTGGCAAAACGTGTGATAAAGCGGTCGATCTTCGGTTTGCTTGCTGCCGCGTTTTCTACGGAATCCAGAATACGAGTGACCATGGATTCTTCCAGAGGTTTTTCCACGCGGATCTTAAGCTGTCCGGAGGTGTTGACGCAGCCAGAAGTGATCTCATCACCTTCATTTACAGCAACCGGTACAGGTTCTCCTGTGATCGGAGAAGTGTCGATACGGCTGTTTCCCTCAATTACGATACCATCAAGAGGGATGCGGTCTCCGGGACGGACCAGAAGAATGTCTCCGATCTGAGCCTCTTCAGAGGGAATTACCTGGATATCATCGCCTGTGACCAGGTTTACAACTTCCGGACGAAGGTCTACGGCATCCATGATCTGCCCGCGGCTTCGTTCAACGGCTTTTTCCTCAAAAAGCTCGCCGATGCGGTAGAAGAGCATAACGCCTACGGCCTCAGCAGAATCATTGATGGCAAAAGCGGCAAGTGTTGCAATGCTCATGAGAAAGTTTTCGTCAAAAATCTGTCCGTGAGAGATGTTTTTGGCAGCTTTTACAACGATAACACCCCCAAGCGCCAGGTATGCGATCACAAATACAGGAAGAGTGGCACTGGTACCAAAGCCTTTGTGTTCCATGATCTCTCCGGCAACGAAGAGTACTGCACCGATGATAATGCAGATGATATCTACGTTTTCCCTGGAGAAAAATTTCTTCTTGGAAGCGGTTTGGTGAGTCGCTGTTGTTGGGGACTGAGCCTTTGGCTTCGGATCCTTTTCTTTTACAAGAACTTCGGATTCAATGGATGTACAGATCTTACGGATCTGCTCCAGGTATCGATCCGGATTCTTTGCAGTTAAGCGAAGCTGTTTTGTTGCAAAAGTGATGGTTGCTTCGGAAATACCTTCAAGGTTTGCAATCTGTTCCTCCATTTTGGAAGCGCAGTGAGCGCAGCCTAGATTCTCCAGAAGATAGGTCTTAGTTGTTGTGTCAGTGGAAGCTGCCGGAGCTGGATTTCTCGGAACAACTTTAACTTCAGACTCAATGGATGTGCAGATCTTGCGGATCTGCGGAAGCAGAGCGTCTGGATCTGCAGCCCCTAAGCGAAGCTGTTTTGTTGCAAAAGTAATGGTAGCGCTTTCGACGCCTTCAAGAGCCTGGATCCGTTCCTCCATTTTGGAAGCACAGTGAGCGCAGCCGAGGTTCTCCAGAATGTAGACACGCTTTGCGGTGAGAGCATTGTGGGAGTGGTCATGGTGGTCATGCTCATGATCCCCGCAGCCACAACCACAGTGCTCGTCATGGTGATGATGCTCGTGTTCATGATGTTCATGTTTAGGATCTTCACAACCACAGCCGCAGTGCTCGTCATGGTGATGATGATGCTCATGTTCATGATGTTCGTGCTCGTGATCCTCGCAGCCACAGCCGCAGTGTTCGTCATGGTTGTGAAGGTGCTCGTGTGCATGATGTTCGTGCTCGTGATCCTCGCAGCCACAGCCGCAGTGCTCGTCATGGTGGTGAAGGTGCTCGTGTTCATGATGTTCATGTTTATGATCCTCACAACCACAGCCGCAGTGCTCATCATGGTGATGGTGCTCATGATCGTGATGTTCTTCATGCTCATCATGGCTGTGATGCGCATGCTCGTGACCGCAGCCGCAGGAATCTGCGGACTCCATGGAATCTTTCTTTAATTTGTCTTCCATATGAACTCTCCTTGCTGATTCGTTTGTTTTTTTATATGAATATATGAATTAATGTTCATATGACTATTTAATCATATATTAAAATCTTTGTCAACAGCTTTTCAAAAAACGGATCAAAGAAAAGTGAAATTTATTGCAAAAGAAATATAGAAAACGTTAATATATTCTGAAAAAATAATCTATTTTATTATTTTTATTTAACATGTTATACTTTCAACAAGTAAAGAAAGAAAGGAAGGTAGCAACATGTACAGTATCGACTTAAACAGTGACATGGGTGAGAGCTTTGGCGCATATAAGCTTGGCGGCGATGAAGAGATCATCAAATATGTCACAACAGCAAATGTTGCATGTGGCTGGCATGCAGGCGATCCGATGGTAATGGATAAGGTAGTCCGCATGGCAAAGGAACGTGGCGTTATGGTTGGAGCCCATCCTGGATATCCGGATCTTCTTGGCTTTGGACGAAGAAAGATGGTTCTCTCTCATGATGAAGTTAAGAATTACGTCAGATACCAGATCGGAGCACTGGCTGCATTTACCAAGAGCTACGGAATGAAGCTTCAGCATGTCGCTCTTCATGGAGCAATGGGGAGGGGAATGCCTGCCAGTATGATGAGGATATTTCCACAGCGATCTGTGAGGCAATCTGCGAGTATGACAAAGATCTGATCGTTTATTACTGTGCAGGAGCAGTTCTTGGTGATATCGCTGAGAGCAAGGGACTTCGCACAGCATCTGAGATTTTTGCAGATCGTGCATACATGGATGATCTTTCTCTTGTAAATTGTTAAAAGAATTATATTGTTATATGATTTCGTAAGTGATATACTTAAACATAAGGAAAACCGTGTGAAATTACAGTTTGCTTTTTGCACGGTTTCTTTTATACATGACGGTTAGTTAAAACTAATAAGAGAACGATGTGAAAGTACTTTTGACTATACAGAAAGGAATACATAATGCTAATGAATGTTTTTGAAGGTATACTGATTCCATTTGTTGGAACAACGCTAGGTGCAGCATGCGTGTTTTTTATGAGAAAAACACTTGGCAAGTTACTGCAATGTGCACTTGCAGGGTTTGCAGCAGGTATAATGGTTGCGGCTTCAATCTGGAGTCTTCTGATTCCGGCAATTAAACAATCTGAAAATATGGGAACTTTATCGTTTGTTCCTGCAGTTGCTGGGTTCTGGATTGGTATATTGTTTTTACTCGCACTTGATCATTTGATTCCACATCTTCATGTTGGAAGTGATCAGGCAGAGGGACCGAAAAGCAAACTTGGCCGTACTACGATGATGGTGTTGGCAGTTACATTACATAACATCCCTGAAGGTATGGCAGTTGGTGTAATGTATGCTGGATTTCTTGCTGAAAATGCACAGATTACAGCAACAAGTGCACTTGCTTTATCACTTGGAATTGCTATCCAGAATTTTCCAGAAGGAGCGATTATATCCATGCCGCTTAGGGCAGAGGGTGAAAGTAAGAGAAAGGCATTTCTGGGAGGTGTACTTTCAGGAGTCGTTGAACCGATTGGAGCAGTAATGACGATTCTTGTCGCACAGCTGGTAATCCCGGCATTACCATATTTACTCAGCTTTGCAGCAGGAGCTATGTTATATGTCGTGGTTGAAGAACTAATTCCGGAAATGTCTCAGGGACAGCACTCGAATATCGGTACGCTTTTCTTTGCACTTGGATTTAGTTTGATGATGATCTTGGATGTGGCACTGGGGTAAGAGGAGAGGAATGTAAACCCTCAAAAAGACATCCCCTCAAAAACTTTGATTACCACCAAATTG
>ENA-OUQL01000743-OUQL01000743.1-human-gut-metagenome-genome-assembly--contig:-NODE-743-length-11642-cov-3.27962_pt1 | contig 11642 bp, 14 predicted proteins | sample MGYA00237945_ERZ548829 | MGnify/ENA primary metagenome ERZ548829 (study PRJEB26490, sample SAMN05194708) | human gut metagenome | biome: terrestrial biome; feature: human-associated habitat; material... | reverse complement strand
GGCAGCGTCAGATGTGTATAAGAGACAGGTACGGAACAGGCCGTCAAGGCTCGCGGACATCCCCGTCACGTCCTTCTTGGGAATGTACTTCACGCCGCCGGAGAGCGTGAGATTGTCCACCTCGACCTTTTCGGTGACGATGTTCAGCACGCGCACGCTCGGCGCCTGCTCCGCGCCGTCCACCACGAAGCGCGCGTCGGAATCCGCCTTCAGCTCCACGCGGTAGGTCTGGCCCTGCTGCGGCGCAAAGCTCACCGTGCCGTTTGGAACGTTGTACAAAACCGCTTCGTTGTTCGCCGTCACATTGATAAAGGAATCAATGCAGCCCTCGGCATAGCCTCTGATGCCGAAGGTGTAGCCGCTCACATTCGCCGCCGGAACGGTCACGGTCACATAGTTGGGCGTCTCCGCCTCGTTGGCGTTGACCGCCATGACCTCGCCCAGCTTGGCGTAGAGGGTCGTGTCCTGATTCACGGTGTCGTTCGTCCCGGCCATGCGGGTCAGGGCGCTGTCGTAGTACCAGCCGAGGAACACCTTGCCCTCCACCGTTGGGGTGGACAGCGAGGAAATGCGCGTACCCGCGGCGACGGTCGCCGGAGGCATCGGTGCGCCCTCGACCTCGAAGCTGACCGTATAATAGGTCGTGACGGTCGTTCCGCCGCCCGTGGAGCCGCCGCCGGAGCTGCCGCCGCCCGAGGGCTTCTGCTCCTCAGGCTTCTTGTCGCCGTTCTCCTGTGCGCTGCCCGGCTCCACGCTCACGCGCTCGCTCTTCACGCCCGGCTCGGAGTACCAGGTCTCCACCGCGCGGTCCGTGCGCTCGCAGAGCGCGGCGGTCTGGGCGCGGGTCGCCTTTGCCTTGGGGTCAAAGCTCTTGCCGTCGCCGTTGAGCAGTCCGAGTGCCCACAGCTTGCCCACCGCGTCCTGCGCCCACGAGGACACCTCATCGAGGTCGGCAGGCTTCGTCGTGACGGTCGTATCGGCCTTCGGCATCGCGTCAAAGGTCTCAAAATAGCGCACGAAGAAGACCGCCATCTCCTCGCGGGTGATCCTGCCGTCCGGCGAGAACTTCCCGTTTCCGGTGCCGGTGGTGATGCCGTAGCGCGCCGCCCACTTGACAAAGGGCGCGTACCAGGTTCCCTCCGCGACGTCGATGAAGTCCGTCGCGCCGGCGTAGTCCGCCGCCTCAACGCCCGCCATGCGGCCGAGCACCGTGACGAACATCGCGCGCGTCATCGGGCCGTCCGGCTCGAAGGTCGTCGCGCTGGTCCCGTCAAAGAAGCCGTTGGCGCGGGCGTACAAAACTGCCGCCTCGTACCAGCTTCCGCTCTTGACGTCGGCGAACGGGTTCTCCGGCTTTGCCGCCGTCGTGCCCGCCGTCTGGGTTTGGCCCGCCGTCGTCTCCGCAAGGCCCTTCACCTCGTCCGCCAGAACATTGGCGGGTACGAGCGTGATGACCATGCAGAAAACCAGCAGCAGGCTGACGATCCGTTTCTTCATACTGTTTCTCCCTTCTGAACTCTGTGTGGATACGTCTGCTGACAATGTAATTGCTTCTCCCCGGATGGGGAGAAGCAAAGTCCCCGGGGACTTTGCCGTGGTTTCCCGGTGATTTTACGCGGAAAAGTATACCTTCTTTTGCAAAAAAATGACTGCGGACGGCCTGAAATGTAGGGATCAGCACCCTGAAATGCGTCGCTCCGCCGCCCCGCGCCGTTTTTTGACATCAAAACATTCGGCTTACTCTTGACAAGCCGCCGCGATGATGTCATAATGTTTTCCGTGAAATGACATCATAATGTCAAACCCCGTCGAATTATGGGGTCTGACCGCACCAAAGGGGGAATTTCGGTGGAAGAAGCCAAGGTCAAGCTGCTCGTCTACGCCACGCCGGACGAGCGCACGCGCATCAAGCTGGCCGCGACCAAGCTCGGCATGAGCATGACGCAGTTCATGCTCGACACCATCATGGAGCAGGTCGTAAGCGTCGAGGAGCTGGAAAAGAAGGGGGCGGAGAAGTGAAGACCGTCGCCATCATGAACCAGAAGGGCGGCACGGGCAAGACGACCTCCGCCATCAACCTCGCCGGCGAGCTGGTCCGGCGCGGCAAAAAGGTCCTCATCATGGATATGGACACGCAGGGCAACGCCACGAGCAACCTCGAGCTGACCGACATCCCCGCCACCACGCTCGCGGACGTCATCTGCGATAAGGACCGCCGCATTCCCGACGCCATCTGCCATACGAGCGTCGAAAACCTCGATGTGATCCGCGGCGGCGCGCTGCTCGCCCCCGCGCTCACCGCCATGCAGGAGCTGCCCTTCGGCCGCGACATGACGCTCCGCCGCCTGCTCCCGCAGATCCCGCAGGACTACGACTTCGTGTTCTTCGACTGCTCGCCCTCGCTCGAGAGCCTGTTCAACATCAATGTTCTCGTCGCCGTGCAGTACATATTGATCCCCATCAAGGTCGATAAAAACTCCATCGAGGGCTACAATGTCATGCTCGAGACGGTGCAGAATGTGCGCGAGCTGGTCAATCCGGACATCCGCGTCCTCGGCATCTTCATGACCGCCGTCGAGTCCGGCTCGACGCTCGATAAGGAGATGATCGCCTCCTTCCCGCAGATGCTGCCGGAGCTGGCGTTCCGCAGCTACATCCGCAAGAACATCGACGTGAAGAAGGCGCCGCTGGCGCTCCAGCCGCTGTGCTTCTTCTCCCCCCGCTGCGCCGCGACGGCGGACTACGCCGCGCTGTGCGACGAAATGCTGGAAAGAATGGAGGGCTGAGCATGGCGAGCAAGAAATCCCCGTCCATCTTCGGGACGCTGCAAAAGACCACCGAGGCCGCCAGCGCCGTCAACGGCGAGTTTGTCCGCCAGCTGCGCGTTTCCGACCTCGAGGATAACCCCATGAACCGCTTCTCCATGGCGGAGGACGAGCAGTTCCTCTCCACCGTCGAGAGCGTGAAAAAGGACGGCTTCCTTGAGGACATCATCGTCACCCCCGCCGCGACCGAGGGCAAATACCGCATCGTCAGCGGCCACCGCCGCGTCGCCGCCGCGCGAAAGCTCGGCAAGACGACCGTGCCGTGCAAGGTGCGCCATTATGAGGACTCCCTCGCCGAGCTGCGCGCGCTCATGGGCGCGAACCTGCACCGGCGCAATCTCTCGCCGTTTGACATGGCCCGCCAGCTTGAAACGCTGCGCGAGGTGCTCAGAAGCGAGAATAAACTCCCCGCGAACATCAAGGAGCAGTCTGAGCTCATGGCCGAGCAGACCGACCTCTCCCGCGCGACGGTCGAGCGGTATTTAGACCTCCTGAACCTCGACGAAACGCTCACCGCCTGGGCGGAGAGCGGCAAAATGACCATGACCGACGCCTACGAGCTGGCGCGCAGGAGCAACGCCCACCTCTACCCCGCCGTCGAGGAATTCGTCGCCAAGGCGGGCGAAACGGACGACTTCCCCGTCCTCGTCCATCGCGCCATCGCCTACGCCAAGGCCGCCGAGCTGCCCCCCGCGCCGCCCAAGGCCGCGCCGAACGCGCTGCGCAGCGTCGATTCCTTCGGCCGCGCCATCCGCCGCTCCACCGCGCAGCTTCGCACCCTGAAGCTCGACGACGCGGACAAGGCGACCGCCAAGCGCAAGCTCGATACCTGCCTTGCCAATCTCGACGAGCTGCGCCGCACGGTCGAAGCCCTCAAAAACAGCCTCGACTGACCCCATTCGCACAAAAAAAGCTGCAAGCGGTGCTTGCAGCTTTTTTCTTTGCTCATCCCTCCGCGATCTCGCCCCACGCAAGCTCCAGCGCGCCCCCGTGCAGAGCCTCTGCGCGGTCGAGCGTCAGCGCCGCGCAGGGTACCGCCGTCACGGTCAGGTGCGCGCCCTTCTGCCGCGCGATGGCCTCGCGGAGAGCCGCCATGCCCTCCGGCGCGGGCAGCCGCCCGTCCTGAATTGCCGCCAGCTCGACCGCGTAGGCGGCAAAATCCTCCGTCATCTCGCCGCGGTCCGCGCCGCCGACCGCGACCGCCAGCGCCGAGAGCCGCTCGCGGGTGAGCGTCTGCCCGCCCGCCATCGCGGCATAGATGCGCGCCCTGCGGCGCGCGCCGTCCTCTCCCGACCGGTCGGCAAGGCCGTACTCGCGCTCCCAGCGGGAAAGCCCCGCCGCGTCCGCCTGACCGACGAGCAGCCGCGCATTGACCCGCTCCCCCGCTTCGCGCAGCAGCGCCTCGCCCGCCTCGATTGCCTTCAGCACCGCGCCGACCGGCTGAATTTTCGTCACGCTCTCCGGCAGTCTCATGCCGTCACCTCTGTGAGCGTCACCGTACCGGGTACGCCGATCTCGCGCTCGCCGAGCGCGAAGCTGGTCCCCGCGCCGCCGAGCGTGAAGGCCGTCACATCGGCGACCCCCTCCTGATCGAGCAGAATGGCGCTCACACGCGCGTAGCTGACGAGGCGGGTCGTTAATGCCCCCTCGCGGCAAAACGCCGTGAAGGCCCCTTTAAATGCGTTTACGGCCCCTTCGAGGCTCGCGCCCTCGCTCAGAACGACGCTTGCGGCGATGTTCAGCGGCTTTTCGACCGCCGCGAACACCTTCGCGTCCGCGCCGATGGGGCGCTTTTCGTCCACGACGCTCTGCGCCGCCGCGACCGCCGCCGCGCTCGCGGCTCTGCCGTCCTGCCCGACCGCGACAATGTCCACCGTCCCCGCGCCGCGCGCGAGGGGCAGCACGCGCACGCGCAGAAGGCCCTCCACCGTGCCGCACCACGCGGCGTAATCGTCGGCGTTGCCGCTCGCGCCCTGCCGCTTGAGGCTTTCGAGTGCGCGGGAGCGCAGCGTTTCGTCGTCCTCGCCTGCGCGGCGCTCCACGCCGCGGTCGGCGCAGACCCTTGTGAGCCACTCCCCCGCCGCGCTCGCAACGAACGCGCGCTCCTCCAGGCCGTCGATCTCCGTACTCCACAGCTCCGCGCAGCCGTCCGCGCAGGCGCGCAGGAGGTCGCCCGCGAAGCTGCCCTCGACCGTGCTGCCCGCGCCCGTGTAGGCTTTTTCCATCGCGGCAAAAATTTCGTCCTTCGTCATGCCGTTTCCGCCTCCGTTTCAAAGGAATTGTACACCGTTTTCACGGTGAAGCGCACCGTCGCGCCGTCCGCGCGGTGCTCGAACGAGAAGCCCTCCACGCCCGTGATGTACGGGCAGACGAGCAGCGTCTCGGTGATGGTCCTCTTGAGCAGGCTCTCGCGGATGCCCGCGTCGCCGCTCCTGCCGAGCAGCGCGGCAAGCTCGTTGCCGTAGTCGCCGCTGTGCGCGCTGTACCTCCAGCGCGCGCACCTTGCGTCGAGCGCAAGGCGCACCCAGAGCTTCACGGCCTCGTCGCCCTCAAGCGTGTACGGCTCGCCGCCGCGCAGCGCAAGCGCGCCGCTCTCCCAGTCCACCGCCCACTCCCGGAAAAGCGGGAGCGGGCTTTCGTTTGTCTCGGGGGCCGTCCCCCAATCGGGAAAAATCATCTTCTCTCCTCCCCTACTCCACAAAAAACAGCAGCAAAAAGCCCTCCTCGCACGGCAGGAGCGCAAGCGTCCGCCCCACATCCTCCGCGCGCAGGCTCATGCCCGCCGGACGGAACAGCCCCTCGCTCACCTCGCACCCGCCGACGCGGACCGTCAGGGGCGAGACGCCCGCGAGCGTCCCGAACAGCGCGCCGCCCCCGTCAAGGCTCTTTTCGGGCCGGAGCAGCGCCCACAGCTCGCTGTATACATTCATGTCTCTCCCTCCCAGGTCAGCTCGGTCGTGAACAGCCCGCGCTCCCAGCGGTGCCTGACCGCCGTGAGCGGATACGCGCCGTCCAGTCCGAACTCCTTCCGGTGCAGCTCGACCGTTGCGCCGCAGCGGTACCTGAGGTCGCCGCGCACCGTCAGCTCCCCGCGCAGGATACGCCCGCGCAGGCCGTTCTGCGCCTGCGCCGCAGCGTCCCCGCTTTTGCCCAGCACCCGCTGGCGCAGTCCGAAGCGGGCGAGGTCGGTCGTGTTCTGCGCCGTGGCGGCGGCCGCCCCCCTGCGGTCGATGACCGCGCAGCGGTTGACCATCTGCCTTGCGTCCGCCGTCCCGCGGCTCGCGAGCACCGTCTCCTCGGCGATGACAAAGCGCTCCTGCCCTGCCTTCGTGACCGTCAGCGCACCGTTTTGAATGGAAATTTCGCGGCCCTCTCCGACCGCCTGTCGAAGAATGTCGAATGCGCGCACGCCAGCGCCCGCCACCAGCCGCTTCCAGCCCGCGGGGACCTCCAGCGTCCCCACGGGAAGGCTCAGGCGCATTGCCACCGCGCGGCAGATCCCCTCCGGCGACCCGGCGAACACGCCGGACAGCTCGTTCGCCGTCAGGTACAGTCCGCGGTCGCACGCAATGAGCGTCACCGTTTCGACATTTCTCGACACCGCCTGCACCGCGCCGAGGAACACCTCCTCCCCCGCGTCGCCGAGCAGCCGCACCGCGTCGCCGAGGGCAAGGCTCTCCTTCGGAAAATAACGGTCGGCCGCCGCCGTGAGCAGTACCGCCGTGAGCGTCGCCGCCGCGTCGCCGCGGCTCTTTTCCAGCGTCACGCTCTGCGCCGCCGCGTTGAGCAATATCCCGTTTGCATACAGCTTCACAGCACCAGTACCTTTCCGACCGGTAATTTTCGCGGCTCGGTCACGCCGTTCTTCTTCGCGATCTCGCGCCAGCGCGTCCCGTCGCCGTACAGCTCGCAGGCGATGCCCCAGAGCGTGTCCCCGCGCTTGACCGTCCGCGTTTTCGGCAGCACGCGCTCGTCCGCGCGCGCCGTTTTCCCCGCGCTCTGCACCGCGCCGTCTGCGTCCTTTGCCAGCTCGGACGCAAATTTATACTCGCGCAGCGTCAGCGTCAGCGTGATGTCGCCGTCGCCCTCGCGCAGCGTCTCGGTCACATCCTCGATGAGGAACGCGTCGTTGATGTCGCTGCCGGAAACGATCAGGCGCACGGGGTCGCCGCTGTCCTGCCAAGCCTTCAAAAGCGAGAGCACCTCCGCGCCGTCCGTGCCGCCGTAAAACGGCGAGCGCTCCTCCGGCAGGAATGTCGTGAACGACACCTCGCGCAGCCCGCGCCCGCCCCAGAGATTGACCGTTCCGCCCATCGCCAGCCGCTCCACGCGGTTGCAGTTGGGGCGCGAAACGCGCAGCCGTTCGGGGTTGACTGTAAAGGTAAACTGCTGTTCACCGTTGTTGTGCCAAATCAAAATTGTCCGACTCTTTGCCATATTCCCCCCTATCGCACCCACGCCGCGCGGCGCAGGCCGTCGAGCAGCTCCCGCGCGACCCTCTCGGCAAGTTCCGATGTGGTTTCGTGCAGCGTTTCCGTGACTTCCGACTTACTTTCGTGCAGCGGATTCCCGCCTGTCGCGTCGTTTTCCGACTTGTTTTCGTGCAGCGTTTCCGCATATTCCGACGTGCTTTCGTGCAGCGCTTTCCCGCTTCCCGCACCGTTTTCCGACTCACTTTCGTGCAGATTCGCTCCGCCCCGTCCGTCGATTTCCGACTTGCTTTCGTGCAGGCCGAGCGCATATCCGCGCTCCGGCGCGGCGCGTTCCGATAAAAACTCCCGCTCCGTTTTCTGTAAACTGCCGTCCATTTTGTCCGAAACCCCAACATTTTGTGGTGCATTGGGCGATTTTTTGGGCAGGACTTGTGTTTTGCCGTCAGGCGGGAGCGGTTCGCCATATTCTGCCAAAAACTCACATGAGGCTTGTCCGCCCGCGCGCTTGTTCTGCACGAAGTCTTGTCGGATTTCCTCGAATGCCGTCACATTTTTCCGCACGGTGTCGGGTCGGACTTCGTCCGCGCCGCCGTTTTCCTGCACGGCACTATGTCGGACTTCCGCATTTTCCTGCACGGCATCAGGTCGGACTTTCTCCGCCATCTGCACGCCCTCGGGTCGGACCTCGGTCTCACGCGAGACCTGTCCGAGCGTCCTTTTGTCCGTTTCCGTGCCTTCCGCCTCGGCGGGGGACGCCGCGCCGACAGGCGCGGCCTTGTCCGTATCCCTGTCCAACTGCTCCGCGCCGGTGTCCGCGTCCATGTCCGCGCCCGCGCTGCCGCGCACCGTGCGCTCCGCAGGGAGGCCATCCGCCGCTTTCTCGCCCCTTTCTCCCGCGCGGGCCGTCCAGCCGGACAGCGCGCGTACCGCCTCGGCGGCCTTCGCCGCCTCCGCGTCGGACACGAGCGCCATCACCTGATCGGGGCGGTAGACCTTGCCCGCGCGCAGCAGCGCCGCACCGGCGCCTTGCAGCTCACGGCAGGCGGCATAGAACACCGCGCGGTCGCTGTCCGCGCCGCGCATGAGCCGTTCCAGCTCGCGGACGGGGAGCGCCTCGACCGTCACCGTCCCCAGCGTACCGGCCTCGACCGTCCCGCGTGCGCGGGCGTTGTCCGCCCGCGCCGCGAGAATGTCCCCAAGCGCCATCATTCGCCGACGCCGATGGCGTCAAGGCTCTTGAGTTCGCTCGGACGGAAGGTGAACGGCAGGCTCTGGCCGTTGACCTCGCCGATCTTGTAGTTGATGAACGGCAGCTCCGTGAACGCCACGCCCGCAATGGCGTAGCGCTCCTCCTGCCCGTCCACGCTGTCCGGGTCCTTGAGCGCGGTCGTGATGATGCACCGCTTGTCGATGCCGCGCCGCGCCTCGTCAAGCACCTCGTAAAAGCGCGTGTAGACCTGCTTGAGCTTCATCGTACCCTCGCCGGAATAGCCGGTGATCTTGCTGTCCACATCCATGCCGAGCTGCACGCGCTCGCGCTGCAGCTTGACCTTGACCGTGATGCTCTCCAGCTCCGCGATCAGCGCGCCGTCCACCCAGACGGACGCGAACGAGCCGGAAAGCGTGCGGTTTGCCTGTAACTGTGCCATATTTTTACCCTCCTTTTACATCGCGATCCTGAGCGTCAGATCCTCCATCGCGTCACAGAACGTCAGGGAAGCCTCCAAAAAGACCTCGCTGCCGGTGTTCGCGCGGAGAATTTCTGCGTCGGCCATCTCGCCCGTGTCCGTGCCGTGGCTCTCGAGCCAGCCGCGCTGGCCGGACAGGGACACACGGCACGCGTTGTCCGCCGTCTTGTCCAGCACATCGCCCTCGAGCGCCTTGAAATAGGCGTTGATGGCCGTTACGAGCAACAGCTTGTTGTCGTAATCGTTCAGCACGCTACCGATGTAGCCCTCGCGGAAGGTGCGCGTGATGTCCGCGCGGATGAGGTCCACGCCGTCCACGATCTTGATCTTTCGGAACGCCGCGCCGTGCGCGGTCGTGACCGTGGTCAGCGAGTTGACCGCGCGGCCGAGGCAGTAGCCCTCGCCGTTCGGCACAAGGATGAGCTTGCCCGCGTCGATGGCGGCGTCCGCGTCGCTCTGCGCGCCGCAGGAGACGACCTCGCTCAGCTTGGCATAGGTCGCCGAGCGCGTGAGCGGCGTCGCCGCCAGCAGACCCGCAATGCGCGCGGCGTAGTTGTCCGCCGTCACCGCGCCGTCGGTGAGTACGATGTCCTCCGCGCACAGATTGATGATGCCCTCGTCGTCGGGCGCCGTCGCGTTGGCGACGACCGCCTTCACGCCGCGACCCTTGGCGCGCTCGGCCTTGATGTAGCTGATGACCTTCGCCTGCGTCAGCCCCGGCGCGGCAAGGTAGTCAAAGTCCAGCGTGTCGAGCGCGGTAAAGGTGTCTGCCTCGTCGCTGCCGACGCGCAGCACCGCCACCTTGCTCGGCGCGGCCAGAAAGCACAGCTTCAGCAGGCGGTAATTTGCCGCCGTGAACTTGCTCTCGTCCACCTCGCTCAGACTGCGGTACACGGCGCTCGCCGCGCCGCCCTTGGTCGCGTCCGTGACAGCCAGCGCCACGACCCCGCGGCTCGAGCGCTTGACGGCGCTCACCGCCGCCGTTTCAAAGGAAATGTAAATTTCCGGTAAACCCATTTCGGTTTCTCCTCCTGTTATCAAATCAGTTGCTTTCGTTCCAATGCAGCACCTGCATCGTTTCGCCGCCCGCGCTGCCGCCGTCCGCCTTGGGCGGCACGCTTCGCGTCAGCGAGAGCGTAAAGCGCAGCTCGTCGCCCTCTGTCTCCAGGCCCTGCGGGGACAGCACGCGCCGCACCTTGCCGCCGCCCGGCACGCCGGAGGGCAGCGCCATCGGAATGCCCCGCAGCAGCACGGGAACCAGCGCCGCGAGCCTCCCGTTTTTGTCCGACCGCTCACGATCGCCCGCGCACGTCACCGTCACGCGGTAGCGATGCTCGGCCTGCGCCCCGCCCGCGCACAGCACCGCGCCGTCCTCCCGCGCGTCCACGGTAAGAAGCGGGTACTCGCCCGTGTGCCTTGCGGGGGCGCACACGGCGTGAATGCCGCTCTCCCGCTCCAGATAGGCGCGCACGCCCTCTTTGATGTCGTTCAATTTCTCACCTCCGACTCATGTGAGTCTTGTCCGCCGCCTCCCAGCGGCGTTCCCCCCTTGCAGGGGTGATTCTCTTTGCGAAAGAGAACCACCCCCGCACCCCCAAGAGAACGCAAGGGGCGGGTCGCCCCTTGACTCTCGTACCTTTCTCCTCGAATCACCCCTCAGGAACACACGTCCGTGCAGCGGCGCGGCAAAGCCGCGTTTCCATCGGCTTTCGACTTGGTCTGCGCCTATATCCGCTCAGCCGCTGGTGCAGTGCGGTTTCGTTTCCCTCTGCAACCTTTCTCCGCCGCTGCCGCTCTGCGGCGGGGTTTCGGACAAAACTCACATGAGTTTTCGTACCAGATACGCAGCAGCGGCTGAGCGGAACAAGAAGCACACCAAGTCGTCAGAAGCTCCTGCACCCCCGTACTGTTCCCAAAAAGTTGGCTTCCCTCGGCAGTCCGGGGGTCAAGGGGCTTGCCCCTTGTGTTTCTCTGGGGGTCGCGCAGGGGGTGGTCTCTTTCAAAAGAGACCATCCCTTGCTGGCCGCCAGAGGGCGTCAGCCCTTTTGATCTGCCGTGCCGCCCTCGGCACTCTCCTGTGAAGCAGGTACGGATACCTCCGTAACCTCCACCACCGTCACGCAATGGCTCGGATAGCGCACACTGTCGCTGGCGCGGGCGTGGTACACACGTCCGCTTTTGTCCGAAACCGTCACGCGGTCGCCCAGCCGCAGCCAGATCTCCGGCATCGTGTAGAGCGAGAGCGCGTAGCGGCTCTCGACCAGCGCCGCGTCCTCCGCGCCGACCGACGGCGCACTCGTGAGTGCGCTGCGTCTGAGCGCGCAGGGAATATCGACATAGACCGCCCGCTCCGTCCCGTCGGACAACGGACAAAATACGCAGGCCGTGCGGTCGAAGGTGCGCCGCAGCGCCCTTGTCATCCTCGCGTCGCGCATTTTCAGCCCTCTCGGAGCGTTCCGAGCCTGCACCACGGCGCAAGCAGCACGCTTTCGGCGTTTTTCCCGTCCAAATAGGTCACGGATGTGTCGCCGCGCGTGATGCTTTTCACGTCGGACTCACGTGAGACCAGTCCGACCAGCACCGCCGCGACCGCCTGCTCCATCTCCTCCGGAATGTCCGACCGATTGCAGTGCGCCAGCGCCCGCTCGCAGGCGATCTCCGTGAGCAGCGCGCCCGCCTCGCCGAGCGGCTCGCCC
>ENA-OUQL01000737-OUQL01000737.1-human-gut-metagenome-genome-assembly--contig:-NODE-737-length-11741-cov-6.08232_pt1 | contig 11741 bp, 6 predicted proteins | sample MGYA00237945_ERZ548829 | MGnify/ENA primary metagenome ERZ548829 (study PRJEB26490, sample SAMN05194708) | human gut metagenome | biome: terrestrial biome; feature: human-associated habitat; material... | reverse complement strand
TGCACAGCTCCAGACACCCTTTTCGCCGCGTGTCATCGCAATCGAGGCTATTTTTCGGTCCCCGTGCTCCCGGCTGCTGCCACGTGAAAACAGCTCCAGCGAAACCTCCATTGCTGTCGGCGCCCAGAGCTTCCACTCTGTCACAAACTGCTCATCCTTTTTCGGCATCTGCCAGTTTCCATCACATTCCCTGCTCTTTTTCACCGAGACACCGAGGTCATCCCCTTCATACGTAAAGTTTTCCACAAATTCTTCCGATTCAAAAAAGCTTTTCCACTCCGCCGGCGTTCTTTTCACCACCGCATTCATCTTCTTTCCCTCTATTTCTTTGTAAACTCGCAGAATCTCTCCGACACTCCACGCCTGCGCATAGCAGCCCTTCGACATCACCGGCGCCGCACCATCATAAATCTCCGCCAGATGAAACAGGCATCCTTCCTGCATCCAGCTCGCAAGACGCTCCAGTCCGCGATGCACTTCCTGTTTTCCCTCCTTCGGGAAATAGTTCAGCACCGCGCGGAAATACGCCCCAAGTGGAAATCCCCAGACTGTCCCCTGATGATATGCCCTGTCACGCTCCGGCTGACTTCCGCCGATCCATGGATGAAACGCCGGATCCTCCATCTCCAATGACCGCAGTCCTGCTGTCGTATACAGCTTTTCTTTGACCTCCTGTAAGATCCGCTGCCCCTGCTTCTGACTCACCATCTGAAACGGAAGCGCCAGCACAAAGACCTGATTGCATCGAAACTGCTTCTCTTCATACGTGCCGTTCAGCACATCCTTCAGATATCCTTCCTCTTCCATCCAGAACTTTTCGAGGAAACTCTTCTTCACCTGCTCCGCAAGCTTCCCATACGCCGATCCATCCTTTCCGACAAATGGCGCCAGCTCTTCCAGAATCCTCAGACCATTATACCAGTACGCATTAATCTCCACCGGCTTCCCGTGACGCGGTGTCGGCAGCTCCTTGTCAATCCGCACATCCATCCACGTCACCTGCTCCAGACCGCCCCCGGCCATAATCAGCCCGTCACTGTCCATTTTAATATGGAAATCCGTTCCCTTCTGATACCAGAACACAATATCCTCCATCACCGGAAACGCCTCACGTACAAACTCCACATCTCCTGTCTCAAGGTAATACTCATACACCACATCCAGAAACAAAAGTGCCGCATCCACCGTATTATACATCGGAAGCGCATCCCCCTCCGGAAACAGATTCGGCATCAGTCCTTCTTTTGTATATGCCATAAAAGTCCGAAGAATGCTCTTACACTCCTCATACTCCCCAATTGCCAGCGTGCATCCCGGAAGCGAAATCATCGTATCCCGCCCCCAGTCCGCAAAATAAGGAAAGCCAGCCATAATACTCTTCCCGCCTGTCGATGCCCGTTCCGTAATATACTGACTCGCACTCACCGCCAGCCGCTTTCCCACCGGATCAGAAATCCCGGACTTTTCCGCAATCATCTCCTGCCGCTTCTCTTCCTCTTCTATCCACAGCGCAATCCTTTCCTCATCCCACTTATCCACATCATCCGCGAGACTATACACAACAAAAAAGACCTGCTCCCTGCCGTCTCCCGTCATCTCAAACCGAATCCGATGATTCACGACAGCACTTCCGATACCATCTCTTCCATCCCGTGCATCCTGCTCAAAAAACAAATCCCTCCAGATCCTCTCCTTCTCCATCTGAAGCTCCCCATTCGTTCCATAAGAAAGAATCACACCATTACTCGCAATGCACTTCCGGTCCACCGCAAAATTCTGCCCCTCCTGCAGCTGCTCTCCCTTCGCCGCAAACCGCATCACCGGCCGAACCGAAAAACTCCCCTTCTTCCCACTTCTCACCCGATACCGGACAAGAACCGTATTCTCCCCCTGAACCATCCCAATCGTCTTCTCAATTTCAATCCCCTTCACCCGGTAAAACCATACCGGCAGACTCCCCATCTCAAATCCTTCCAGAAACCGAAACCCCTCCACATTCTGCGTCCGATTCACAAACTCCTGTGAAAACAGCTCCGTTTCCTCTCCATCCACCTCCAACGTCTCCCAGACATTCGAAATCAGATGCTCCCGCACCGTAGGCGCCTTCAGTGCCCCCATCAACAGCGCCTGATCATTCCTCGCCGCATTCCCCATCACCGTCAGCGAACAATAACCTCCCAGTCCGTTCGTCAGCAAAAAACACTTCTTTTCTCCACTCCGGAAATCCATCCACTCCGAAGCATTCAGTCGAATCCTATCCATGCCCCAAAACCTCCATAATTCGTACAATGTGTTCCCGGAACTTTTCTGTTCTCATAAATCAATCACAAAAAACTCCGAAAATATTTTTTTTCATTCTATCTCCAAACTTTGCACTAGTCAACAAACTCACGCCGATTCGCCCTCCGGGCGAATCCAGCCCATTCTCCCGTCCTCCAACCCCAGGATCTGGCTCCGGCGTCGTGGCACCTGCCGCGCAGACGGGCGCATTGGCATCGGCAGCATGCGGATGATGCACGCGTGGGAGGCAGTGGAGTGAGGATGACGGACGGCCATCCAGGCCGGAAGTCAAGAGGCTCTGAGACGGGAAATCATCAGATTTCCTGTCGAATAGCCTCGGTTCCTCAATCCACCGCCTCCCACACGTCATCATCCGCCCGCCGATGCCACCGCGCCCGTCTGTGCGGCAGGTGCCACGGCCCGTCTGTGCGGCAGGTGCCACGGCGCCGGAGCCAGATCCGTCCCTCCCCCCCCACACACAAATAGAGCAGCCGACCCCTCATCGGCTGCTCCACAAATCATCCTTTGACGGCTCCTGAAAGCCCATCTGTATAATATCTCTGCATTACAACAAACAAAATCGCAATCGGCACCGAAATGCAAACCGCTCCCGCCGCAAAGCAAGTATACCAGCTGTCGATATACTCCTTCTCCAGCATCTTCCACAGACCCAGTGCAACCGTATAATACTTCGCATTCGCTCTGCAGATAACCTTTGCGAAAATAAAGTCCAGCCACGGTCCCAGAAATGCACTCAAAGTCGTGTACACAATAATCGGCTTACTCAGTGGAATTGTCACCTTCGTAAATACCTGGAATCTCGTTGCTCCATCCAGATAAGCCGCCTCATCCAGTGCCTTCGGAACCGTATCAAAAAATCCCTTTGCAAGCAGGAATCCCGCTCCGGAACCGCCCGAGTACACCAGAATCAATGCCACACGGATCATCGATCCCTCCGAAAGGCCAACTGCCTTTAAAATATAGTAGACAGCAACCATCGACATAAATGCCGGGAACAGACCTAAGATCATCGCGATGTTCATGTAAGTCTTACGGATTTTAAACCGCATTCTCGACATGCAGTAAGAAACCGAAAGCACAAATATTGTAGAAATCAGACAACTGAACACCGCAATGATAAATGTGTTCTTAAACATCTGCGGAAAGTCTAACACCTGCGTATCTGTAAACAGACGCACATAATTATGAAGCGTATATCCCTTTGGGAAAAAGCTGGTAACATAAGATCCTTTCTGTGTACTGAAGCTTAAGAGTGCAATCCACAGAACCGGAATCACCCACACAATCGCAAGCAGTGCCAGAACCACATGTACAACCACATCGGAAATCATTCCGCGCGCTTTCATGGAGTGTGTTTTTTTCTCTTTGTTATTCATTATTGGAATCCCTCCTCGTTCTTGTAAGAACCAGTATTCCGGTACGTGATCAGTGAAACCACAGCCAGAATGACAAAGGTAAGAATACCGACAACCGCACCAACGTTAAAGTACTGTAAGTCAACCGTCAGCTTGTACAGCCAGGTAACCAGAAGGTCCGTCTTTCCGGCGGTTGCTCCGACCGGAACCGGTGCTCCTGCAGTCAGCAGATAAATAACGTTGAAGTTGTTGATATTACCCGTAAACGTTGTAATCAGATACGGAGTCGTGACAAACAGCATATACGGCAGCGTAATTTTAAAGAAAATTGTCACAGGGCCTGCGCCGTCCACACGGGCTGCCTCGTAAAGCTCACCCGGAATGTTCTGTAAGATACCGGTAACCTGCATCATGGTAAACGGAATACCAACCCAGAGGTTGATGATAACAACCGTCGCTCTCGCCCAGGTCGCATTTGTCAGGAACGGAAGCGGACTGCTGATCAGCCCGGCCTGAATCAAAAGATTGTTGACCAGGCCGTTGTCCTTTAACATCGTACGCATCAGAAGAAGAGAAACGAACTGCGGAATTGCAGCGGAGAGCATAAAACAGAATCTCCAGAATCCCTTGATGCGGGTTGTTTTACGATTGATGACAATCGCAAGAATCATACCAAGAATATAGTTCAGGAAGGTAGCGAGCACAGCCCAGATCAGGGTCCATCCAAGAACAGACCAGAATGTCTTGCCGATCGAGTTGCCCATGCCAAGAACCGTACTGAAATTTTTCAGTCCAACCCAGTGAAAAATCGTCAGATGGTCGCCGACTTTACTGTAGCTGGTGAAAGCCATACAGATCATAAAGACCAGTGGAAGGATTGTGAAAATCACAATACCGAGAATCGGAAGTGTCAGCAGGGTCCAGTGCAGTCTCTTGTCAACGAGTGCTTCCAGATCCTCTTTGATGGTGTTGATATGTTTCCCTTCCTTTGCACGACACTCTACCTCATAAGCGCTCTTCATATTGACACGCCAGATCATAAAGAAGAGAACCGTAATAAAAATCGTTGCTACTCCGTAGAGCAGGAACAGAATTGTCATATCGCCGCCGGTATATTCATAAATACCCTTGGCCTCGTTCCACACCTCTTCCTGCGCACGGCCGCCCAGGGTGATGAGATGATAGAGATTGTTGATACCGCCTTCGATCATAAACAGGAGATACGCAATTTCTACTGCCAGAAATAAAATACCCTTTACGATCTGTTTGTGAGCCAGATTTCCCAGTCCCATGACAAACATGGAAAGTTTCGTGACCGCATCGCCCTTTGTGATGGCTTTTGTCACCGGATAGGGAGTCTCAAACTCTTTGGCGCGTTTTTTCAATGATGCCATAATCTATCCTTTCCGAAAGACAGGCATTGTCAATCCTGGTGTCTGACAATGCCTGTGGTTTCAATCCTGTTGATTTCCGAACACTTCAGTGCCTGTCTTGCTTACTCGACTGCAGAAGTATTCATGCTTGTGTTCAGTTTCTCTGTCATTTCTGCAGCGTTATCATGGGTAACTTCACCGTTGACCAGAGATTTACCAAAATTCTCTGCCGGAGTCCAGTAGTTGCTCATATTCTTAACGAACGGCTGGATGATAGAAGTATTGTTGAAGGTATCGTTCTGAGCAGTTACCAGTGCATCGTCTGTGATCTGGGAAAGCAGCTCTTCGTTACACGGAACTACGTTTCTCATTTCATAGTGTGCTTTCTGAGCATCTGCGCTTCCGAGATATCTTGCAAGAGCAACTGCAACCTGCGGATATTCACAGTTCGGATTCACACCGATTGCTTTAGAACCGGAGAAGGATTTCATCTGTTTCTCCTCGCCGTTGATGGTGATGGTCGGAAGCTGTACAACACCGTAATTATCACCGAGTGCCTCTTTAACTGCGGATGCATCCCAGGAACCGGAGAACATTGCTTTTACAGAACCGTCACGCAGACCGGAAAGACCGGATCCGTCTGCATCAGATACGAAGTTCGGATTGTTTACCAGGTCAACCAGGTAATCGGTCACTGCTTTTGCTTTATCGCCTTCGAAGTCAACGCCTGCTGCCTCGTCTGTTCCGTCCTCACCGAACAGCGTACAGCCGTTTGCTACGTAGAAGGAAGCAATGTACCAGGAGTTTGTAATCGGGAAGGAAATCTTGTCTTTTGCGATCATGGTATCCAGGTTTTTCACTTCATCCTCAGTGAATGCAGATTTATCATAGTACATAAACCAGGTGTTTGTGGTGAATGGTACACCGTAGATATCGCCGTCAACGGATACGGAATCTACAATTGCCTGAGAGTTGTTCTCTTTTACCTCCTCAACTGTCTGTCCGCCGAGTTTTGAAATTCCGTTTGCAGCGATCAGGGATGTCAGGTTGTCGTTTGCAAACATGTAAACATCTGCTGCTCCTTCAACGTCCTGTGTTACGGTATCTTTTGCATCGCTCTCTGCGCATACACCGTAATCAAAGGTAATGTGCCAGGATGGATGCTCCTCTGCAAACTGATTGCACATGGTCTGCAGCCACTCACCGCTGTCGCTTGCCTGATCCTCTGATGGAGACCATACGGTAAGGGTTGTGGTAATTTCCTCTTCCTCTGCTGCGTTGGAAGCAGATGCGCTTGTGCTTCCTGCCTCGGATGTGCTCTTGGAATCGTTTCCGGAAGCGGCATTTGAAGAACCGCTGTCGCTGTTTCCGCATCCTGCCAGCATGCCAACTGCAAGTGCTGCGGTCATCATAATAGATACTACTTTCTTTTTCATATTGAAAATCCTCCTTATATGATTTTTCTTTCTGGAACGTCTGCTGTCATATCGCATTTGCTGCTTGGTATCTCTCGTTCTTATTGATTTTATTATAGCAGTTGGCGGATTTTTCTGAAATATCAAGAATCTATGATCTATGTTGGATTTCTACGTTACATTTCTACACCGGAGCGTATCCGGAAAATCATTTCCGCAATCTGCAGAATTCTTTTCCGCAACAAAAAAAGAGGCCGCGCACCGTTTTTCCGGTGCGTCCTGCCTCCTCTTCTGTTTTTTATTCCGCCTTCTGCTCGGCTTTTTCTTCTGTCTTCTGATTTTCCTGTGAACTCAGGCTTTTCCTTTCCTGAATCATCTCCTGAATGATCTCATTTCCGCCTTCCTCCTGCCACTCTTTTACAAAGTCGTCAAAAGAAGAAAGCTCAGACTCGCCCCGGATAATTTTTAAAAAGGTCTCCGATTCCAGTTCTTTTAAGGTGTAACGATATGTTTCTGTGGTCTTCGTCCGGGTCGGATAAATCGTATTCACTCTTTGAATCTTTTCGTCGCTTAAAAGCGAGCAGGCTGTGATACGGGATAAATACGCGCTCCACTCCTCCGCACTCGCTGTTTTCGGGTTCTCCAGATAGGCGCGGCATACCTTTTCGAACGATCTTTCCAAAATCTCCAGCTCATCCTCCGATTTTTCCCCGTTCAGTGCCGCCTGCAGATTTTCGTAACAGATCGTCAGTGCCTGATTATAGTCGAGATTGATTGCTAAGGGGCGTGCCGTCGGATCGATATTTCCCGTATAATATTGCTGAAATTCTCCCCTTGGATCATCGTAGGAATAGCGCATATAATCAAACATCACCGACAGAATCTTCGGCACAATCTCCGGATATTCATACCCTTTTCGCACTACCACATAATTTCCGGTCAGCTTTTCGTTGCAGTATCGCACACTTCCATCCTTCCCGGTCCGAATCAGAAACGGCTGCCAGTCGGCCTCCGGATCCGTCTCATGACAGCGCCAGAGCGGGTTGTTCGGTGCCCACCACGGTGCGAAGAAAATGCCGCAGCGTCCCTGGGCAATGAGCTCGGCAATGTCATCCTGTGTGCGGATCAAAAAGTCCCGGTCAAGGACGCCCTCCTGGTACCAGTCGGCCAGCATGCCAAGTGCGTCTTTTACATTGGGCTGAACGGAACCATAAACCGGCATTCCTTCCGCATCCGTCAGCCATCTTCCCGGATATGCACCAAATGAGGCAAAAATAAGATTCATGCCGTATTCCGAAGAAATGCCCGTGCCGCCGTACAGAGTTGTGCTGACTGCAAGACCGATGTTACCCATCTCCTGGTTTGCCGGATTCTCCTCTGCAAACGTCAACGCAATATGTTTCACATCATCGATCGTTTCCGGTACGGAAAGTCCCAGTTTTTCCATCCAGTCCTTCCGAACCCATAGAAGATTCGGACCGTCCGAAATGTTGGTTTCCGGGAATGCCATCAGCTTTCCGTCAAAGGTACAGCCCTGCAGAATCTCCTCACCGTAGCTTGCATAAATATCCTTGATACGGTCGCTGGCACAATTTGCATAAACCTCTGTAAGATCGGCAAGCTGATCGTTTTTCTGCATGGCATTCATCGTTTTTTGATCCACAACCATGATATCGGCAATGTTTCCTGTTGCAATCATGGTAGAAATGCCAACGTTATAGGTATCACCGTAGTTTTCATAAACATCCTCGTTCTGTACATTAATGATTTCGCGGATCAGGCGTGTATAGGCATTGTCCTCATAGGTTTCTCCCTCCGGGAGATTGGAATTATTCACACCCGTCATTTTTGCCAGCGTGTACGTGATGGTTTCCGGGTAACGTCCGTACGGCGTTGTTTTCGCTTCCGTAAGAGCCGCAGCCTCATTTCCGGCAGCATCGGAAACAGAATCATTTCCTGCTGCGCCACTTTCTCCACAGCTGCTCAGCGCCATTCCCGCTGCCAGCAGTACAGCAAGGCCTGCCGCAAGTTTTTTTTGCATCATGCCTGTACCTCCCTTTCCACGCCCGGAATCCGCACCGTCACTTTTGTTCCCTTTCCCGGCTCACTCTCAATCGAAAGACCATACGCTTCTCCGTATTCGAGCTGAATCCGGGAATTGACATTCCGCACACCGTAGCCGCTGCTCTTCTCCGTCAAAATTGTCTGTGCTTTCTCCTGTTCCATACCAACGCCATTATCCGCCACGGAAAGCACCACACAGTCTCCGTCGCGCCGTCCGCTGATTGTGATCACGCCGGGCTCACTGCCGCGCCGCCGGTCAATTCCATGCGCAATCGCATTTTCGGCAAGCGGCTGCAGAATCAGGTTCAATGTACGGTAATCCAGAATATCCTCCGCCACATCCATTTTGACCGTAAAACTGTAGTCGTGAAACATTTCCTGAATCTGCAGATACGAACGCACATTATCAATCTCCTCGCGGATGGACATCGTATTTTTGCCTTTGTTCAGAGAAGTCCGGTAGTACCGCGAAAGCGCCAGCGTAGCCTTGCTGATATCATCCGAACCGATTTCCAGCGCTTTCCAGTTGATCAGCGACAGGGAATTATACAGAAAATGCGGGTTAATCTGTGCGCGGAGCGCCGTCATCTCATACTGTTTCTGGCGGATGCGGCTCTCATAGACTTCCTGAATCAGCTGACGGATGCGTGACAGCATCTGATTAAAGCCACGCGTCAGATCACCGATTTCATCCCTTTCTGTAGAAACCAGTTCCACTTCCAGATTTCCTTCTTCTACCTCGGACATTGTCATTTTTATCTTTTCAAGGCGGTGCGCCATGTTTCCGGAGAATTTCATAATCACGACCGCAGAGAAAATGACGCAGCCTGCCCACATCAGAAGAACCATCAGAAGAATCGGCTGCATCGGACTGATGATGCCTTTTTTCGGCAGATAGCACGCGGCATGCCATCCATTCTGCTCAATCTCCTTTTCCAGGAGAATGTAGTTCGCTGTATTCTGCTTCTCTTTTTTTTGTATCTTCTGAAAGTCTGAAAATTCCATCTGGTATTTTGCATTCCTGGTCATCTTCTGATTTTCATACAGCACTTCTTTGTCCTCATTGTAGACGAAAACACCGTAATCCTCATTAACTGCAAGCTCCATGGAGCCAAAAATCTTACTGTAGTCCATGGAAATGTATAAAAAACCGCCTTTTCCGTCATCAATCAGCGGCATAGACCGCACCAGCGTCACCGTTCCCTGATCCATATCGGCATACCAGTGAACATCATTGTCCGCCGGCGCTGTCCATTCATCATTTTCAATCTCCTGCGCCGGGCGCAGATACGTGCCGTGCGGAATAACAGAATCACGCACATAGACTGTAGACTGTCGGATTTCCGGGTAAAAATAACTTAAGGAATCCATCATCGGCTCAAACTCTTTCACCATGCGCTCGTATGCTTCGAAGCTGTTTTTGTCTTCTGCCTTTACAATCTGAACAATTGTCTGGTCGAATGCCAGATAGTCCGACATACTCTGGTGCAGCGCAAGCTCCGTATTCACATCGTCCACTGCCTGATCAAAGGTGGTTTGCAGATTTTTGATCTCACGCTCGACAAGTACACGACGCATCTGGGTGTAAAACAGTGTGAACATCAGGCACATTGGGAAAAGTCCTGTGAGAACGTAAGCCACGATAAGCTTCCGGTGTACCTTCATATCTGAAAATGCTTTTTTTATTCTAGCGGCAAATGATGTCATCTTACTCCCCCTGATCCCGGTATTTCTGCGGGCTGATTCCAAAATATTCGCGGAAGCTCTGACAGAAATAGGACACATTCACAAAACCGCACTTTTCACAGATTACGCCGATTTTTTCGTTTGTATTTTCGAGCATTTCCCGTGCGCGCTCCATACGGAAACCTTTTAAGTAGCGGCTCAGGTTTTCTCCTGTATTTTTCTTGAAAATGCTGCTCAGATAATTCGGTGTCATGCCAACCTCGCGCGCAAGCTGGTCAACACCCATGCCACTGTCAGAATAGTTCTCACGGATATACTGTTTAATCTGCTCGACTTCTCTGCGTTTCGCAACACCGCCGTCTGCGCGGAAGACCGTTTCGAGCCGGTCAATACCCATACGGACCGCTTGAATCACACCGGCCATGTTGCTGCTGTGATACAGGGCGTCGATCTCACGGTCCAGCTCTCGCTCATCTTTTCTCTCGAGATTGTCGTAAATCTCTTTCAGCAGATTGGAAAACATAAACTTAATGTAAATCTGGGAGAAAATCGTCTGATGTTCATACTTCTCGCAGAACTGGTCAAAGTGTTCACGCAGGCTCTCCAGATCCTTCATGCGAATGTCCTGCTGGATCTGGCGGATCAGGATTTCAGCATCAATCTGCACCAGCACCTCGGACTGCTCCTCCTGAAAAGGAAGAAAAACATGGTTTCCCGTGTGATAAAAGCGCCGCTCCATGAGCTGCTCCGTCTGTGCAAATGCATCGTAAAGCTCACCGTCCGGCGTGATCTCGCCCGACACGGCCAGAAAGCATTCCTGGTCCCACATTTCACGAATATAATGGTACAGCTTCCGTCCGAACGCTTCCCAGCCGCCATCCGGCTCCTCGCTAAAAAACAGGATGGACTGCTGTGGGTTCAGGTTCAGATAGTGAAACGGCATCTGCAAATCGCTCTGCATCTTTTCAATCTGTTCGCTGTTTACCTGTTCAAAATAGTTGTTGGCACACTCCAGCAGTACCATACGGCAAAAATCCCGGACAAAGCTCATATCGAGAAGCGTCTGTGTTTTCTCCTGCATTGCGTTGCGGCTCTGCCCATTGACCATCAGATACAGCAAATGTTCCCGCAGAAACTCCATACTTTCGTCCTTCCGTTTTTCCTCACGCTCACTCTTTGCAAGCTTTTCGTTGATTTCACCAACCACCTTTTCAAATTCTTCCGGGTTGACCGGTTTTAAAATATAGGCGGAAACCCCATAGGAAATCGCCTTTTTTGCGTAGGAAAACTCATCATACCCACTGAAAATCACAGTTTCCGTCCCCGGATACTCCTCATGAATCCGGGAAAGAAGCTCAATTCCATCCATGAACGGCATATTGATGTCGGTCAAAAGCACGTCAATTTTCTCTTTTTCAAACACCTCCAGCGCTTCCTCTCCATTGGAGGCCTCCAGAATATTCTCCCGGATATTCATCCGCGAAAGCAGCATCCGAATGCCCTTTCGCTCTATCATTTCATCATCTACAATCAGATATGTGTACATG
>ENA-OUQL01000718-OUQL01000718.1-human-gut-metagenome-genome-assembly--contig:-NODE-718-length-12053-cov-4.73146_pt1 | contig 12053 bp, 8 predicted proteins | sample MGYA00237945_ERZ548829 | MGnify/ENA primary metagenome ERZ548829 (study PRJEB26490, sample SAMN05194708) | human gut metagenome | biome: terrestrial biome; feature: human-associated habitat; material... | reverse complement strand
GACTCCTAGTAATCATTATATTTTTATAAACAAAAAACAATATTAGTATAAAATGTGCTGGAATAAATTGCAAGCCAAGCTTTCCATGGTGTATATTAATTGAGGACTGCGGATTGGGAATTGGTCTGCATCCTTCGACTTGCGTACATGACGTTGCGGCGTCTGACTATAGCATACGCTTTCAGGAATCCTGCGCTTAGTGTAACTAAATGCCGCTATCTACAGAGTTTATTACGGTGTGTCAAATCAAACGCGCTTCGCTTGAACGAGATTTGACGCACCGCCCTAATGTATATAGCGACATTAAGTTACACACAGCTCGGATTATTCAAGCGTATGCTATAGTCAGACACCGCAACTGATATACACAACATTTAGGATGCAGACCAATTCCCAATACGAAGCCCGCAATAAAATAAAAGGAGTATCCGATGCTTGAATTAAATGATATAAAAAAGGATTATGTGTCCGGTTCTACCACCGTGAGTGCACTTAAGGGCATTAATCTTAGGTTCAGGGACTGCGAGTTCGTGTCGATTCTTGGACAGTCCGGATGTGGTAAGACTACTATGCTTAATATTATAGGCGGACTTGATAAGTATACGAGCGGCGACCTTAAGATAAATGGAGTGTCAACTAAGAATTATAAGGACAGAGACTGGGATTTTTACAGAAATAATTCTATTGGTTTTGTGTTTCAGAGTTACAATCTGATTCCGCACCAGACTGTTTTATCTAATGTAGAGCTTGCACTTACGCTTTCAGGTGTATCTAAGGCAGAGAGAAAGAAAAGAGCGATAGAGGCACTTGAGAAAGTTGGACTTGGAGAGCAGATTCACAAGAAGCCTAATCAGATGTCAGGTGGACAGATGCAGAGGGTTGCTATTGCAAGAGCTCTTGTAAATAATCCTGATATCCTGCTTGCCGACGAGCCCACAGGAGCACTTGATACAGAGACAAGTATCCAGATTATGGAGCTTTTAAAGGAGATATCAAAGGACAGACTTATAATTATGGTAACTCATAATCCGGAGCTTGCCAAAAATTATTCTACAAGAATAGTCAAATTATTGGATGGTGTGATAACAGATGACTCTGATCCATATACGTTAGAAGATATGGAAGCTGATATCAGGGCTAAAGAGGCTGCTAAGGTTAAGACATCAGAAAAGAAGATTAAAAAGTCAGGGAAGAAGCAGAAAACATCTATGTCATTCTTTACAGCACTTTCACTTTCCTTTAATAACCTGATGACTAAGAAAACAAGAACGATTCTTACTGCATTTGCAGGAAGCATAGGAATTATCGGTATTGCAATGATTCTGTCTATCTCAAATGGTATTCAGTTATATATTGACAGGGTTCAGAGAGATACGCTTTCAAGCTATCCTATAACGCTTCAGGCAGAGTCGATTGATATAAGCAGCATGGTTACAAGCATGACAGGCAATTCGGATTCAGAAGAGCATGAGGATAAGTCTAAAATATATTCTAACGATATCATGGGTGACATGATTAATACCATGGTAAAGGAAGTTAAGAGCAATAACCTTTCAGAGTTTAAGAAATACATTGAAAACGGCGGCTCTGACATTAAGTCATATGTAAGTGATATCCAGTATTCATATGATGTTCCTCTTAACATTTATATGAAGGATACTTCTAACGGTGTAGAGCAGTTAAACCCAAGTACAATGTTTGATTCGATATATGGCGAGGGTGCAACAAGCACATCTTCTGCAATGTCATCAGGCATGGGTATGGGAATGTTTTCTAACAGCAGTGTGTGGAACCAGCTTTTAGGAAATCAGCAGGTACTTGATGAGCAGTATGATGTACTTGCAGGACACTGGCCAGAGAATTACAACGAGGTTGTGCTTGTTGTCGATAAGAATAACGAGGTTGATGATTATACACTTTACTCATTAGGACTTAAAGACCCTGAGGAAGTAAGAACACTCTTTAAGAAAATGATGGTTGGTGAATCATACGAAACAAAAAAAGATATAAGCTATACATTTGACGAGATACTTGATACAGAGTTTAAGCTTGTTATGCCTACGGACATGTATAAGTACAATGATGTGACCGGTACATGGGACGATTACAGCAAAGATGATAAGTATATGACAAATGTTGTAAATAACGGAACTGACATTAAAGTATGTGGAATAATCAGACCTAATGATGACGCAGTCAGCACTTCAATTTCAAGTGGAATCGGTTATACAGCAAAGCTTACTGAATATATTATCGAAGAAGTAAAAAACAGTGAGATTGCCAAGGCACAGCTTGCTGATACAAGCGTTGATGTATTTACAGGAGTTCCATTTGACAATGACAGGAATACAGAGATTACAATGGACGATGTAAATGCATATATGGCAACACTTTCACCAGAGGAAAGCGCCCAGATGCAGGCAATGACAAGTGGAATGAGCGATGACCAGATACTACAGCTTTTCTCAGCGTCACTAAAGGCTAGAACAACAGATGCAACATTAGACAGCAATAAGTCGAAGCTTGGAATTACAGATCTTGATACACCTTCACAGATAGATATATATGCAACTGATTTTGATTCTAAGGAGAAGGTTCAGAATATTATCAAGGATTACAATAAGTTGCAGCAGGACGATGGCAAGGAAGAAAATGTTATCAACTATACAGATTACGTTGGAATAATGATGTCATCAGTAAGTACAATTATTAATGCAATCTCTTATGTATTAATAGCATTTGTTGCAATATCACTTATAGTTTCTTCAATAATGATAGGTATTATCACATACATTTCAGTACTTGAAAGAACTAAGGAAATTGGAGTATTAAGAAGTATTGGTGCTTCTAAGAAAGATGTTTCAAGAATATTCAATGCAGAGACACTTATTGAAGGTTTTGTCTCAGGCGCACTTGGCATTGTTGTAACTTTATTGCTGTGCATACCTGCAAATGCATTGATTAAGCACCTTACAGACATTTCCAATGTTGCACAGCTTCCGGTTGCAGGAGGAGTAATACTTATAATAATAAGCATGTTCCTTACATTTATTGCCGGACTTATCCCAGCAAAGCTTGCAGCTAAAAAAGATCCTGTTGTGGCATTAAGAAGTGAATAATGTCTTTACTTTAAAACTTCACTGTGTTAAAATTTGAAAGTAATAAGCCAATGCTATTTTGGAAAACCGGGGTGGACAATTATGAATAATAAGTTAAAGACACAGGCTGTTGAGCAGCTTTTTCAGGCAATATTAAGTCTTAAGGATTTAGATGAAGCATACGATTTCTTTGAGGATGTATGTACAATTAACGAGATTTTATCCCTGTCACAGAGATTTGAGGTTGCCAAGATGTTAAGAGAACACAGGACATATCTTGATATTGCAGAGAAGACAGGTGCGTCTACTGCGACAATCAGCAGGGTAAACCGTTCGCTTAATTATGGTAATGACGGGTATGACAGAGTATTTGAAAGACTTGGCATGCTTGAGAAAGAGTCAGAAGATAATAAGTAATATATGAAACAATGCAAAAGGGAACTGTCAGTACTGGCAGTTCCCTTAATTTGTATGGATTATTTCTTTTTGTCTGTTTTATCAGGCTTCTCAGGCTGCTTTGGCGCATGCTTGGCAGAGTAATCATCAATCAGACTTTCAATCATGTTCTTTTTCATGTATACATCAAAGCTTAAAAGACATACAAGACTGAAGAACTGTAAGAATTCTCTGTCATCATCATCCTTTACATCGGTAAATGCATTGCTTGCCTGTTCAGACTTTGCAAATATATCTTTAGATAATGGCCTTGCAAGAGAGGATTCCATTGAAAAAATCTCTTTATATATATAATCCAGATCCGGCTTGGAACCTTCATCAAAGAATTTCTCAGTGAGAGGATTGAGCATTTTCTGTATATCACTTATTGAGAGAATGTTCTTAAAGTAATAGATAAATGTAAGGATATATATGTGTTCCTTAGAGTACTTTTTCTTTACTGGTGATGGCAGCAGATTGTTTTTGGCATAGTTGTTAATCATTGTTTTGGTTAGTACTTTATCATCAGTGGTACGCTTTGTATCGTGAAGATGTTCATACATAAATGTTGTAACCTGATCCATGTACAGATTGATGTTAGGCACATCTCCGGGTTTTATATAGTTAAGAGCGGACATATCTTTAAGAATACCGCTCATAAGCTCTTTAATATCGTTGTTCATATGTTCCTCATTTCTTTAAAAATGCGTATTCATGAGAGAATACATTTATATTAATGCTTAAGCTATATTATATAGTTTTTAAAACCACATTTCAAGTAGGAATAATATAATGAACTTTAGCATAGTGTAATGTGCATAATATGATATTTTAATATTTGTAATAAAACGCTAAAATATGTCTCAAAGGAGCAAATCTTAGTGACTTTTTACTCCTGATATATTATAATTAAAAAGGTTTTTTAAGAATTCTGGGAGACAGAATTCGGATGCACCAGAGGGTGATATGTGCCAGAAAGCGGCACAGGAATGGAGGATTATTATGGGTATTTTAACAAGATTCAAGGACATTATGAGCGCTAACATCAATGCACTTCTCGATAAGTGTGAAGATCCAGAGAAGATGATTGACCAGTACATGAGAAATCTTGAGAGCGACCTTGGAAAGGTTAAGGCAGAGACAGCTTCAGTTATGGCTGAGGAGACAAGATGTAAAAGAGAGCTTGATGAATGCACAGCAGATGTTGCCAAGTATCAGTCATATGCAGAAAAGGCTCTTCAGGCTGGCAACGAGGCAGATGCAAGAACATTCCTTGAGAAGAAGCAGCAGTTAGTTTCTAAGCAGGCTACATTACAGCAGACATATAATATTGCAGCAGACAATGCAGCTAAGATGCGTCAGATGCATGATAAGCTCTGCAAGGATATCCAGTCTCTTGAAGCAAGAAGAGATGCAGTTAAGGCTAAGGTTGCAGCAGCTAAGGCTCAGGAGAGAATTAACAAGGTTGGTTCAAGTGTTAACAGTGTTGGAACAAGCATGGATGCATTCGGTAAGATGGAAGCTAAGGCTAATAAGATGCTTGACGAGGCTAATGCAATGGCAGAGCTTAACCAGACACAGCTTGAGGCAGATGTTGACAGTCTTGCAGCTAAGTATGATGCAGAGCCGGCTAACACAGCAGTTGATGATGAATTAGCAGCACTTAAGGCTCAGATGGGCTTATAATTCAGAAGCACATTTATAATGATACATAGATAAGGAGAGGGAACATGGGATTATTCAAAGGGCAGTTTGCCAACGTAGTTGAATGGGAAGAGTACAGAGATGATATAATCTTCTGGAAATGGACCAACAGAGAAATCAAGAAAGGCAGTAAGCTGATTATCCGCGCCGGCCAGGATGCAATCTTTATGTACAATGGTAAGATTGAAGGTATTTTTAAGGACGAGGGAAGCTTTGATATTGAATCACAGATTATTCCATTCTTATCAACACTTAAAGGCTTTAAGTTTGGCTTCAACAGTGGAGTAAGAGCTGAAGTTTTATTCGTTAATACTAAGGAATTCACAGAGAAGTGGGGAACTAAGAATCCTATTCTTATTCCAACACAGGCACTTCCAGGTGGCATGCCAATAAGAGCTTTCGGTAACTTCTCGTTTTCAGTATCTGATTACATTACGCTTATAGACAAGGTAGCAGGTGTAAAGCAGATGTACACTGTTGCAGATGTTAAGGAAAGAATATCAGCAGTTCTTGACCAGCTTCTTATGAAGTGGATTTCTAAAGAAGGCAAGGATATGTTTAATCTTCAGGCTAATGCTTATGATATCTCAGCGGGTATTAAGACAGACCTTGATATGGAGATGAGCAAGTTAGGAATCACAATAACAAGCTTTACTATCTCAAGCTTCTCTTATCCGGAAGAAGTACAGAAGATGACTAATAAGGCAGCTTCTCAGGCAATGGTTGGAGATATGAACAGATATACACAGATGGCTATGGCTGATAATATCGGCAATTCAAGAGGCGGTTCGAATATTGCCAGTGATATGATGCAGCTCCAGATGGGAATGCAGGTTGGACAGCAGATGATGAATAACATGAATACTGCAATGAATAATACTGCAAATGTGTCAGGTGGCACAGCACCTAAGTTCTGTCCTAACTGTGGAACACCAACTAATGGCGCTAAGTTCTGTTCTAACTGTGGAACAAAGCTTGCATAATCTGACAATTAGTAATATGTGAATTTAATAAATAACAATCAGGGATGTTGTCATATTGGCTTGGCAACATCCCGTTGTTTTTGTATAATGTGGTAGTTGGCAGAAATAAGGTGGATATAGATTTCACATTTGCATGAAGGTGGATATATGAGATTAGAAGATTTGAATGACAGCCAGAAAAGGGCAGTTAAATATACAGATGGCGCGTTGCTTATTATTGCCGGGGCAGGCTCTGGAAAGACGCGTGTGCTTACGAACAGAATTGCATATTTAATAGAAGAATGCGGAATAGACCCATATAATATTATGGCAATTACATTTACTAATAAAGCTGCAAGAGAGATGAAAGAACGAGTTGAGACTACTGTGGCACAGGGTGCAGGGGCTGTATGGGTAAGTACATTCCACTCAACATGCGTGAGGATTTTAAGAAGATACATAGACAGAATTGGATACGATAATAACTTTACGATATATGATACGGACGACCAGAAGTCTGTAATCAAGGATATATGTAAGAAGATGAATATAGATACCAAGATGCTTAAAGAACGTGCAATTATGAGTAAGATTTCATCTGCTAAAGATGAGTTAAAGACTCCTGATGAGTTCGAGCTTGAGGCAGGCAACGACTATAATCTTAGAAGAATTGCGGGTGTATACAGAGAATATCAGAAGGCACTTAAGCTTAATAATGCGCTTGATTTTGATGACCTGATATTCAAGACGGTTGAGTTGTTCCAGAGTGATGCAGAGGTACTTGAGCATTATCAGGACAGATTCAGATATATAATGGTCGATGAGTATCAGGATACGAATACATCACAGTTTAAGCTTGTTGCAATGCTTGCGGCAAAGTATGGCAATATATGTGTGGTTGGTGATGATGACCAGTCTATATATAAGTTCCGTGGAGCAAACATTTATAATATTCTTAACTTTGAAAATGTGTTCACCGGCGCTAAGGTTATAAAGCTTGAGCAGAATTACCGTTCGACGCAGACAATTCTTAATGCGGCAAATGCTGTGATAAGTAATAATATCGGCAGAAAGAGCAAGTCACTCTGGACAGATAACGGAGAGGGCGAGAAGGTCAATTATACTCTGTATGAGAACGGATATGATGAGGCAGAAGGCGTTGCGAGTGGTATTGCAGAGTATGTAAGGGATGGCTGGAATTATAATGATGTTGCCATTCTTTACAGAACTAATGCACAGTCAAGAGCCTTGGAAGAAAAGCTGATGATTCATAACATTCCATATAAGATATATGGCGGACAGAATTTCTATCAGCGAAAGGAAATCAAGGATATTCTTGCATATCTTAAAACTATTGATAATGGTCTTGATGGTCAGGCGGTTAAGCGAATTATAAATGTTCCGAAGAGAGGAATTGGTAATACTACGATTGACAGATTGCAGGAATATGCAGATTTTAATGATATTACTTTCTGGGAAGCGCTTGTCAATGCAAAGGATATTGACACAATAAAGAATGCGGCACTTTCCAAGTTAGAGCCATTTGTTGACCTTATTGGAAGACTGCGTGCCAAGGAAGAATTTATGTCATTAAAGGAGCTTGCTGAGGCTGTAATTGAGGATACAGGATATATCGAGAGCCTTTCGCAGAATGAAACGGTGGAAGAGGTTGAGGCAAGACGCGAGAATCTGGATGAATTCATTAATAAGGTAGTAAGCTATGAGGAGGGCTGTAAGGAGGCAGGCGAAGAGCCTACACTTTCTGGACTTCTTGAAGAAGTTGCATTAATTGCGGATATTGATAATCTTGATGAGTCAGAGTCTCATGTAATGCTTATGACACTTCATAGCGCAAAAGGTCTGGAATTTCCAATTGTGTATATGACAGGAATGGAGGACGGACTTTTCCCAAGCTATATGACAATTGTGTCAGATGATTCAACGGAGATTGAGGAAGAGAGAAGACTGTGCTATGTTGGAATAACAAGAGCAGAGAAAATACTTAATCTTACAAGTGCCAAATCGCGAATGGTGCGTGGTGAAACACAGATGAATAAGGTTTCAAGATTCATTAATGAAATTCCTAAAGAATATATGCACATAGAAAACAATTCCAGTGGGTATGCTAAAGGCAGGATTGCATATGGCGGGACATCAGATGAGCCTGATACAACAGGCATTAACATGCGTGCAACAGCCAGATCAATTCTTAGCAGCTATGGAAGTGGCACACCAGGCGGAAGGGCAGCAGGAACATATAGTTCAAGAAAGGTTAAGATAAATGGTGGTTCTAATCCGGGATTTGGAAAAGACCCTATGGAATTATTTGACCTTAAGAAACCAGAAAAGAGAAAGACTCCGGCAGATTCTGTAAGAAGTGCTTATGCAGGAGTGCCTACACGAAGCGGCTTATCTTCAAGAAATGTAATAGGTGCTGCAAGAGGTGCAGATATAAGTGCAAAATCTTCAGGTGGACTTGGCTACAGTGTCGGTGATATGGTGAGCCATGTGAAATTCGGTGAAGGAAAGGTACTTGCTATAGAGGATTCAGCAAGAGACTATATGGTAACAGTTGAATTTGCAGAGTACGGACAGAAGAAAATGCTGGCAGGATTTGCCAGACTTAAAAAACTATAATGACAAATGTTTAACGCTATGCTATAATACATTTATTAAATCCGTGGTTTGAAAGGAGATATTGTTATGAGTAAAGAAAAATTAGATGAGCTTATCGCAGCTACTAAATTAGGAGAACTTATTAGCAAGAAGGAAGATGAAGATAAGAAATGCTGCAAGAAGTGCAGTACAATTATCATAGCTGTTCTTGCTATCGTTGGTGCAGTTGCAGCAGTTGCTGGTATTGCTTATGCTGTATACAGATATTTTACACCAGATTATTTAGATGACTTCGATGATGAAGATTTCGAAGACGAAGATTTTGACGATGATTTCGAGGATGAAGACATCGAGAAGTAATGTAATAAGTGCGATATGATTGAAAGCCACAGCCGGCTTGATATGTCCATTAGGATATGTCAGCGGTTGTGGCTTTTTTATTGCATAATATTTAATTATTTCTTAATTGACATAGGGGTGTAATCAGTGTTATATTACTCAACCCTGTCATTAAGCAAAATTTAAGGGGAGGAAAGGAAATCGGGAATTTATGACATTTTATCAGGAGTTACAGTTAAGCTCGGCTGGTTCAAAACAGCTTATCAAGAACACACAGGATTCTAAAGAGAAAAGAAGACATATTCTTATATATAATTTTAAGGTGTATCTTGTTATGATATTCTGCGTTGCAGTAGTTACAGTATTCAGTAAGCTGCTGGGGAATAATAACAGCGTTGTCGGAGTTACAGTACTTCTTGCGGTGCTGGTATTAAGACAGGCGGATTTTGGAATTAAGACATCACATGGGTTGATTTCAATAATGGGAATATATGCAATATTGATAGCAGGACCGAGGGTTTCCAATATGGTACCGCCAGTTGCTGCATTTGTAATAAATGTTGTGTGTATTATGCTTCTTATGATAATGGGATGTCACAATGTAATTATGTATAATCATTCAACATTCGTTCTTGGGTATCTTTTGCTGCAGGGATATGATGTCACAGGGCATGAATATATGATGAGAGTTGTGGGACTGCTTGCCGGGATGTTAGTATGCATGATTATTTTCTATAAGAATCAGAGGAACAGACCATATAGAAGAACATTCTGGGATTTGTTTAAGGAATTTAATATTAATTCAGCAAGGACAAGATGGTACATTAAACTTACATTTATCGTATCAAGCGCTATGCTGATTGTTTCACTGATGGGACTGCCTAGGGCAATGTGGATTGGAATTGCGTGCATGTCAGTGTGTCTGCCGTTTTCTAAAGATGTTGATAAGAGAATTGGAAACAGGGCATTGTTTAATGTTGTTGGATGTGCGATTTTTGCAGTGATGTATATAGTTCTGCCAGAATCAATGTATCCGTATATAGGCATGATAGGTGGTATCGGAGTCGGATATTCCGCTGGTTATGCATGGCAGACAGCTTTTAATACATTTGGCGCATTATCAATTGCGGCGGGACTTTTTGGGATGCCTTATGCAGTTGCATTACGTATAGGACTGAATGCTGCCGGGGCTGCTTATACATGGTTGTGTGACAAGGTACTTGAAAGAATACATTCTGCAGTGCAGGCAAAGAATGTCAGCGTGGCGGAGTAAATGTGACTACTATACTTTAGCACATTTTTCTGATAAAATTATATGAGGTATGCCGTTATGTGAATAAGTGCTGCCAGAAACTATTAATATGTTAATAACAGGCACAATTCATGTGCGGAATGGAGTATAGATTGAAAAAAGGAAGCGTATACGAAGGTAAAGTTGAAAAGGTTGATTTCCCTAACAAGGCGACAGTGTGGGTGACAGATGAGGACGGACAGAAGGAAAAGGCAATCGTCAAGAACGCAATTCCTGGACAGACTGTCAGATTCTGCGTGAATAAGAAAAGAAAGGGACATTGCGAAGGCAGACTTATGGAAGTTGTTGAGAAGAGTCCGCTTGAAACCAACCCGGCATGTCCACATTTTGGCAAATGCGGTGGCTGCACTTACCAGACAGTAGCTTACAAGGAACAGTTAAAGATTAAGAGCACACAGGTGGAAAAGCTTCTTAGAGAAGTTGTTTCGGGTGAGCTTCCATTTGAGGGGATAATCGGAAGTCCGGTCACAGAAGAATACCGTAATAAGATGGAATTTTCATTTGGCGATGAGTACAAGGACGGACCTCTTGCACTCGGACTTCACAAACGAAACAGCATGTATGATATTGTTCCAGTTACAGAATGTAAGATTATTGATGAGGATTACAGAAAGATTCTCACATGCGTTCAGGATTATGCAATAGAGAAGGAGCTTCCTTTCCAGCACAAGTTAAGCCACGAGGGGTATCTGCGTCATCTTCTTGTAAGAAAGTCAGTAAAGACAGGACAGATTCTAGTTGATATCGTAACAACGACTCAGATTGAGCATGATTTCACAGAGCTTGTAAACCGCCTCACATCAATTGAATATAAGGGCACTCTTACAGGTGTTCTCCATACATTTAACGACAGCCTTGCAGATGCAGTAATTAACGAGAAAACTGAGCTTCTGTATGGTCAGGATTATATTGAGGAGGAACTTCTGGGCTTACGTTTCAAGATAACACCGTTCTCATTCTTCCAGACCAATTCTCTTGGAGCGGAAGTGCTTTACTCTAAGGCACGTGAGTATGTGCTTTCTGGCGGATTTGGAGATGTGGCTGGCAGCAAACCGGTTATATATGACCTGTATACAGGTACGGGTACGATTGCGCAGATGTTATCTCCAGTTGCCAGCAAGGTTATCGGTGTTGAGATTGTTGCGGAAGCTGTTGAGGCTGCCAAGAAGAATGCAGCCCAGAACGGTCTTACTAACTGTGAGTTCATTGCGGATGATGTCTTAAAGGCACTTGATAATATTGAGATTAAGCCTGATTTCATCGTACTTGACCCGCCTCGTGACGGAATCCACCCTAAGGCACTTGAAAAGATTATTGATTACGGTGTTGACAGAATGGTGTACATTTCCTGCAAGCCTACTTCGCTTGCCAGAGACCTTGTTACTTTGCAGGAGAGAGGATATAAGGTGGAGAAGTGCTGTTGTGTGGATATGTTTCCTAATACGGGGCATGTGGAGACGGTTGTTCTTTTGTCCCAACAAAAGCCGGATGACACGATAGAGATCGACTTAGACCTGGATGAGCTGGATGCTACCAGTGCCGAGTTGAAAGCAACCTATCAGGAAATCAAAGATTATGTGCTGAAAG
>ENA-OUQL01000714-OUQL01000714.1-human-gut-metagenome-genome-assembly--contig:-NODE-714-length-12089-cov-5.54304_pt1 | contig 12089 bp, 8 predicted proteins | sample MGYA00237945_ERZ548829 | MGnify/ENA primary metagenome ERZ548829 (study PRJEB26490, sample SAMN05194708) | human gut metagenome | biome: terrestrial biome; feature: human-associated habitat; material... | reverse complement strand
TCTGCGCGCACTTGACACAAACTCGACATGCGCAAAAAACGTGCGCAGAAATGAGCGGAGAAAATGAGAATAGAAGATCTGGCAGCTTATGAGATCATCAGCCGACAGAAGATCCATGATTTAAGATCGGAAGGATATCTGCTGCGCCACAAAAAGAGCGGTGCGCGGATCGCACTGCTATCCAATGAGGATGAAAACAAAGTATTTTACATCGGATTTAAGACGCCTCCGGCGGACAGCACAGGTGTTGCGCATATTCTGGAGCATTCCGTTCTGGAAGGCTCGAAGGAATTTCCGGTCAAAGACCCTTTTATTGAGCTTGTAAAGGGATCTATGAATACGTTTTTAAATGCCATGACCTATCCGGACAAGACGATGTATCCGGTTGCAAGCTGCAACGACAAGGATTTTGCAAACCTGATGCATGTTTATATGGATGCAGTATTTTATCCGGATATTTATAAGCAGCCCAACATCTTTTATCAGGAGGGCTGGCATTATGAGATGGAAAACGCCTCCGATGAACTGAAATTAAACGGCGTCGTATATAATGAGATGAAGGGTGCGTTCTCTTCTCCGGACGACGTTCTGGATCGGGAGATCGTGCGGAATCTGTTCCCTGATACGATTTATGCGAACGAATCCGGCGGCGACCCGGATGTGATTCCGAACCTGACCTATGAACAGTTCCTGGATTTCCATCGTAAATATTATCATCCGGCCAACAGCTATATCTATCTGTATGGCAACATGGATATGGTCGAGCGTCTCAACTGGATGGATGAGCATTATCTGTCCCATTTTGAAAAAATTGACGTGGAGGCAAACATCAGTCTGCAGGAGCCTTTTGCTGCACCCAGGGAAGCTGTAAAGCCCTACTCGATCACCGAGAGCGAGCCGCTGGAGCACAATACCTACCTGACCTGCAGTATGACTGCCGGGGACGTTTTAAACCGGGAAGAATACATTGCCTTTCAGATTCTGGACTACGCGCTTTGTTCCTCCCAGGGCGCGCCCTTAAAGCAGGCACTTTTGGATGCAGGCATCGGCGAAGACATCTACAGTGATTATGACAACGGGACGAGACAGCCGTATTTCTCCATCGTCGCTAAGAATGCGGATGCTTCCCGGAAAGAAGAATTTTTAAGGATCATCGACGAGACACTGGAAAAGCTTGTTGCAGAGGGACTGGATCAAAAGCGTTTGCAGGCCGGCCTGAATTATTACGAATTTAAGTATCGGGAAGCGGATTATGGTATTTTCCCTGCAGGATTGATGTATGGTCTGCAGGTAATGGACAGCTGGCTTTACGATGAAACCAGGCCGTTTATTCATATCGAAGCGGGCGATACCTACAGAAGCCTGAGAGAAAAGGTGGAGACCGGATATTTTGAACAGCTGATTGAAAAGTATCTGCTGCACAATCCGCACAGAAGCGTGCTGCTGCTCGTACCCGAAAGAGGGCTGACCGATAAAAAGGATCAGGAGCTGGCAGATCGCCTGCAGGCTTACAAGGAGACGCTGACTGCAGAAGAAATCGAAAAAATTGTGGAAAAGACAGCTGCGCTGAAAGCGTTTCAGGAAGAACCCGACCGTCCGGAGGATCTGGCGAAGATTCCACTGCTGGAAAGAAGCGATATTCGTCGGGAGATCGAGCCGATCATTCTGGAAGAACGTGAAATCGAAGACACAAAACTGATTTACCATAAAATCGAAACCAACGGCGTCAGTTATTTTCGCCTGCTGTTCGATATCAGCGAGGTTCCGGCAGAGCTGTTTGCCTATGTCGGCATTTTGAAGGCGGCGATCGGCCTGGTGGATACGCAGAATTATTCCTATCAGGAGCTGTTTACGCAGACTGACCTTTTGACCGGAGGAATCGTGCCGGTTACGAATATTTATCCGAATGTCACAAATCCGTCCGAACGCAAAATTACGTTTGAAATCAAAGGAAAAGCATTCCATGCGCATTTAAAGGACGCGATGGAGCTGACAGCAGAGATGCTGGTACGTTCCAATTATACGGATACGAAGCGCCTGTACGAGATTCTGACAGAGTTGAAATCGAGACTGCAGTCCTCCATGATTTCCGCAGGACATACGATTGCGGCGGGCAGGGCAATGTCCTATACGTCCGAGACGGCAGCAATTCAGGAAATTTTAAGCGGCATGGACTTTTATCGGCTGGTGGATGGGCTCTGCACAAACTGGAACGAAGAAAAAGAGAAGCTTCCGGAGATTTTGAAACGGCTGAGCGAGTACATGTTCCGTCCGGAAAACCTGATGTTTGATTTTACCGCAGAAGAGGAAGACCAGGAAAAGCTGTTTGAAGCAGAAGCCAAAGCGCTGAAAAAAGATTTGTTTACCTGCCCGGTGGACAGAGAGTCGGTGCATGCTGCGGTTTCGAAGAAAAATGAGGGCTTTTTATCAGCTTCTCAGGTACAGTATGTGTGCCGCGCCGGAAATTATAAAAAGAACGGGTTGGAATATACCGGAGTGCTGCGGATGCTGCGCGGTATTTTAAATACGGATTATCTCTGGAATACAGTCCGCGTCAAGGGCGGCGCTTACGGCTGCATGTGCAGCTTCGGAAAGAGCGGAGATGCCTATATCGCTTCTTACCGCGATCCGAATCTTGGCAAGACGATCGAAGCCTATGAGGGAATCGTGGAGTATGTAGCGCATTTCGCAGGGGATGAGCGCTCGATGACTCAAGCGGTCATCGGTACGGTCAGTGAAATGGATGCGCCGATGAACCCGGCTGCAAAGGCGCTGCGCGCGCTGAGCATTTATCTGACCGGACAGACCGCAGAGCAGCTGCAGAAGGAGCGGGATCAGGTTCTGGATGCGACGGCGGAGGATATCCGGGCGCTTGCCGGTCACATGAAGGCATTTCTGGAAGACGACTGCCTGTGTGTTGTCGGAAATACGAAGAAGATCGAAGAGGAAAAAGAACGCTTCGGGACACTGGAACAGCTGCTTTGAAGCACGCGGCTGCCCGGACAAAAGTTCGGTGCAGCCGATGGGGCATATACACAATGGGAAGCTTAGAAGGGAGGGATTTTCATGTTGAAAAAGAAAATGGTGAAGGTACTGACGGGTGTTTTAGCCCTATCCATGCTGTCGGGCTGCGGCTCGGCGAGCAAAATGGCGATGGAATCCGCCTATGATACGGCTGCGTCAAACTACAGTGCTGCGGGCGGTGTATATTATGACAGCGGCGACTATGAGTATGCCGATGAAGTATCGGAAGAAAACGGCTCGTCCCAGGCGGAAACCGTAGAAAAGGGAGAGACGACCGGGCGCAAGCTGATCCGAAATGTGGATATGGACGTAGAGACGGAAAGCTTTGACGTGCTCCTTGCGTCTGCACAGTCTCAGGCGGAGGAGCTTGGAGGCTACATAGAAAGCAGCAGCATTTCCAATAGCAGTTATGCCAGTTCAACGTCTGCTGCCAGAAGCGCACGTCTGACGGCAAGAATTCCTTCGGAGAAGCTCGATGGCTATCTGGCGGGAATTTCCAAGCAGTCCAATGTGACGAGAAAATCTGAATCCACAGAGGATGTGACGCTGCAGTATGTGGATCTGCAGAGCCACAAAAAGGCACTTCTGGCAGAACAGGAAAGCCTCCTTTCCATGATGGAGCAGGCGGAATCCATCGAGGATATCATTGCGATCAACGAGCAGCTGACCGATGTACGCTATCAGATCGAAAGCATGGAATCCCAGCTTCGCACCTATGACAATCAGGTGGATTACAGCACAGTCAACCTCTATATCGACGAGGTGGAGCGCTACACGCCAGGAGCGGCAAAGAGCGCGGGTGCGCGGATTGCAGAGGGCTTTTCTGCAAATATTTACAGGGTTGGAAGCTTTTTCAAAAATTTCGCAATTGAATTTATTATTCTCCTGCCGATCCTGATTGCGATTGCAATCGTACTCGGAATTGCGATTCTGATTGTACGGATAATTATCAAGATAAGTGAAAAGCATCAGTCGGGAAAAAAGACATCGGCAAAAACAGAAATCAGAACCGGGGACAGATACAGACAAAAACCGGGAAAGGAACAGATACATGGCGCAGAACAAACAGAAAAAAGCGGGCTTTGCAACGCTGGTAGGACGCCCGAACGTGGGCAAGTCCACACTGATGAATCATCTGATCGGACAGAAAATCGCGATCACATCCAATAAACCCCAGACGACAAGAAACCGGATTCAGACCGTCTATACGGGACCGAAGGGACAGATTGTGTTTCTGGATACGCCGGGCATCCATAAGGCGAAAAACAAGCTCGGCAACTACATGGTAAAGGTGGCGGAAAGCACGTTTTCTGACGTGGACGTCATTCTCTGGCTGGTAGAGCCGACGACCTATATCGGTGCCGGGGAACGGCATATCCTGGAGCAGTTAAAACGCAGCAGGCTGCCGGTCATCCTCGTGATCAACAAGATCGACACCGTTCCTAAAACAGCCGTTTTGGATGCGATGGAAACTTACCGAAAAGAGATGGATTTTGCAGAAATCGTCCCGGTATCGGCGCTTCGCAGCAACAATACCGATACGCTGTTGGACTGCATTTTCAAATATCTTCCCTATGGAGAGCCCTTCTACGATGAAGATACGATCACAGACCAGCCGCAGCGTCAGATCGTTGCGGAGATGATCCGGGAAAAGGCACTGCGCTGTCTGGAAGAGGAAATTCCCCACGGCATCGCAGTGGCGGTCGAACGGATGGAATTTAAGGAGCATATCGTCAATATCGATGCGACGATCATCTGCGAGCGGGATTCCCACAAGGGAATTATTATCGGCAAGCAGGGCAGCATGCTCAAAAGGATCGGTTCTCAGGCGCGCCGGGATATCGAGGATATGCTGGAATGCCAGGTCAATCTGCAGCTCTGGGTCAAGGTCAAGAAGGACTGGAGAGACAGCGATTTCCTCTTAAAAAACTTCGGTTACAACCCTGCGGATACCAGGCCGGACAGATAGAAGGCTCTTTTTTCTGAGGGAATAAAAAAGTTCAAACCGCTTATCCTATGAGGGACGTAAAAGCTGTCGGAGACGGCAGATTGGATACATGGGAGGCGGTAAGGATGAATGAAAGAAGCTACTGGGATCAGTTTTTAAAAACCGGGCGTGTGGAGGATTATCTGCAGTACCGGAATCAGATACAGGAAAGAAATGCGCTCCGGAACCGGGCGAAGTTACACGAGAGCAGCTCGTTTACTTCGTCCTTCCGTGCAAAGGCGCAGGGACAGGATGGGGAACAACATGCAGGATCGGATCAAAGTGCTCGGGATCGTTCTGAAGGCAGAACCGATCGGGGAGTATGACAGGAGAGTCGTGATCCTGACTCGGGAAAAAGGAAAAATATCCGCTTTTGCAAGGGGAGCCAGAAAGCCGACAAGCGCTTTTCTGGCTCCTACCAGTCCGTTTACCTTCGGGACGTTCGAGCTGTATGCAGGGCGAAATTCCTACAGTGTCTGTGATATTTCAGCGGACTGCTATTTTGAAGAGCTACGGCAGGATTTTGAGGGCGCCTATTACGGAATGTATTTTCTGGAGCTGGCGGATTACTGCACACGGGAAAATAACGACGAGCGCGAGGTGTTAAAGCTTTTATATCAGTCCCTGCGGGCACTGACGGTAAAAAGCATCCCGCGCAGGCTTGTGCGATGCATTTACGAAATCCGGCTGATTGTGGCAAACGGGGAATTCCCGGGGCTGCCGCAGGGCAATTTTTCGGAAACGGCGCTGTATGCAGTCGAATTTATCGCAGGGACGCCCGTGGAAAAGCTTTACACATTTACCTTAAAAGAAGAAGTGCTTGCAGAGCTTGTGCAGATTGCAGAAAAATACCGGAGGGATTTTCTTCCGGGTGAATTTCATACCCTGGAGATCCTGGAAACGTTATAAAATGACTTTGTAAAGTTATGGGTTGAAAAAGAAAGGGCGGTCGGCTATAATAGTTAAGATCATAGCATCGGCAGATAAAGAGCGGATGCAGATGAGAGGGAGCAGATAAATGACGCGAAAATGGATCATGCGCGCACTGTGTATCCTGTGTCTGGCAGCGATGCTGACGGGATGCGGCAGGGAGCCGGAAGTAACCGAGACCACGATTGAAGTCAAAAAAAATGGTCAGGTGGTTCACACGATTATAGAAGATTTTTCCGAAAGCTATTATAATCTGGATGAGCTGGAAAGTACGATTCAGCAGGCATGCGATACTTATAATGCTTCGGCTGGAAAAGAAGCGGTTGTGCTGAAAGCGGCAAAAGAAAATGACGATCATACGGTAACGGTTGTGATGCAGTATGCGGACGCTTCTGCTTATTCTGCTTTCAACAAACTGGCATTGTTTGTTGGAACCGTAAAAGATGCGTTTAATGCAGGCTATGATCTGAATGTTACGCTTTCTTCCCTGAAGGGAGACGGAGAGCAGATCGGCAAGGAAGACCTCCTCAAAATGGGAGAAAAGCACATTGCAGTTGTGCGGGAAGCGGTTAATGTCAGAGTATGGGATAAGGTCCGGTACGGTTCGGAGGATGTCAAGGCGACAGCGAATGCCAAAACAGTATCCGTAACCGACGCAGATATGCTGACCTATATTCTGTTTGATTAAAATCTGTGCAGTCAAAGGAGAAAAACGATGGAAAAGACAATGGACAAAATTGTATCGCTGGCAAAAGCGAGAGGGTTTGTATATCCCGGTTCCGAAATTTACGGCGGACTTGCAAATACATGGGATTACGGTAACCTCGGCGTAGAGCTGAAAAACAACGTAAAGCGCGCATGGTGGAAAAAATTTATCCAGGAGAACCCTTACAACGTCGGTGTGGACTGCGCGATTCTGATGAATCCCCAGACCTGGGTTGCATCCGGACATCTGGGCGGCTTTTCTGATCCGCTGATGGACTGTAAGGAATGCCACGAGCGTTTCCGTGCAGATAAGATCATCGAAGATTATGCCCAGGAGCACAATATTGATCTGGGAGGCTCTGTAGACGGCTGGAGCCAGGAACAGATGATGCAATTTATCGAAGATAATCAGGTTCCCTGCCCGACCTGCGGCAAACACAACTTTACCGAAATCCGTCAGTTCAACCTGATGTTCAAGACCTTCCAGGGTGTTACGGAGGATGCAAAGAATACGGTATATCTGCGTCCCGAAACCGCGCAGGGTATTTTCGTAAACTTCAAGAACGTACAGCGTACTTCCAGAAAGAAAATTCCGTTCGGTATTGGTCAGATCGGTAAGTCCTTCCGCAATGAAATCACACCCGGCAACTTCACGTTCCGTACCAGAGAGTTTGAGCAGATGGAGCTGGAATTCTTCTGTGAGCCTGACACCGACCTCGAATGGTTCGCATACTGGAAACAGTTCTGTATCGACTGGCTGCAGACTCTGGGCATCAAGCCGGAAGAAATGCGTGTCAGAGACCATGAAAAAGAAGAGCTTTCCTTCTACTCCAAGGCTACAACGGATATCGAATTTTTATTCCCCTTTGGCTGGGGCGAGCTGTGGGGCATCGCTGACCGTACCGATTACGACCTTTCCCGTCATGCAGAGGTTTCCGGTCAGGATCTGTCTTACTTTGACGATTCCAAAAATGAAAAATATATCCCTTATGTTGTTGAGCCGTCTCTGGGTGCAGACCGTGTCGTTCTGGCATTTTTGTGCGCTGCTTATGACGAGGAAGAGCTGGAGGGCGGAGATGTCCGTACTGTCCTTCATTTCCATCCTGCTCTGGCACCGGTTAAAATCGGCATCCTGCCGCTGTCCAAGAAGCTCAACGAGGGTGCAGAGAAGATCTATACCCAGCTGTGCAAGAAGTACAACTGCGAATTTGACGACAGAGGAAATATCGGTAAGAGATATCGCCGTCAGGATGAAATCGGTACGCCGTTCTGCGTTACCTACGATTTCGAATCCGAGACAGACGGCTGCGTAACCGTTCGTTTCCGTGATTCTATGGAGCAGGAGCGGGTTGCGATCGCTGATCTGGACGCATACTTTGCAGAAAAGCTGGATTTCTAAGAAATTTTAAGCTGGCTGTGTATAATCGAGTACGCGCTTTGTGGGTACTTAATTCTGTGAATTAGAAAGATCCGTCTTTTCCGTGTGGATTCCACATGGAGAAGGCGGATTTTTTGCTGTTTGTGAAAGATTTTATTTATTCTGCGACATAATTTGACAGGAAAGCTAAAAACTGCACAAATAAAAAACGAATATATTGTTTGACTTTGCATATTTTAATGTGTTAGAATGATTTTATGAGAAAAACAGTCCGGCATAATGCTAAATGACTGTAAATACAGACCAAAGGGGGACCATTACAATGGCGAAATGGGTGTATTTATTCAGGGAGGGAAATGCGGATATGCGCAACCTCCTGGGTGGAAAAGGTGCGAACCTTGCAGAGATGACGAATCTCGGACTTCCGATTCCGCCCGGCTTTACCGTGACGACAGAGGCCTGCACAGACTACTATAACCATGGCAGGTCAATTTCTGAAGAAATTCAGACACAGATTTTTGATGCACTGGCACTTTTGGAGGAAAAGCTCGGAAAGAAGTTCGGAGATACCGAGAATCCGCTGCTTGTGTCGGTACGAAGCGGAGCGAGAGCTTCGATGCCCGGTATGATGGATACGATTCTGAATCTGGGCTTGACCGATATTTCGGTCGAGGGCTTTGCCAAACGGACAGGCAATCCGAGATTTGCCTACGATTCTTACAGACGCTTTATTCAGATGTTCTCAGATGTTGTCATGGAAGTTCCCAAATCGTTATTTGAACGGGTCATTGATGAAATAAAAGAAGATCGGAAAGTTCACTTTGATACGGAGCTGACGGCGGAGGATCTAAAAGAGGTGATCCGGCGTTTTAAAGAGATCTATAAGGAAAAAATGGGCGAAGAATTTCCGCAGGAGCCGCGGGTTCAGCTGATGGAAGCGGTAAAGGCGGTATTCCGTTCGTGGGATAATGAAAGAGCTATCGTATACAGAAGAATGAATGACATTCCGGGGGACTGGGGAACTGCAGTCAATGTACAGTCGATGGTATTCGGAAATATGGGCAATACCTCCGGTACAGGCGTTGCCTTTACGAGAAACCCCTCCACCGGAGCAAAGGGCATTTATGGAGAATACCTGATCAATGCACAGGGTGAGGACGTTGTTGCAGGAATCCGTACACCCCAGCCCATTACCCGGCTGGAAGAAGACCTGCCGGAATGCTATGAGGAATTTTTGAAAATTGCAAACCGTCTGGAAGAGCATTACCGTGATATGCAGGATATGGAATTTACCATCGAGGACGGAAAGCTGTATTTCTTACAGACCAGAAATGGCAAGCGCACAGCGCAGGCTGCTCTGCAGATCGCATGCGATCTTGTGGATGAAGGTATGATCACACCCCAGGAAGCTGTCAGCAGAATTGAAGCAAAATCTCTGGATCAGCTGCTGCATCCCGCTTTCGATCCGGATGCACTGAAAAAGGGAACCGTGATGGGACAGGCTCTTCCGGCATCTCCTGGCGCAGCTGCCGGTAAGATCTATTTTACTGCAGAGGAAGCAAAGGAAGCCCATGAGGTTGGCGAACGTGTCATTTTAGTGCGTCTGGAAACTTCTCCGGAGGATATTGAGGGGATGCATGCTGCAGAGGGTATCCTGACTGTGCGCGGCGGTATGACATCCCATGCTGCAGTTGTGGCAAGAGGCATGGGAACCGCATGTATTTCCGGCTGCGGAGATATTGTGATCGATGAAAAGAAAAAACAGTTTACATTAGGCGGCAAGACCTATTTTGAGGGGGATTATATTTCCCTGGATGGCTCAACCGGTAAAATTTACGACGGCGATATTCAGACACAGGAGGCTTCGATCAGCGGCAACTTCGGCAGAATCATGAGCTGGGCGGATTCCTTCCGTAAATTGAAGGTTCGCACGAATGCAGATACGCCTGCAGATGCGGCAAATGCGGTACGTCTTGGTGCAGAAGGGATTGGACTTTGCAGAACAGAGCACATGTTCTTTGAACCGGAGCGAATTCCGAAGATCCGTAAAATGATCCTTTCCAAAACCGTGGAAGAGCGCGAAAAGGCGTTGGAAGAGCTGATTCCGTTCCAGAAGGGCGATTTCAAGGCGCTTTATGAAGTAATGGAGGGGAAACCTGTTACGATTCGTTTCCTGGATCCGCCGCTGCATGAGTTTGTTCCGACAGACGAAAAGGATATCGAAGCACTGGCAAAGGATATGAATCTTTCTGTTGAGGAAGTAAAGAGCACCTGCAGTGAGTTGCATGAGTTCAACCCGATGATGGGTCACAGAGGCTGCCGGCTGTCCGTTACGTATCCGGAAATTGCAAGAATGCAGACAAGAGCGGTGATCGAAGCGGCGATTGAAGTAAGTAAAGAAAAGGGCTTTGAGATCGTTCCGGAGATCATGGTTCCGCTGGTTGGCGATAAAAAGGAGCTGAAATTTGTCAAGGACGTAATCGTGGAAACTGCTGAAAAGGTTAAGGCAGAAAAAAATTCGAATCTGGTTTATCACATTGGAACGATGATCGAAATTCCAAGAGCAGCACTTCTGGCAAACGAAATTGCAGAAGAAGCCGAATTTTTCTCCTTTGGTACAAATGATCTGACTCAGATGACCTTTGGCTTCTCCCGTGACGACGCAGGAAAATTCCTGGTGGATTATTATAAGAGTAAGATCTATGAATCTGATCCCTTTGCAAAGCTTGACCAAAACGGCGTAGGACAGCTGATCGAAATGGCAGTCACAAAAGGTCGTTCCCAGCGTCCGAATTTAAAGATCGGTATCTGTGGTGAGCATGGTGGTGATCCCTCATCTGTTGCATTCTGCCATAAGGTTGGAATGGATTATGTATCCTGTTCTCCGTTCCGTGTACCGATCGCGAGATTGGCTGCAGCACAGGCAGCAATTGCGGACAAGAGGAATTAGGCAACAATATATTTATTTCTGCAACTTAACGGTAACGAGAGCAGATGTGCAGACATTTATGGCCGAACGTCCAGAGTATACAAAAGCGAACAGATTTAAAGATATTGAAGTAAAAGTCTATATATAAAGTTCTGCAAGGGAAAGCATTTATTGCTTTCCCTTGTTTGATGTTTGGGAATAAGCTCTTTTATTTGGGATTGTTCCCTTTTTTTATTCTAATATCTATAAGGAGGTTCACTATGAAAAATTAAAAGAGGTACGCTATCAGGATGTGTACCACAAGGCACTTTGCTATTGCCTTGGTATCAGCGATGATACAAGAAGAAATGTTGATAGCATCTATGATTTTAAGACGGGATGTGTAAAAACTGAGTGTCTGCATGAAGGCTGGCAGACCAGTGGCAGTATGAAGGTGGTGCGAATGGCATTTAACCTGTATTGCAACGGTACACCGAGTGTAGATGATTACACAAAAACAGAGGAACAAACAAATATTACAGAGCTTATGCTTAATGATTTCATTGAAAAGGTTGTAATTCATGAAGCTGAGGGTGGCAGAACAAAAGACCGTACTCAGCAAGTGGATATTTATTTCAATTTCATTGGAAATTTTGTTCTTCCACTCAGTGAGGATGAAGTGGAAGCCTTGCAGTCAGAGGAAGCACGCAGAGCGGAAGAGATTGCTGAAAGAGAGAGAAAATCTTCTAAGAAATCTACGCAGAAAAGAAATCAGAAGCCGGAGATCAGGAAGCACAGAGCCAGCCTGCAGAGCGTAAACAGTATCAGGTAAGAGCTACAGTAAAGAGTTACCGGAAAATGCGTGACGATGCATTAAGCGGAGATCCTATTGCAAAAGTAAGATATGAAAAAACACTGGCTATGAGACGTGAAGCGTATCATTCAAAGAAAAGTGAACAGACAGCCTGACAATATGCATATGATCACGATACATTAGTTGCAGAATTGATGAGAATAAGCGGGAGCGATGCAATTATTGTATTAGCCAAAGAGATATGGTATTGTATAGAAAGTTCAACAAATTGTGATTGTGCGCCCAGATAAGGGCGAGTAGTCTAGCAGGTGGAATGCCTGTCTGGTAAGGTCTAACCAACCGC
>ENA-OUQL01000699-OUQL01000699.1-human-gut-metagenome-genome-assembly--contig:-NODE-699-length-12358-cov-4.0052_pt1 | contig 12358 bp, 9 predicted proteins | sample MGYA00237945_ERZ548829 | MGnify/ENA primary metagenome ERZ548829 (study PRJEB26490, sample SAMN05194708) | human gut metagenome | biome: terrestrial biome; feature: human-associated habitat; material... | reverse complement strand
CAGGACTTGAACCTGCGACCTCCGGGTTATGAGAAATCTAAAATTTGTGCGTTACCGTGCTGTTTTGTTGGGTTTGGTGGTATTGCGTACCAAGGCTCAGAACGGATTTTGTCCCATGTGTACAAAGAAGTGCCATATGGTACTGACCCGTTCCAAACCCTTTTGGGGGCAGTTTTGGGGGCAAATCTGCGAGACAGATTCAGACTCGCACCAATCAAATAAATGCGCAGCTTTGGTCTCATTGAGAAATGCGGATACCTACATTACGGGGTTCACGCAAATGAAAATCCCAACGAGCCAGTATATAAGTTTTACTCTCTAGCAAGAAGTTGTACGAAAATCACTTTCACACCATCCTCGCGCACTGCGTCGGCGCAGTTCCTGCCCAGCCAAATACCGCCCTTTTCCCCCCCCTCTTTGGGTGAGTATACATAAAGCGCAGTTAGGCACAGCTCAACTATTTTACGGCATCCTGTTAGACGGGGGCAAACAGCAATGAAAAAATGAATGGTTGCGAGTCGAAAGATCAATCGTCATTTATTTTTTTCATTGATCCCATATGTGTCGAATGCCGGTTGATAATATTCCAATAAAGATGTAAACTCACCCATTCCCACTAAGCAGGAGCAAATCGTCGTGCCTCAAAATAGTTTGTTCGTGCTTATTCAATCAAGATACTCTTTTCTTTGCATCTTTTAGGGTTTATTTATTATGATTTTCCATAAAAAATAAAAAAGGAAACCGGACGCATCCGATTTCCTTAGGTAAGCTCCGTAGAATCTTACCGCAATTCACATTAATAGTATACCATATCCATTGCAAAAATGCAAGAAAAAACGATATGTTTTGTTAACTTCAAATAAATTTTCGTAGAGCCACAACTTTACTACTATTATCCGTCCGTATAATTTGACTATACACATTCGCAGGGATTGCTTTTCGTAGTCGCTCCGTACACTCTATATAAGAAGAAATCAATCGTTTGCTGTCATTCTTTGAAATACGCAACAACGAAAGAAGATAAACAATCAGCACCAAGTAATCTGTTATCGTTTCAAAGTTCAAGTTTGGAACATTTGTTGCATTTGAAATCGCATTACAGACCTGCCTGTCTATTTTATTAGTTCGGAATCTCGTGTCAAAAACAACATAGTGCCTTTAATTGTGCATCGAATTCATATACCGCCATCAGTTCATCAAAATTTGTATAGTGAATTGAATTTGACGCTTTACCTATATAGCGATACCCCTTATAGCCATGATAATAGCCTATATTCATTAGTTTTCTCTTTTGAGAAGAACCACTAATTGATATTCCTTTTTCTTCACGCAAATACCGCATTAGCGCATCCGTCGTTTTAGGGCGCTTCTTTGTCATCGATACACCCCTCCCTTATAAAATATATATTACTATACGAAAGCAACCTCGTCAACACCACATATAAAGTTTCTTGTTTGCTTATTTTTCGCTATGCCTATCTCACATTTCTGACCGCTCATATTTTTACCTGCCAGTTCCGCAAGATTCATCCACAAAAAGTACCCCAGATGTTGAGAATCTCAGCATCTGGGGCGCAGTCATTTTCTCGTTTTGGGGGCAAATCGGTGAGACGAATTCTCACTAGCACCGCTCAAATAAATGCGCAGCTTTGGTCTCATTGAGAAATACAAATACCCACATCACAGGGTTCACACAAGTGAAAAGCCCAACGAACTAATAATGAAGTTTTACCCTCTATGCAGAAGTTGTACGCGACCCCACTCCGCACCGTCCCCGCGCACTGCCCCTGTCGCCGCGAGAAACACGCCTGTTTGGGCGCGTTTACAGCGCATCGACGCGGTAGCCGCCCAGCCAAATACTGCCCTAAAATCCCCGCTTTCCGGGGATTTTTTATTTTACCACAAAGGCATTTACCTAGACGGGATTTTCCTGTACAGGTAAATCCAACGCAAATAAATAACTAAATAAATAAAATACTAAGATACTATCGTATCCTATCCGTAAAACCTCAAAAAATCGGATTTTACCACTTTGGTTTTGCGGCAACGCGTACAACTTAACACTAGAGAGTACAACTTACGATTGCGCTTAGACTCTTCCGTGCGGTATAATTTGTTTATCCGCTATACCCATTGCATACTGCTTCGGGGTCGCGCCGACGAGCTTGCGGAAGATGCGGGAGAAATACTGTTCATCGGCGGCAAAGCCGACGGTTTCAGCCAGCTTTGTCATTTTTAGGGTGGGGTCTATCGTCAGCAGATGGCGGGCGATCTCGATGCGGTCGGCAATCAGGCGGGTGGCAAACTTATCCCCGGTCATCTTTTCGATTTTACGGCTTAAATAGTCCGGGTTCATAAACAGGATTTCCCGCGCGAACCACTGCATAGTGAAGTTTTTTTCGGGCAGATAGGCGTAAAATTCCCGCAGAATCATCTGCTCGGTGCGGGTGGCTTTGCCTATCGGCTCATCGCCGGTGCGGTGCTGCCAGATGTTGTCCACCAGATAAATCAGCAGCTCCGCATGGGTGGAGGCTGTCGTGGTCGGCGCACTGCCGCAGATGTAGCGCACCGCCCGCATACAGAAATCGCGCTGCACGGCGGGGGAAATCTCCTGCATCTGCATCGAAACCAGAATATCACAACAGGCAAAGCAGAGCGCCGCATAGCTGTCCGCATTGCGCAGCGTATCGTAGTTCATCAGGTGGGCGGCGGCGTGCTGCTCGGCGTTCAGGCGTTCCAGCAGGGTCAGCGTATTTTCCGGTGCGGCGGCCTGCAGGCGGCGTGCCTGCTCGTACAGTTCGGCCATCTGCGCCGCCGTGCCGCGCGCGCTGCCTGTAACCGTCAGCAGCCCGGCGCGAAACCGCGCAAATTCATCACAAAGCCGCTCCACAGCCGGGGGGAGTTGGTCATACAGACCGGCATCCACCAGCAGGCAGACATCCTGCGAAACCGAGGTATCCCCCAGCAAGCCGCCCTCCGGCAGCAATTCGGCCATCATGTTGGTGATGGCGTACTGCTCCAGATGGTCAATGCCCTCTTTGGTGTGCAGCAGCAATAACAGCAGCTTTCTGTCCAAGCCGCCCAGGTCATCTGCAATGCCGGGCAGGTGGGTCAGCGTTTCGCGCCCCAGCAGCAGGTCGCGCAGGGCCTTTTCCCGCGCCATTGGTGCCATACGCCGGACAGTGTTCTCCATCTCGGTCGTCTTTTGGGCCTTGCTGCGGCGCTCGTGCAGTTCGGCGCGGGCCTGCTCCAGCACGGGCAGGATCTTCGCTTCATCGCAGGGCTTCAAGATATAATGCCGTATCCCTAACTGCATGGCTTGGCTCGTATATTCGTAATCGCCGTAGCCGGACAGCACGACAAAGACCGTGTCAACATGCTGTTCCTGCGCGGCGCGGATCATGGCAAGACCGTCCATGACCGGCATTTTGATGTCGGTTATCACGATATCGGGCTGTTTTTCCTGTATCAGCGCCAGACCGCGCTTGCCGTTGATGGCTGTACCGACCAGCTCATAGCCGTAGCTCGGCCAGTCGATGAGCTCGGCCATGCCGTCCAGCTCGATTTCCTCATCGTCAACGATCAGCAGTTTCTCCATGCGGTTGTTCCTCCTTTGCGTCCTGCCGATTGAGAAGTATTTGTACCGTTGTTCCGTCCGTTTCCGTGCTGTCCACCGTAAAGGCGAACGTCTTGTACAGCATGGAAAGGCGCTCGTAGATATTTTTCAGCCCAATTCCGTGTCCCTGCGGCTTTACGGTAAAATTGCGAATTTCCGCCAGCCGCGCCGTGTCGATGGGTGTACCGGTGTTATGTACGGCCAGCAGCAGGGTGTCGGCCTCGGCGTGGGCGGTCACGGTGATTTCGCAGACATCCTCGCTCTCCTCCACGCCGTACTTGATGGCGTTTTCGACCAGTGGCTGCAAGGTGAAGTGGGGCAGATACCAGCTTTCCAGCGCACCGTCCGCGTCCAGCGTAAAGACTGCGCGGCGCTTATAGCGCAGCTGCTGGATCTCAATATAGCTGCGCACCAGCTGCACGTCAGCGGCGGCGGTGGTGTTCTGCTTGGGCGAGAGCGCCGCCCGCAGCATATCGCCCAAGTTAATGATGAGCCGCCCGGCGTCCTCGTTCTTGCCGGCACGCACAAGCCAGCTCAGCGTGCTTAACGTGTTGTACAAAAAGTGCGGATTGATCTGGGCTTGCAGCATCTTATAGCGGGTATCCTGCAAAAGCAGCTGCTTTTCGTAGTTTTCGTGGATCAGCGTGTCGATTTGGCCGAGCATCGCGTCCACATCGCGGGTCAGCGTACCGATCTCATCGGCGGCGGGTGTGTTGGGCAGCATCGCGCGGGCGGTGGTAAAGTCGCCGCCCTCCACGCTCTTGACGGCCTCGCTTAAAGTATGCACGGGGCGGGTGACAAGGCGCGCCATCCGCAGCATGACCCAGCCAAACAGCACAAGGATAGCGCAGCCGCCCAGCAGCAGCGCCCAGCGTGCGCGGGTGGTCTGGCCGTAAATTTCCGAGTAGTTGAACACGCTGCACAGCCGCAGCCCACTGACGCCGGAAGTCAGCCAGCAGACAAACACCTTTTGCCCGTTCATGGTCTGCACGGCATAGCCCTGGCGGGTGTCCGGCAGTGTAAAATCCGCCGCCGTCTCGCCGCTTTGGTAGACGAGCGCTTCCTTATTATAAAGGTAGAGTTCTGACGGCTTGTTGGACAGTGCGTCGATTTGGTTGTTCAGCAGCTTTTCAATATCCACGGTGACAAGGACTGTGCCCAGCCGCTGCATACTCATATTCTGGCTGCGCAGCACATCGCGCCCGCAGATAAAATAGGGGTAATCGGCATCCGGCGGCAGCAGGGCAAAGCTGCCGGGGGTGCGGTTCAGGGCATCGGCCAACTGTATGCGGCGCTCCTCGCCGGGGTCGGGGAAGGACTGCCCCACCACAATGGCGTTGCCGTTCAAATCGACAAATTGCAGCGCGTCCGCCTGCCCGCTCATATAGAGCTTTTCCAGCAGCAGCGGGCGCACGCCGGTCAGCAGATAGTAATACTGTGCGGTTTCGGGGTCTGCCGCCGTCAGCTGGGCCAGTTGGCTTTGAATTGTGGTATCCACCGCAATGCTGCGGGTCAGCACGTCCATCTGCTGCAAATCGTCATCAATGCTCTGGACGAAGAAGTCCAGCTCTTGCAGGGATTTCTCGTAGAGCTTTTCCTCAAAAACGCTCAGACCCAGATGCAGCGCACCGACCATAACGGCACAGCTGAGCAGCGTCATCACCGCAAAGATGCTGACGAATTTCTGCGATATAGGCAGGTCAAGAAATCGTTTTTTGAGGCGGGTGAGCATGAGGAGAGACTCCTTTGGAAAATATCGTTGCATGGGTGTGGGGGCGGCAAATGGCTTCCCCCAAGGGGGAAGGCAAGAGATTTCACTCCCCCCACCGCTGCTCCATCAGCAGCCAGAGGTCGTCATCGCCGGGGTGGGGCTCGGTGTTCAGGATCAGCATGATGCGGCGCTCGTCCTCGGGGTCGCCGAACTCGCGCATCCACGCATAGTAGTGCGGTCCTTCGCCGAGGGTGCGGGCAAAGCTCATCAGGTATCCGCACACCTGCACCGTCTGGCGCACGTCGGTCTGGCACTCGTTGGCGTAGTAGCCCACCCACTTGCCGTGTTCGCAATCCTGCATGGCGCGGTAGGCCAGCGCGTACAGCCGTTTGGCACAGCCGGCATAGTAGAAGCAGTGCTGCCAGTCCGCGGTAAATCCGGCGTCCAGCGCCTTGCAGACAAACGCTGCGCCCTGCGCCCACAGGTCATACAGCTGCGCCTGCAAAAGCACGCTGTCCATAAACAGCACGCGCGGCTTGCCGGTCAGCTCAGCCAGCACCTTTACACAGTCGCACAGATAGGCGGCGTAATTCGTCACCGCTTTATTGAAAATCTCTGCGCAGTGCGCCGCCTGCTCCCGCAGGGTCGGCGCATCCCACAGCCAGCGCAGGTCGTCGGCGGGCGCGGTGCGGTCCTGGATAAACTGCGAAATCAGCATACGCGGCACATGGTTATAGAACTGGTCGCCCGCGCGGTCGTCCGCGTTGGGGCCGTAGGGAACGGCAAACTGTGCGTAATCCACAAGGCACTGCGCAATCTCGCAGCGGTGCAAAAGACCGTAATAGGCCGCCGTGTAGGCGATGCACTGCTGCCCGGCATCCACCGTGCCGTCCCGCCAGCAGCGGGCAATCAGATCCAGCAAAAAGGCGTGGGGCTTGACGTTGGAGCAGTTCACCAGCCAGTAATCGTCCGCGCCGTGCGCCATCACGTCGGCCAGTTCCCGCGCCACAAACTCGGTGGAGTTGGGCAGCATCGTGATATGGCTGGCCGCCTGCAAATCGTAGAACGACGCGTGATAATAAATGCCGTGCGCACCTGTATCGCCGCGCGGCGGCAGGGCAGGCACGCGGGGGTTGTTGTTTTCCTGGCGGCGGCTGACCATCTTGCCGTAGCCGTTGTCTGCCCAGATTTTAATGACATCGGCGGGCAGCTGCAAAAAGCCGTCCTTGTACAGCTCCATCGTCTCGCCGTACAGGTTGGTGCAGCAAACAGCGTGTTTGTCGTTGGCTTTCACCAAATCATACTGTTCTTTTATCAGGGAGGAAATCAGCGCACCGCGCTTTTCCGGCGTGTCGTACTGGGGGTCGTCGTCCCAGAAGGGCTTGTCGCCCTGCCCGCGGAAGCCGATGTTCCAGATCACGCGCATCCCCTTTTGCGCATCAATGCCAGCCTGCCAGAGTGCGCGGAATTTTTCCGGGTACTTGCTGTACATCGGCTCCAAGTCCGGGTAGGCCTGGGCGAACATCTCCGCGCCCAGTGGCTCGGCGTGGTGGTGGGTGATGATAAGCCCCATATCAGCGGCCATCTGACGGTACAGCACGGCGTTTTTGCCTGTGCCGGGGATCACCATGTTGCCGCCCAGGCGCAGCAGTGTCTCGAACGCCATGATGAACGGCAGATTGGCGCGGCGCTCGACCTTCCAGTGGGAGAGCAGCGTTTCATCGTTGACGAACCAGCCGCGGTACCTGACTTTATACGGCTTGGACTCCACCACCGTTCCGGCGGGGATCTTCTCCCCCTCCCGCACGGTAAACGGCTGGTCGTTCCAGAACCAGAACGGCTGCACGCCCAGAAAGCGGCGGCTGATCTCAAACAGGCCGTAGACAAAGCCGAGGTCATCGGCAGCGGACAAAAGCAGCGTGTCGGCGTCCGCCGTCAGCGTGTACTGCTCGGCGGGCAGCGTGTCGTTGATGGTCAGCAGGATGCGCCCGCCCGGTTCGGCGGTATCCGCAAAAACGCGGTCAAAATCGCGGCGCAGCGCTTTCAGCGCATACTGCACCGGCTTGGCCGCAGGCGCGGCGGGGAGGATGGTATTTTTGTTCAAAAGCATGGTGATCACCTTTGCAGAAAACGCAATGTAGGGGCGGGCACTGCCCGCCCGCCGCCTCCCGTGTGAAGCACTTTCCGTGAAAGCGTCGCAGCGTTCTGTTGGCGGGCGGTCAATGACCGCCCCTACAATTTGGTTTCCTATATTATATTATTTTAACCCTTAATGCCGTCGGTGGCAATACCCTCTACCAGATATTTCTGGAACTTGATAAAGATAAGAATAACAGGCAGCAGCGAGATGACCGACATCGCGAACAGGCCGCCGTAGTTGTTGTAGCTGTTGGGATCGGTGTACAGTTTCAGCGCCAGAGGAATCGTGAAGTTCTTCGGGTTCGAGACGAAGATCAGCGGCTGGAAGAAGTCCTGCCAGATCCAGTAGAACGCGAAGATGGACGCCGTGACGATGGAAGGCTGTACGACAGGCACCAGAATCTTGAACAGCACGCCGATCTTGGAGCAGCCGTCCAGCATGGCGGCCTCGTCCAGATCGCGGGGGATGCCGCGCATATACTGCACGATCAGGAAGATAAAGAACGCATAACCGAAGATCCACGGCAGCGTCATGGACACCAGCGTATCGGACAGGCCGACCTTTTTCAGGATGATGTACTGGGGCACGACCATGACCTGCGAGGGGATCATCATCGTCATAACGATGCAGCCAAACCAGAAGTTCGCGCCCTTGAACTCGACGCGGGATACGGCGTAAGCCGCCAGCAGCGAGCAGAAGATAGAGCCGGCCACCGAGGCCACCGTGACGATGGCAGAGTTCTTGAAGAACGTCCAGAACGAGATGCCCGCGATGCCCTTAAAGCCGGAGGCGTAGTTCTGGATGATGTCCCACTTTTCGGGAATGAGGCTGAACGCATTGTGGAACATCGTGTCATTGGACTTGAACGAACTCATCAGCAGCCAGAGCAGCGGATAAATCATGATAAAGCCAAGTGCGCAGGAAAAAACGTGGAAGAACACAGACTGTGCCTTGGAGCTTTTTTGACCAACCATAGTTGTATTTCCTCCTTAACCCTCGTAGTGGACCCAGGCATCCTGGCTCTTGAAGAGGATTGCGGTCGCAATGCCGATGATGACGACCAGAATCCACGCCAGTGCGCAGGAGTAACCCATGTGGAAGTTGGTGAATGCGGAGCGGTACAGGTACAGCACGTAGGTCAGGGTGCTGTCCATCGGGCCGCCATTGGTGATGACATAGCTCTCGGTAAAGACGCGGAAGCTGGTGATGATCTGCTGCACCATGTTGAAGAAGATGGTGGGGGTCAGCATCGGCATCGTGATCTTCCAGAACTGCTTCATCGGGGAAGCACCGTCGATGGCGGCGGACTCATACAGAGAGTTTGGGATCTGCTTCAGGCCGGAGAGGAAGATCAGCATGCAGGAGCCGAACTGCCACACGCCCATCAGCACGATGACGAACAGCGCCGTCTTGGGGTTGCCCAGCAGGGACATCTTCTGCTCGATGCCGATCGCGCCCAGCAGCGTCATAAAAACGCCCTTGTTGCCGAAAATCTGCTTCCAGACAACGGCAACCGCAATAGAGCCGCCGACGATGGACGGGATGTAGTACAGAACGCGGTAGACCGCCATGCCCTTGTGCTTTTTGTTCAAAAGCGTTGCCACAAACAGGGCAAACGCCAGACGCAGCGGCACAACCATGAAAACATAGCTGAAGGTGACGATCATTGCCTGCTTGAAGTTTTTGTCGTTGGTGAAAATCGTGATGTAGTTTTTCAGCCCCACAAAGTTCGGGGCGGACAGCAGGTTATAGTCTGTCAAGGAGTAGTAGATGGACATAGCAGCCGGGATCAGCCACATAAAGAAGAAGCCGAACAGCCACGGTGCCAGCAGAAGATAGCCGGTCACGTTGTCCTTCATCTTATAGTACTTCTTGGCCGGTGCTGCGGTTTTCAGTGCGGGCATGGGTAAAAATCCCCCTTTTCCTTGGATTGACTTGGATTTTTGGCATAAGAAAGGGAGAGGGTCAGGGTTTGACCCTCCCCCGTTTCTGCTCACATGATATAAGGAGAAAAACTTTTAGGAGAAAGCTTATGAAAAAGAAGAAGAAAACACTTTTTAGAAGAAGAAACTTCAGGAGATTTTGTGATTAGTTGTTAGCTTCGAGAACTGCGTTGACCTCAGTGCGGAACTGGGCAGCAGCGTCGGCCGGGGTGGTCTGGCCGTAGAAGACGGCATAACCGATGTTCTTGAAGATGGTGTTGATCTCGCTGATGCCAGCGGGGTCAGCTGCGGGGGTGTCACCGCAGTAAGCAGCGGCCGTGTCAACAAAGTTGAACATATCGGTCTGCTGGGCGCTCAGCTTGCCGGAGTTGATCAGGTGCTCACGAGCGGTAGCGGAAGCAGGCGTGCCGCGCTCGCCCATCATGATGTCGTTGGCCTCGTCGGAGTTCAGGAACCAGTTGATGAACTCGGCAGCCTCTTTCTTGACGGAAGAGGTCTCGGCAACGGAGAAGAACATACCAGGCTTGTACCACAGTGCCTTGGTGTTGGTGGTGTTGGTCGGCGGAGCAACCAGCTTCAGGGTATCGTTGCCAGCGTTGGCACCGATGGTGGTGAAGTTGTTCCAGCTCTGGTGGAAGGCTGCATCGTTGGTGATGACGGGGTTCGCGTCGTTGCCCAGGGTAGCAATCTGCTCGTACTCATCGGGGTTGGGCACAGCACCGGCATCGATCAGGTCGAGCCAGTAGGTGAAGAAATCCTCGGTGATCTTGTCGTCATCGTAACCCAGGCTCTTGTTGTCGTCGGCGAACAGCTTCTCGCCGTAACCGCGCACCCAGTAATTGAACAGGTTGGTATCGATGACCGGGGAGGTGGACATACCGTACTTGCCGGTCTTTTCCTTCACCGTCTTGGCGGCGGTGGCGAAGTCGTCCCAGGTCCAGTCGTCGGTGGGAACATCCACACCGGCCTCCTCCAGAACGGAGGGGTTGTAGGTGAAGGCGACCAAAGAGGTGGACAAGGGGATGCCGACGGTCTTGCCGCCGATGTTGGAGGCGTTCATCAGGGCCTCGTCAATGCCGGAGGCATCAATCGTGCCGTTGTTGATGTACTCGCTCAGGTCGGCCAGAGAGCCGTTCTGTGCGTAGGTGGAGATGTACATATAGTCCATCTGCACGATGTCGGGCATACCGCCGGTGGCAGTGTCGGTGGCCAGCTTCTCAAAGTAGCCGTCCCAGCCGGAGGGAACAGCCTCGAAGGTGACGTTGGGATGCTCGCTGGTGTAGAGATCGAGCACCTGCTGCGTCAGGTCGTGGCGGGTCTGACCGCCCCACCAGGTGATGCGGATGGTAACAGGCTCGTCGGTGCTTTCGGCAGTGGCCTCGGTGGAGGCGGCAGTGGAAGTGCTCTCGGCTGCGGTGCTGTCAGCAGTGCTGGAAGCGGAACCGCCGCAGGCTGCGAGAGAACCGGCCATCAGGACGGCCATCGCCGCGCTCATAATGCGCTTGTTTTTCATTTGGATTTTCCTCCTTCATTGTGGGGCTTTGTCTTGTGCCCCTTGCGTTGTCTTTATGATACACGCTTTTTGTTGGTTTGAAAATGGACAAATCCGACTTAAACCTTGAACAAATCCGACTTTATTCGGATTTTTACGGATTCCTGCCGGGAAGTCGGAAACATTCAAGGAAAAAGTCGGATTTGTCTCTTGGCATTTAAAAATGCGGTTGCTATACTCTTTTATACAATGATGAGAGGAGCGATTTCGCATGGAATGCACACAGTTGGTCGATCTTATCTTCTTTATGGGGCAAAGCAACATGGCCGGGCGCGGGGATGCCGCCCTTGCCCCCGCTGTTACCCCCGGCATGGGGTTTGAGTACCGCGCCGTGACCGACCCCGCGCAGCTGCACCCGCTGGCCGAGCCGTTCGGCGTGAACGAGAACGACCCCACCGGCGTCAATGAGCCGGGCATGAAAACGGGCAGCATGGTTTCCGCCTTTGTCAATGCCTGCACAGCCAAGACCGGGGTTGCCATCGTGGGCGTATCCTGCGCCAAGGGCGGTTCTTCCATTACCGAGTGGCTGCCCGGCATGCCGTTTTTTGAGGATGCCGTCCGCCGCGCCCGCAAGGCGCGCAAATTCTTAGCCGAAAGCGGCTACACCATCCGCCACAGCGCGATGGTCTGGTGCCAGGGCTGCACCGACGGCGACCTGCACACCTTAAAAGCCGTGTATAAGCTGGACACCGACCGCGTCATCCACGAGTTTATGACCGATGCCGGGCTGGAGACCTGTTTTTTGATCCAGATCGGCAACCAGCGCGACGAGCCGGAGCTGTATGTGCCGATCCAGCAGGCGCAGGAGGAGCTGGTCGCAGCCTGTGACGACATTGTGATGGTCAGCCGCAGCTTCAAGACCTTTGCCGCCAAAGGCTTGATGAAAGACCGCTTCCACTATTTGCAGCCCGCCTACAACGAAGTGGGCGAGGAAGCCGGGCGCAACGTCGCTGAATACTGGGCTGAAAAGTAGGATTTGAACAAAAGCGACCCATTTTCCCCAAAAGAAGTCGGAATCGTTCAAGGAAAAAGTCGGATTTGTCCATTTCGCAAATTCTGTTTCTCTGTTACCCTGTAAGTAGCTCTAGCAAACCAATTCTACGAAGAAGGAGTAACGTATGAGAAACAAACGCATCCTGCAGCGCGGGCTCGCGCTTCTGCTGGCGGGCGGTATGGCACTTTCTAATATAGGTGCTGTTCCGGTTCTGGCAGAAGAGTACGGCACCGCGCCCGAAACCGTACAGGCCACGCCTGAAACCGCCGCCGAGAAAGTACCCGCTGGCGCACTTTCCGAAACGGAGACCCCCCTGCCTGAAGCAGACCTTGCAGAAGAATCCCCCGCTGCGGCTGTCTCTTATACACATCTCCGAGCCCACGAGACGTAGAGGAATCTCGT
>ENA-OUQL01000682-OUQL01000682.1-human-gut-metagenome-genome-assembly--contig:-NODE-682-length-12615-cov-8.0336_pt1 | contig 12615 bp, 14 predicted proteins | sample MGYA00237945_ERZ548829 | MGnify/ENA primary metagenome ERZ548829 (study PRJEB26490, sample SAMN05194708) | human gut metagenome | biome: terrestrial biome; feature: human-associated habitat; material... | reverse complement strand
GGACGCATTCATGCGCGCCGTGGTCGATTCCGCCGTCATCTCTGCCTTTGCGGAAGCACCTACGATTGAAAACGGTTTGAGCAGACAGAGCGCTGTGACGCTCGGCGCAGTGGGTGTGCTCATTGTGCTGCTCATCGTTTACTTTGTGACGACGCACAGCCGCAACAAGCGTGAAAAGCAGCTTAGAAAAGAGACGGCGGACCGCCTTGCGGAATACCGCCGCTCGAAGCAGGACGACGAATCCGTCGGTACGGGCGCGTTGCGTTTTGTAAACGAGACCGACCACGACGACGCGGCAATCAAGACGTTTGCGAACTATCAGGCGTATCACTTGCAAATTTTCATGCCGGTGTTCACCGTCGTTTTGAGCGTCATCGCACTGTACGTCGTGTGGCAGCTCGGCAATTTCGACAGCAACTGGTGGGTCATGCTACTGCTTATCGGCTTTGCGATTTACAGCCTTTATAAGCTTGCGACGGCTTCCACCAACACGGCAAAGGTGCTTATGCGCTCCTACGGTAAGTTGCGCAGCCGCCGTGCCGCGTACTATTTCTACGATGGCGACTTCCGCATCACGGGTTTACAGGCTTCTAACCTGCACCCGTATTTCCAGATCAGCCGCATGTATGAGACGAATGAATATTTCTATATGTATTTCGGCGAGGGCAATACGTACTTTATCCGCAAGGACGGCTTTAAGCAGGGTGACGCCGATGCGTTCCGCACCTTTATGAAAGAAAAGCTCGGCAAGCGCTTTAAGTAAAAGCAACAAATAAACAACAAAATAATAGGAACGCGCAACAAATGAAAATCGACCGCGCGGGTTTTATGCGGTATAATGGGGGGCGCTTTGAAAGCAGCCCCGAAAGAGAGGATTTCTTACATGATCGGTATTATCGGAGCGATGGAGATTGAGGTCGCGGGCATTACCGCGGCGCTGACAGACCATAAAACGGAAACGCTGTGCGGCGTTACATTCCACACGGGCAAGCTGAACGGCACGGACGTTGTCGCCGCAAAATGCGGCGTGGGCAAAGTGAACGCGGCCATGTGCACGGCGGCGATGATCCTTAGCTACGCGCCGTCCGTCGTCATCAACACGGGCGTTGCGGGCGGCATCGGTGAGGGCGTGAAGATCGGCAATATGGTCGTTGCGTCCCACACCGTGCAGTACGATTACGACACCACCGCCATCGGCGAGCCGAAAGGCTTCGTAATGATCGGCAGTGAGGGCGTTGTGCAGCTGCCGACGAGCGCGAAGCACAATGCGGTGCTCGAAAAGTACGCCGAGAAGATCTACAACGGCGTGCACACGGGCGTCATTGCGACCGGCGACCGCTTTGTGGCGGATCCCGCCTTCTGTTTGCAGCTGAAAGCCGAGTTCGGCGCAATCTCCTGCGAAATGGAGACCGGCGCTGTGGCACAGGTGTGCGCGGTGAATAAAACGCCGTTCTGCGGTCTGCGTGCCATCTCCGATAACGCGAATGACGAGGGCAGCGTCGATTTTGAGACGTTTGCAAAATCCTCTGCGGAAAAGTGCATCGAGCTTTTGAAAGATGCTGTGGGTGAGCTGAACGAAGTGCAGTAAGACAGTTTGGTTTAGAGCGAAAGGAAAGAATGTATGCAGAACAAATATCTTGCCATGACCCCGCCAATGGGTTGGAATTCATGGAACACCTTTACATGGAACATCAACGAAGACCTCGTGTGCGGCGCAGCAGACGCACTGTGCGCAAGCGGCCTTAAAGATAAAGGCTATGAGTACGTCGTCATCGACGATTGCTGGAGTCTCAAGCAGCGCGACGAAAACGGCCGCCTTGTGCCGGATCCGGAGAAGTTCCCGCACGGCATGAAGGCTGTGGCGGACTATGTGCACTCGAAGGGCCTCAAGTTCGGCATGTACTCCTGCTGCGGCACGCACACCTGCGCGGGCTACCCGGGCAGCTTTGAGCATGAGTTCGTAGATGCCGAGACGTTTGCTTCCTGGGGCGTCGATTACCTTAAGTACGACAACTGCTATAAACCGAAGCACATGGACGGCGAAGTGCTCTACAAGCGTATGTCTCTTGCGCTGCGCAACTGCGGCAGAGACATTGTGCTTTCCGCCTGCAACTGGGGCAACGAAGACGTGCACAGCTGGATCAGAAGCTCCGGAGCACAGCTGTTCCGCTCCACGGGTGATATTCAGGATAACTGGGAATCTGTAAAGAACCTGTTCTTCTCTCAGCTCGATAAGACGGCGTTCAGCGGCCCGTACTGCCACAACGACATTGATATGCTCATCGTCGGTATGCACGGCTCCAGCAACAACGAGTTCATCGGCAACATCGGCTCCTGCTCCGACCTCGAATACCGCTCGCACTTCGCACTGTGGGCCATCATGGGCTCCCCGCTGATGATTGGCTGCGACGTGCGCAATATGACCGATGTGACGCTTGAAACGCTCGGCAACGAAGACCTCATCCGCATCAACCAGGATATCGAGTGCCGCGCGCCGTACTGCATCCGCCAGTGGAACAACCCGGAGAACGTCATGGCGCTCGTAAAGCCCCTTTCCGACGGTTCTCTTGCCATCTGCTTCGTAAACTTCGGCGATAAAAAGAGCGAAATGTCCCTGCAATTCTGGGATATGGGCATCTCTTATGCGGAGAACATCGGCCTCTCCTTCTACAACTGCTATACAAAGCAGGATGAGGGCAAGTTCGCCGAGCGCTACGTGGCGCAGGTTGAGCCGCATGACACCATGGTGTTCATCGCAAAGCCCGTGAAGCTGAAATAATGGCAAACTACAAAACCTGCCGCACCTGCGGCGCACCGCTCCACGATGACGACATCGCTATTTACCGCAAGCTCGTCTACCGCGGCGCGGAGGACTTTTTGTGCATACAGTGCCTTGCGGATTATTTCAAGTGCCCGAAAGAGGAAATTGAAAAGCGCATCCGCTATTACCGCGAAAGCGGCGTGTGCACGCTGTTCCGCTGATTCTATCCCGTAAATTAACACCGCCGGAGGATTTTTTGCCTTCCGGCGGTTCGGCGTTTTCATTTATAAGAAATCCATTTTGCAAAAAGGAGATACCACTATGGCCGATACCATATCTGTCAGTATCATCATCACGTTTGCAGCAGAGCTGCTGTTTTCGCTTGCGCTGCCCATCCTTGCCCTTGTCATCTGGAAAAAGAAGGAGGGCACAGAGCTTCGCCCGGCGTGGATCGGCGCGGCAGCCTACTTTGTGTTCGGCATGGTGCTGGAGCAGATCATCAATGCTGCTGTGCTCGGCACGGGCAGCTCCGCCGTTTCCGCGTTCCTGCTCGGCCACCCGTGGCTTTATGCCGTGTACGGCGGTCTTTCGGCCGGCATTCTGGAGGAGACCGCACGCTTCCTCGTATATAGAACGATGCTGAAGGACAGCGTGGGCCGCGAAAACGCTGTTACGTTCGGCATCGGCTTCGGCGGGCTCGAGTGCATCATGGTGCTGGGCCTCACGGTGCTCTCTACGCTCATGATGTCCATCTCGTTCAATAACATGGGTGCAGAGGCGTTTGCCGCGCAGTATGTGAACTCGGAGTACCAAATCGTCCTTGAGACCATCGCGGAGATCAACGCCATCAGCCCTCTTGCCGGCGTGATGAACTGCGTGGAGCGCGCCGCGGTGTTCGCACTGCAAATTGAGCTTTCCGTTTTGATGTTCAGCGTGGTGCGTTCGCAGAAATTCTGGCTGTATCCCGTCAGCATCCTGCTGCACGCGGTTGTTGGCTTCCTCGCAGCGCTGTATCAGACGAACGTGCTTACCTCCGTCTATCTTTTGGAGGTGCTGCTCGTTGTGTACGCCGTGGCGGTCTTCTTCCTCGCGCGTAAGGTCTACGGTGAGCTGCCCATGGAAAAACCGCGCGAGCTTGACCATTTCGGCAGAGTGATTAAGCGCAAATGAGTTTAGAGGCTACGGCAAACTCCTTATGCGCGCGGCGCTGACCGAAGCCAAAAACGCGGGCAAAGGCATCAAGCTCGACGTCGATTCCGAAAACCCGCCCGCCTTAAATTTATACCGCTCTTTCGGCTTTGCGCTGAGCTTTGAAGTGGAATACTGGCGTGTGCCCGTGCACGACTGCCTGTAAAAAATGACCCCCGCATTCTTGTGTGTTAACGAGAATGCGGGGCGTTTAAATTCAACTTATTGCACAAAAAGCCGCATTTTTCCCGTGATGCCGCTCGCGGGCAGCGTCATATACATCGAAAAGAAATCCTGCATACGCTGTGCAAGCGTGTTGCAGACGAACACCTCTACATCGTTTTCGCCCGCCTTTACGGCTTTCGTAATATCCCAGCGGTACGGGCGGCAGATGCGCTGCCCCATGTCCTTGCCGTTTACGAACAGCTGTGCCGTTACGCCGACATTTTCAAATTCAAGCTCTACGTGTGCCGTATCGTTTATGTTGAGCTTTGTTTTATACCGCATTTCGCCGGAGAACTCCGTTTTACCGTTTTTGCCCGTGATGTTAAAAAGCTTCGAGTTTTTACGGAACGGCCTGAATTCCGTCGCCTTGCCCGTCTCACGCAGGTCAATGTCCCACAGCGTCTCAATCTCTGCCATATGCAGACCCTCGGATTTCTCCGGAAAGCCTGCCCATTCATCTTCCGTAGCGCCGCCGAAAATGAGGATCACCGATTGCCCCGCTTCAAGCGCGAGCTTGACTGTGCCGTCTGCCGTTTCGCCACGCGTGTAAATACCGTTTAACAAATCCGCCGCGATGTATTTGCCGCTGACGGGCAGCGAAAACGTCTCCTGTACCGCGTTCGGCGCTTCGTTGAAGACAAAGAAGCTTGTCGCTTCGCCGCGCGTGAACTTTGCAATGCGCAGCAGGTGCTCCTTTGCGTTATATTCGTGTGCGAGGCCACTTTCTTTGATGTGCGCTGCAAGCTTTTGAAGCGGCACGATCTCGTTTTCACGGATATTCACGCAGTCCGGCGCGTAATCGACAAAGAATACCGGCACGCCTGCGTTTTTGAGCGCTTTGCAGATTTTTGCAAAGCGCTCCGGCAGCTTTCTGCACGCCGGTACGACGAGGTATTTGTACCCGCGTCCAAAGCGCCCGTTGTTCTTTTCCGCCGTCTCCAGATAATCGAGCGGCACGATGTCGTAGGAAATTTGCGCGTCATAGCACGCTTTTGCAGGCTTTTGCGTCAGCATGGCGCTTGATTTGTCCATCCACTCCGCTTCCGCGTGGTATAAAATTGCGCCGGAGGCTTCCATTTCCGCGCCGTACAGATAGTGCGCCGCGCGGTTCACGTAGTGCATCAGCTGCGTGAAGCCCGCAAACTGCGGGTCGTTGCCGTCTGCGCCAAAGTGCGGCGGACAGTCGCGGTCGGGGAAGAAATCGTCAAATGCGTGCGGCACAAAGTGGTTTACGCCGCGCACAAGCAGGAAGTCCATCAACCATTTCATGACGTTCGCGCCTTCTGCCCAACCGTATGCGCCGAACACCTCACACATGGCGCGGCCGTTCATGTTCGGATTTTGCCGCGCGTGCGAAGCCGCAAGCTGCCCCAAAACGTAGTGGAAGAATTCGCCGTCCACCATGCCGCCCGAGACGAGCGCCGCCGTTTTGTAGTCGGCCATGCCGGGCATTACCTGGTGCAGCACAATGTCTATGCCACTCATGTCCTGCCCGTCGAGCCCGCGGAAGTAATGTCCCACACTGCACCCAAGACGCGCGTGCGCGTTCATGTCTTCAATCAAATGCCCAATGTATTGCACACCGTGCGCACGGCACCAATCGCCGAGCGGATAGGAGAAATTCTCTTTCCAAAGCAACGTCACGGCGTCCATGTACGCAAGGCGAATTTCCGCGGTCAGCTCGTCATGTGCATACCACAAAATCGGCAGATAGAGCGTCGGCTCGTCGATGCCGTCTTTTGCCATGCGCACGGCGGCCGCGTCGCGCCACGGCAGCATCACGCCGGGCTGGCCAACCGAACGATTATAAATGCCGGTGTCGTACCCCGTCATGCCAAAGTGCGGCGCGTCAAAGCCCGGCTCATCGGAGAAAAATCCCGCGAGCGTGTTGCCGAAATACTTTGCATAGTGGTCGTAATGCGGCTCGTACACGGCTTCAATGAGCTTGTGCACCGATTCTTTTGAGAGCATGTCGATATAGTACTTTTTGTTTTCTTCGCCGCTGAACGTCTCAAACACGAAAAATACGCGGTAAAGCCCCTCAGGCACACTGAAATATACGAATTTATCCTCCGGCTGCACGTCAAGCTCAATCGGTTCGCCGGTCAGCTCTTCATCTTTGCCCGTGCGGCGGAACAGCACGGCAGAAACGAGCTTTTCCTCCGGCGTGTGCATTGGCACCAAGACGGACGCTTCCGCCATGGGCCCCATCACGTCCACATGCGATTCCCGCAGGAATTTTCGACGCAGGTTCAGGTCTTCGTGCTCTAAAATACCGTTTGCGTAGCCCGTCGGGAAATGCTTATCGTCGAGAATCCACACGCGCATGCCGCGCTTTTCGGCTTCCGCCAAAATAATGTCCATCGTCTTCCACCACGCGTCCTCGCAGAAGTGTTCATACGGGCGCGATTCCACACAAAATGCGCGGCAGCCGCTCTCATAGATCTTCTGCACGCGTGCGGGAATCTCCGCGTCGTGCCCGTCGTGCTGCCAGAAAAACGGCAGCAGGTAGTTTTCCGTTTTATTTTCCAATATACTTTTCAAAATTGGTTCCATTCAAATTCCCCCAAAAGAGTTTTACAAATAAAGCTGTATCGACGCCATCGCATACACGGCGAGGTAATATAGAATCAGCGCACCGTTTTTCTGTGTGCCCGTAATGCCGCAGATGAAATCCCGCGCAACGAACAAGTCCGAAATGCAGAACGCCGCTGCACCCAACGCGAACAGTATCCACTGCGTCGAGACAGCAAACGGCAACGTGCCCGCCATAGCTGTCATGAACGAAAGCACGAGCGGATACAGCACCATCGGGAGCAACATAGAGCCAAGCGAATGCAGATATTGCCGGAAAATCAGCGCAATGATGCCGTAAATAATCAAAGCCGCAACGACCGTGCCCCACCGAAACCCGCCGAGCTGTGCAATATACCCGATAAGCACAAGGTGCGCGAGTCCGAACGAGATCACGCCGAAGCGAAAATCGCGCTCGATGACAAAATCCGCAATGCAGCAGAATAAAAGCGCTAAAGCGAGCAGCCACGCGTTCGCCGGGCGATTAAACAACACGATGCCGAGCACCGCCGTGATGACCGCTACGAACGTTGCGCCGCACTTTGCGGCTGAGCGCCACATCGTGCTGCCGAACGAGCGCGTAGCATTATAGATGTAACAGAACGAGAGCATCATCGGCAATGAGATGAGTGGCCAAAGCACACGAAACACGCGCATAAAAACGCCTCCTTTTCCACAATTATAACAAACGTCCCCGCAAAATCAAGCAAAATAAAAGCCGTCGGCAGAGGATCGGCAAAATCCACTGTCGGCGGCGTGTTGACTTGTCAAATATTACCCATGAAAGCCGTAGTTGATGCACCAGAAGACGCACACAACGGCAAGCACGATGCACTGCACGATGAGCAAAGCACGGGAAATGGTGCGCTTATTGATGCCGGAGTTCGGGGAGAAGCTCCAAACGGCAGCCATGATAAGTCCCAAAACCGGAACGAGCTGGATGAGGAACATCATCACGCACTCGGAAACGGAAAGCGCAATGGTGTTTTCCGGCAGATATTCCACGGCACGGCCGGGTCTGGAGGAAGCCTGCACAGCGTTATCATACAAAACCGGTGTTACGCCCTGGTTATAAACCGTTGCGCAGGGGGTCTCGATATCGGAACGAATTCTTTCCGGGTCTCTCGGCTGTATATTTTTTGTATAGGTTTCATTGAGCATCATAAAAGGTCTCCTCCTTATAAAACGGGCGGTTCAAGTAAAAAGTGTTTTTATCTCGCGGACATATTTCCGCATCTCTTCCTGTATACAGAATAACATGAAAAGGGCATTTTATCAAGTATTATCTAAAAAATTGTAAAGTTTATTGCGCTGCTTACGCTTTAAATGCTTAAATTGTTCACAGGATATACGCAATTTGTCCGCGATGCAAATACACTTTGCAACTTGATAAACCCGGTAATTCATGCTATTTTAAAATTGACCTTATTATACGGCAATTTTTGAGAAAGAAGGAAAAAATATGCAGCTTTGCAGTGTAAAAGCTCCATGCGAAGTCTGACCCCGGGCGGGTCCGCATGGAGCGCTTAGCCGCCCGCAGACTTTGCATTTTTAACGCGAATTTTTTATTTTTGTTAAGAAGGAGCAAAGTCTCATGCAATTTCATTTTAAAAATTTCAAAAAAAGGTTTTCCGCATTCAAATTTTCCCCGAAGCTTTGGGATAAACCCACGCGCACGGCATTGGGCCCGTTTCTGCGCCTGTGGTCTACGCAGACGTTTTCCGCGCTCGGCAGCTTTATGACAAGCTTTGCGCTCGTCATTTGGGCGTATGAGCAAAGCGGCTTGGCGCTCAGCACCGCGCTGCTCTCCATCTGCTCGTATGCGTCGTATGTGCTTTTGAGCATTTTTGCCGGTGGGCATAAAGAAATCAACCGCACGAACCTGACATGCTCTGATATAGCTGCCGGAATGAAAAAGCCGATTGTGCAAAAACAAATCGAGCTTTTGCGGATGAGAAACCAGTTTCCTGTTTTTTCTGCAAATGCAAAAATCATGGCTGAAGTGAACGGAACGAAAATGGATATTCGTTGGCAATCCGGCTCCGAAGAAGCGGTTCTCCAAACAGATTTCGGCGATTATTCTTTCTCTGTCTCCGTTCGAGATACGTATTCCGATACAGAATATTTCAAGTACGATTCGTAATGTGTATGGTGATTTAGCCGGAATTGAAAATAAGATGCACTGAGAAGTACGATTTTGTCAAAAAAAGTCTTGGCGACTGTTTGCAGCTCCTGCTGCGTCGCCAAGACTTTTCTTTATGCTTTTAAAGTTTAATAATACCGAATGACCGCGATGACCTTGCCGAGAATGGTGATCTCATCGGAGATGATGGGCTCGAAATCCGGGTTTTCGGGCTGGAGACGGAACGTGCCCTTCTCCTTATAGAAGCGCTTCACGGTGGCTTCATCGCCGATCATGCCGACCACGATCTCGCCGTTTTCCGCCACGGGCGTTTTCTCTGCGATGACATAGTCGCCGTCCAGAATGCCGGCGTTGATCATGCTCAGGCCGTCCACGTGCAGCGCGAAAAGCTCCTTGCCGCTTTTATCCGGGTAGGGAATATAGCCCTCAATGTCTTCCACGGCCAGAATAGGCAGACCGGCCGTCACCTTGCCGAGGATCGGCACCTGCTTTGCGGCAGATGCGCCTACAATGTGAATGGAGCGATTCAGGCCCGCATCGCGTGTGATATAGCCGAGCGCCTCCAAAGATTTCAAGTGGGAATGCACCGTAGAGGTGGAGCGCAAACCGGTCGCCGCGCAGATCTCACGCACAGAGGGCGGCACGGCACGTTCCGCCATGGTGGAGCAAAGATAGTCATATACAAGCTGCTGGCTTTTCGTTAAACTCGCCATATGCGATTCCTCCGTTTTAATACAAAATCAGTCCCGTAGAAATGGGCAGTTCTTTAATTAAAACCATTGTATCATATATTTTCGAAAAATGCAAACGATTGTTTGCTTTTTCTGCGGATTTTCTCGAAAAAAGCGTTCATAAATGCGTTCCAAAATCTTTAACGTTTATTCATGGCTATTTAACAACTCTTTTTGAAACCGCGGTATAATATAAGCGTATTCGAAAGAAAAGGAACCGCACCTTTCTTGGATACATGTTCTACCCTCCTCAATATACCCCTCAAGCTAAAAGGAAGAAGGACCGAGCCGCATCGGTCCTTCTTCCTTTTGTATAATGGTATTTTCAGCGCGGAGAAGTGCCGATTTTGCACAGCATTGAAACTGAAAGTATCCGTCTGCCGAAAACCCGCTGACCGAAGTATAGTTGCATATTTTTCTCAAACCCGCCCATACTACGGGTAAAGAAATCCAATGACGCTAAAAACAGGAGAGAAAAATATGGCTATGCACTTTAAAAAGCAGGAAAAAACCGAAGCGGAGCGCAAAAAGAGTACGGAGCGGCGCGGGTTTTACCTTGCACTTGCCGTGTGTCTGACGGCCATCGGCATTGCGGCGTGGAGCACATACGATACCGTTTCCGGGTTCTTGGAGCCCACAGGGAGCGAGAGCAGTGCGTCTTCCGCCGCGTCCACACCGCGCCCCACGCCTGAAACATCCGTCTCCGTAGACGATGACCCGGAGAGCGCCGTTTCTGCGGGCCACGCGCAGGGCACTGTGCCGGAGGTCTTCGCAAGCACAGAAGCGGAGCCGCAGGAAGTGAACGCTCCTGCAGAAGAAACGCCCGTCGAAGAAACCGCTGCCGAGCCGACGTATACGGTCAGCGAAACGCTCACCCGACCGGTGCCGGGGGAGGTCATGACGGAGTTTTCCGATACGCCGGTATACTCCGAAACGATGCGCGACTACCGCGTACACGCGGGCACGGATTACACCGCGGCGCACGGCGAAACCGTGCACGCCTGCGCAAACGGAATCGTAAAAGAGACGCATACGGACATGCTGCGCGGGAATATGATTGTGATAGAGCACGGCGATTACGAAGTGCGCTATTGCGGACTCGGTGAAACGTTCCTCGTGCATGAGGGCGACGTCGTCACGGCCGGACAGGACATCGGCAGCGTGACCGCCGCGCCGTTTGAGTCCGCGCTCGATTCCCACCTGCATATCGAAGTCACCAGAAACGGCGAGCCAGTAGACCCGGAATCTGTCTTCGGTCAAAATTGAGCCAAACTGCCCCCGGCATCGTTTTAGGGGCGCGCAGCCTCGGTGTAAAAATGCACCGGGGCTGCTTTTTGCTGCTCAAAAATACTTTGCTGTTTACAATTTGTTCCTTGATTTTTCTGGTTTCTCGTTCTATAATATAGTTCAAAATAGAACGAAAGTAAGTGAGCATATGATCTTTTGGGAGCGGCAAAAATCTCTTACGGCGTTTTACGAAGCGTGCACAAAGCCGGTGCGTGATGCATACGATCTGACGCAGATGCAATTCAATATTTTAATGTTCTTGCACAATAACCCGCAGTTTGATACGGCGGGCGATTTAGTCAAAACGCGCCACCTCACAAAATCGCACGTTTCAACGGCGTTAAAGGAACTTGAAGCGCGCGGGTGGATTGAAGCGTATTACGCTGCGGGCAACCGCAAAAGTCAACATTTACGCATCACGAAAAGCGCCGAAGCCGTCATCGCGGCGGGAAAAGCGGCGCAGGAGGCGTTCGGCAGGCAGCTTTTTAAGGGCTTCACGCCGGGAGAAACCGAGCAGTACAAAGTGCTGTTTGACAAAATGTGCGAAAACGCCGCAGAAGGCTTAGCGGAAACGGAAAGGATGAACTGATATGGAGCTTTTAGTCAAAATCCTCGTCTGCTTTTTGGCGGGCGCGGGCGCAGGCATCGGCACAGGCTTTGCGGGCATGAGCGCCGCCGCGGTCATCGGGCCAATACTTATGACGTTCCTCGGCGTCCCGGCGTATCAGGCGGTCGGCATCGGCCTTGCAAGCGATGTCTTGGCCAGCGCCACAAGCGCGTGGACATATAAGAAGCATAAAAATCTTGACGTCAAAAACAGCCTGCCGCTGCTCATCAGCGTGCTTGTTATGACATTAGTCGGCAGTTTTGTCGCAAGTCTCCTGCCGGAGCGCGCCATGAGCGGCACCATGCAGATCGCCATGATCTTCATCGGCCTGCGTTTCCTCCTAAAGCCGGTCAAAACGACCAAAGAGCAAATGGCCGCGGCCACGCCGAAGGAACGCCTCATCAAATCCATCGTCGGCGGTGTCCTCGTCGGATTTATCTGTGGCTTCGTCGGCGCGGGCGGCGGCATGATGCTGCTGTTCGTTTTGACGTCGTTCCTCGGCTATGAGATGCACATGGCGGTTGGCACCAGTGTGTTCATCATGGCGTTCACTGCGCTGACCGGTGGCATCAGCCACTTCGCCATCGGCGGCATGCCGGATGTCACATGCCTCGTTCTCTGCGTCGTTTTCACGCTCCTTTGGGCGAAGATTGCCGCCGCCATCGCAAACCGCGCCAGCGCCGTCACCCTGAACCGCGTCGTCGGCATAGTCATGATCCTCACCAGCATCGCGATCTTGCTTGTGAATTATGTATTTTAATAAATAATCTCCTCCATAAAAACGAGGCCCCCGAAGCACGCTTTGGCACTTCGGGGGCCTCGTCTGTTTAAGCTTTAATACTCATAATGATGCGCTTCTTTCAGCATCATGTCTTTCACCTTCATCAGGCGGATCTGGGTGGAGCGCTCGTTTTCGTCAAGCTTCATCGTGATGTACTTGATGTTCGTCTGCAGCTCCGGGATCATGACGTGCTCCAGCGCGTTGACGCGACGGCGTGTCTTTTCAATCTCTGCCGCCATCAACTGGCAGGATTTTTCCACTTCCGCCAGCTTCAGCACTGTCTCTTATACACATCTGACGCTGCCGACGATATGCAGT
>ENA-OUQL01000681-OUQL01000681.1-human-gut-metagenome-genome-assembly--contig:-NODE-681-length-12628-cov-7.14786_pt1 | contig 12628 bp, 16 predicted proteins | sample MGYA00237945_ERZ548829 | MGnify/ENA primary metagenome ERZ548829 (study PRJEB26490, sample SAMN05194708) | human gut metagenome | biome: terrestrial biome; feature: human-associated habitat; material... | reverse complement strand
TCTCGCCGCCGTCCCTGTCCTCGTCGCCCACGGAAAGGCGGGAGTAAAGGGCTGTAATTTTGCTATAATCAGTCATGTGCATAACCTCCTGTGCGTCCATGTATGTGTCATTTACACTTAAAATTATGCACTCCACCGGGCAGAGCCGTACTCCATGCCGTGGCGGTACTTCTTGGCGTTTTTACCACGCAGATAGACCGCCAGCCGTAACCCTGCGCCGCAGCACAAGCCCACCAGCAAATCCAGAGGGTGCAGGCTGGGCAGCGGATTTGAAAATGCAGCCGGGAGCGTATCCATCAGTGATACGATTTTGTCGCCCAGTTCCTTGCCCACGGCCAGCCGCCACGCCTCGCCCAGATTGGTGGCCAGCAAGCCAATTACCACATAGGGCAGATAGAGCACCAACAGCTTGGAAAGCTTCTTTTTGCTCATAGGCCACGCTCCTCCTGCTTGTGCCGCACTTTGTCCGGCAGATTTGCAACGGACTGCGCCAGATCGTGCAGCTTTGCCAGCACGGAAGGACGCTTGGTTTTATCCAGCACCGATGCCGAATATTCCTTGAATGCTGCGCTCAAAGCGTCCGTGTCCTGTGCCTTGAAGTAGATCAGATACCGGGGCGGCGTGCAGGACAGGTCTTTCTGGATGGAGTAGTCGATGTGATACCGCTTAGCATAGCGGTCAAAATCCTTGATGCCAGTTTTCTGGATCTCCACATTGGTCACGCCACGGTTCTGCCGTACCAGCCGCTTCATGGACTGCTTGCCCTGCGAAGCGTGCTTGTCGTACTGCCGCAGCAGAAACTGCATCCCACGCAGCAGGGTGCGGGCAGACAGTTTTGTGGTCGAGATGGCAAGGTTGACCGTCTTATGCTCGATTTCTTCCTGCATCGTTACCACCTCCTGTGCAGAAAATCGCCTTAACGGTCATGTTCCACCGGGGGCTTACTCACAGCCTTTTCTGCATCACTCTGAACTGATTCATCCGGAACCGGAATGACCATCAGGCGACGCCCCAGAGGGAGAAAGGCTTCGGGTTGATGGAATTCTTCTTCATACTTCTGCGCCAGCTCCGGGGAGAGCGATACAAAATCTTCCTCGCCCAGACCTACCACCAGAAAGGTTCCGGCAATAACATCGTACATCAGCCCGTCCTCGTCCCATAAGGCCCGGTTCAGCGGCAGACCCATAAGCTTGCCGTCATCGTTATAAACGATGGCAATCGGGTCATCAGCAAAGGGGTAGCTTGCGCCGATAGAGCCGCCCACCGCCTGCTGCAAGGCTTTCAGGTCGTTATCGATCTCGACCCGCTGCGGATACTGTCCCGGTGCAATTTTCAGCACCGACAGAGTGTTCTCGTTCTGCTCCATTATCTTCCTCCTCGAATTTGATAGTGATTTCCTGCCCAGCACGGGCGGCGTTCAACAGAGCTGCCACAAAGAAGCCAAAAAAGGCACCAGCTTCAAAAATGATAAACGAATAAATATAATTCATAGCGAACCTCCTGCATTGACTGAACTGTGAGAAAAAATCTCTCAGGGAGGACGAGGAACGCAAGATGCGATAACGGTATGCTTAGTGGAAACATTGGCATGAGTATGCGGTGCGGCATCGGTAGAAAAATAGTCGTACAGAGCATCCCGCAGAGAATGGAAGCAACAAGCATGGTAGTCGTGCAGACGGAGAACCAGAATCTTCAAAACATCAACGGCGGAACAGTAAAAGTCCTCCGTGACTTCTGCGAAACTCGCATAGCAGGTCATTTCAGTATCCATACTGCACCTCTCAGTCAATGCAGATGCAGACCATCTTCTTGCGGCCAGCCATCAGAGGAACACTGTTCTCGCCCAGATAACACTGGATCAGGTACAGGTCGGCGGTGGTAAGTGCAACAAAATTGCCATCGGTGTCGTAGCGTACAAAGATGACTGCGCCGGACAGGTAACGCTTGCCAGCCAGCGTAATGACCTGACGAGGATCGTAGCAGAGTGCCAGCGGCACATCTTCGCTGATGCTGTAGCAGGAATCAGTTTCATCGAAGCAAGGCAGGTAACTGCGAACGTTCGCCAGCGGGGTGATGGTCAGTTCGATCTCCGGGGCAATCACGGCGGCGTAAACTTCATCATCGCCGAGCTGCCGCTCCAGCACATCGCTCATCTTGTTGAAGAAGTCGGTCACAGCATTGTCCATGTGGTTGATTTTCTGGTTCATGGCTTCGATGGTCTTTGCGGTCTTGAGATCAATGGTAGTGTTCATAGTGCTTTTTCTCCTAATTTTTGCAAAAAAGAAAGACCCGGTTGGGTCTTACATTCAAAATGTGTGTTAGCGCTCATTCTGCCGCTGCTGTTTGCGTTGCCACTGATCCAGCAGCTTGATGATAGTGTCCTCCATCTGTTTCGGGGTGAAGCTGCGCGGGAAATACTTCCGCAGGGTGTCGTTTTTGATGACCACCTTGTCCAGCTCGTCCTTTTTCTCTTCTCCCATGACCGCAAAGGCAACATCATACGAGAAGTGCCCTTCCTGCGCCAGCCTTTTGAGCCGCTGCGCTTGGGAAAGGGACGGCGCATTCTGGGTGTCGTTCATAGCTTCTAAAAAATCCCGCTGTTGGCTTTCGTCCAGATAGGACAATTCCACAGCGGGATTGAAGGCGATTTTCTTTTCGTCCACCATGTCCAGAAGTTCGGGGACAAGGTTGGTCAGGCGGATGAAACGCCGGACGGTTTCACGGCTTTGATTGTTTTCAGCTCCAAGCTGTTCATTGCTTCGCAACTTCGACACAAGTTGTGTCGAAGTTAAATCCGACCTAGCACCTTGATTTTTTAGAGCCTCCAGCTTCATTTTGTAAGCGAAAGCCCTTTCACTAGGCAGAATGTTTTCACGCTGGAGATTGCTATCCACCATGAGCAAAACAGCGGCATCATCGTCCATGTTGCGGACAATGACCGGCAGCGCATCCAGCCCGGCAAGCTGGGCGGCGTGCTGACGGCGGTGCCCGGAGATGATCTCATAGCCACCCTCCGGGCGGGGACGGGCAATCAGCGGAGACAACACGCCGTACTGTTCCACGCTCTCCACCGTGCGCTGCATGGACTCATCATCCAAAACCTTAAAGGGGTGGTTCTTGAAAGGGAACAGCTCCCCGATGGGGATTTGCTGAACCTGTTCCCGCTGCTGCTCCTGTCGGGATTCTTCTGTGGAGAAGATGTCATCTGCCCCTTTCAGCGACACGTTTAAGCTGTTTTTCGGCATTCGCCATCACCTCCCTAGTCAGAGATTTATAGGCTTCTGCCACCTTGCCTTTGGGGTCATGCTGGAAAATGCTCTTACCCACAGCACTGATCTCCGCAGCGCGGACAGACCGGGGAATGGTCTGGTCAAACACTTTGATCTTGCTGCCGTAAGCACCCCGAATCAAATTGTCGATCTGCTGTCCGTAGTTGGTGCGGCTGTCGGTCATGGTCAGCAGAATACCCTCGATTTTCAGTTTCGGGTTGATCTGCCGCCGGACCTTTTGGACGGTCTGCAAAAGCTGTTCCAAGCCTTTTGCAGACAGATACTGCGCCTGCACGGGAATCAAGGTGGTGTCTGCTGCTGCCAGTGCATTGACGGTCAACATCCCAAGGGAAGGAGTGCAGTCCAGCAGAATGAAATCGTATTCGTGCTTTGCTCCTTCCAGCACCTGCTTGAGCATCTTTTCCCGGTTCATGCAGTTGACGAGAGACACTTCCAGCCCTGCTAGTTCGATGTTCGCCGGAATCAGGTCAACGCCCTCCGCATGGTGCAGAACGCCCTCGCCGGGCTGGATGGGCTGATCGTTCATGGCTTTTGCCATCAAGGTGGAAAGGGTTGTGGGCAGTTCATCGGGCTGCTGCCAGCCCATGCTGATGGTCAAGCTGCCCTGCGGGTCAGCGTCTACCAACAGGACTTTCTTGCCCTCCATCGCCAGCCCAATGCCCAGATTTTCGCAAGTAGTGGTCTTGCCAGTGCCGCCTTTCTGGTTGACGATGGCAATCGTGGTTGCTTTCTTTGAAATTTTCATCACCCCCGCATCGCTAAGTCGTGGTTGGTTTGGTTCTGGTAGGAAAGCTGCATCGTGGTGGGTGCGTTGTACAGAGAAGCGAGCAGATATTGTTTCATGTTTCGGATTGGGCTGCTGTTCTCTGCAAGGCACTTCAGCACAAAACGGATATGGTCGGCGTTCAGCTTCATAAACCGGCTGCGTACCACCTCGGCAGGTTTATCGTCCCCGGCAATGTGCAGTAGCTTACGGTTGGTAGCGCAGGTATCCACCAGCAAATTCACGATTTGATAGATGGTGTCCTCATCATCCGGGCAAAGCCGGAGCAGAAGGTCTACCTCCAAAGCCTGAGAAAAATATTCTTCCAGTTGTTCACGTTCGCTCATCCAGTCGTTTTCATCGGAAGAGATAGGATCAGTATCGCCTACCTCTGTATTATTTCTCTCAGTCTTATTACATCGTAGTTTGGCTGGATCTTGAAGCGTATTCTGGACGGTTCCAGAATCGTCATTATCACGATTCAAGTAGGGCGTTTTTGACGATTCTGACGAAAAATTCTTTACATAGATGAGGTCGGGCTTGCCCAGCCCCCTCCGTTTGCGTTCGATCAGGCCATACTCTTCCAGTTCTCGCAGCAGCTTGGTGGCCTTTTTATCGGCACAGCCCAGTGAATCCTGCACCTAGTATAGATGATGAACACCCGCCCAGCCTTGTCCAACCAACCATTCCGGGCTGACAGGCTCATGCGGTCCAGCAGGATACCGTACAGTGTTTTGGCATCTGTGGAAAGCGGTTGGAAGCGGCTATCCTGAAACAACAGCTTGGGAATCCGGTAGAAGGAGAACAGCTCGCTGGACTGCCCATAGAAGTAATCAAGGTCTGCGGTTCTTGTCGGCTTTTTTTCGGGCATAGAGAATATCCCATTTTTCAGGTGTGGAACGGAATACATTGACCTGCTTCTTATAAGGGCAGTGGGCATACAGGCAGGTGCGGAACTTGAAATCGGGTCGATAGTACGGGCACAGCTTGCAGCTGTCCGGGGCACGATCGGAACCTTCGCCAGCGGCGATCACATGGTGCATGGAGTGCTGAACATGGCGCAGAGCTTCGTTTCGCTTGTGGCTCACTTGGCATCACCTCGTTTCTCCAGCGGTGCCATCAGGTCTTTGTAGCAGGGAACCAGCACACAGGGCTTTGCCCGCTTGTAGGGGCATCCTTCGCACTTGCTGGGGCCTTTGGGCGGCTCAATCAGATAGTAGCAGTTCTCTTTGCCGAGAACGCAGCCCTTCTTTCGGTTCTTCCAGAAGAAGCAGTGCCGGCAATCTGCCGGGCGGGAAGCGTGGTAGCGGATACCGTCGATCGTGACGGTCAGAACTTTTTTCATCGGTAAACCCTCCTTTGGTGGATTCGGGAAGTTCGGCCCGAAAACAAAAAAGCGCGTTCCTCTTTCTGTTCCGAGAGAACAGCGAGTGAACGCGCTATGTATGGAGAAAAGTGTTTTGCACGGCTTCCAGCAGAAAGGTGGAAAATAGATTCACACAGATTATCTTGTATTTACATGGATTTACAGGAAAGCGTTTACCAATCTTAGCAGAGAGCCAGAAAACAGGGTTCAAAAGGCGCTTTATGAGGCTTCATTAGCTGGAAAGCCGATTTTATTAGCTGGAGCTGAAAATTCTGCTAATGGCATTCGCTGGCTAATTTTGGTGATAGGTTCAAAATGAAAAATGCGAAGATCGTCTTTCACATGGAAAAATGACCTTCGCATTTCTTAAAAGGATGTCCCTACCCGGGTTCGAACCGGGGGCGTTTCGCTTAGGAGGCGAACCCTCTATCCAGCTGAGGTATAGAGACATATATGTATTATCGTTGATTTTTGACTTTTCTGCACTTTGTATGGAATGCTTTTCACAACGAAGTGACCGACTGCGTTGCAACCGGAACGGTGTTAAACTTGTTGCATCAAAAATTGTTGAGAAAACTTCGATTCCCGGTCTTGCTTTTGATTAGAGCAATCACTTCTGCCCCCAAGGTATCAGGTTGACCGAATTCTTAGGAGGCTTGCGCTCTATCCATCTGAGCTACGGAGACGAATGCCCTATTATAATACAGCATTTTGCGGATAAAATCAAGTTGAACCGGAGGGCAAAATGGTGTATGCTATAGAGGAAATGAAAATAGCCGCGGCAGACTTTGCCGCGTGCGGAGGAACTTATGGAAAAGGCAAAAGGGAAAAAGCTGTTTTACCGCCCGGCGGGCAAGCGCAAGGGGATGTATACGCCTACGCAGATCATCTGTGTGAGCTTTGTCATCGTGATCGCGCTGGGCACCTTTCTGCTCAGCCTGCCTGTTGCCAGCAAGCACGGGCGGCTGGATGTACTGGATGCCATGTTCACCGCTACAAGCGCTACCTGCGTTACTGGTCTGATCGTGCGGGATACCTGGACCCAGTTCACCTACTTTGGGCAGGCGGTGATCCTGCTGCTCATTCAGGTGGGTGGTCTGGGGTTGGTCACCCTCACCAGCTTCTTCGCGCTGGCTATGCGGCGGCGTATGGGCTTCCGCGATCTGCGGCTGCTGGGAGAAAGCGTCTCAGCGGACGGATATGCGCAGGCCAAGGACGTGCTGAAGATCGTGGTGGGACTGGCTGGCCTGTTTGAAGGCATTGGCATTGTGCTGCTGCTGTTCGCCTTTGTGCCGCAGTTCGGGCTGGAAGGCATCTGGGTGAGCGTGTTCACGGCCATCTCGGCTTTCTGTAACGCGGGCTTTGATCTGTTTGGCCGGTTCGGCCAGTATTCCTCACTGGCACCCTATGTGAACAATTACTATGTTCAGGCCGTTGTGATGTTCATGATCATTTCCGGCGGTCTGGGCTTCATGGTATGGGTGGAGATCGGTCAATACCGCAAAAAGCACCGGCTTTCCCTGCAGGCCAAGGTGGTGCTGAGCTTCTCGGTGATCCTGTGGCTCGGCGGCGCGGCGCTCATCGCGCTGATGGAGTGGAACAATCCTGCCAGCATGGGCGGGCTCTCTGTGCCCGGCAAGCTGATGGCGGCACTGTTCCAGTCGGTGTCCACTCGTACTGCGGGCATGAATACCATCGACCTTGCGGCCTGCGGCCCCATCACCAAACTGCTGATGAGCGCGTTGCAGTTCATTGGTGCGGCACCCGGTTCCACCGGCGGCGGCGTGAAGGTGACTACGTTCGCTGTGATCACCCTGACGATCCGCAGCGTGGCTCAGGGCCGCGACGACTGTGTGATCGCAGAGCACCACATCGAGTCCAAGACGGTTTATCGTGCTTTGACCATTATCGTGCTCGGCGGGCTGGCGGCGGTTGGCTCGGCTGTGGTGGTGTTCTATAACACCTCGGACGCTGTGTCGGTCATTGACGCGATCTTTGAATCCTGTTCGGCCTTTGGTACGGTGGGCCTTTCGGTGGGCGTTACCAGCCAGCTGAACCGGGGTGCAAAGATCCTGTATATGCTGGTCATGTTCATGGGCCGTGTCGGCCCGGTGTCGCTGGCCATGAGCCTGACGGCAAAGCCGGACGACAACAAGCGGAAGATCATGCCGGTGGGGCATATCAACGTTGGTTAAACGATTTTGAATGCCCTCCTAGAGTTGCGGCTCCCAGCATCCACTTCATGCCTTGAACGGCATTCGTGTCTTGCTGGCCGCGGTCCCAACAACTCCTCCCTGCTTCTGCCGCAGGCAGCGGTCGTCGTCGTTGTACTCTGGGCATGTTCAGTGGAATTTGATTTTTATTTTTCGCATTTGTCGCAGCCCCGACGCTTGTCAGGGCGAATCCCTTCCATCTGCTAACGCAGATCGCTCGCCTGCTTGAAGGCCCCACTGGGGCTTTCATTGCTACGCAACCGCAGGGCTGCTCCAAATGCATTTTCACGAGTGGAGTCGTAGAGATAAGCGTCAGAGTATAACAAAAGTGGGTGCTATCCGAAAATAGCACCCACTTTTTTGTATATTGAAAAATAGAATTTACTCTGCGTACAGCTTGATGATGTTCAGCAAGATCTCGGTGCAGCGGTCCATGCGCTCAGCGGTGATGCACTCGCATACGCCGTGGAAATTGAAGCCGCCGGTGCCCAGATTGGGGCAGGGCAGGCCTTTCCAGCTCAGCATAGCACCGTCGGTGCCGCCGCGCACCGGAATTTCCTCCGGTTCCAGCCCGGCCATGCGGGTGGCCTTGCGGGCGGTCTCTACTAAGTGGAAATGCGGCTTGATTTTTTCCAGCATGTTGCGGTAGCTGTCCTTGATCTCCACGGTCACGGTGCCTTCGCCGTACTTTCCGTTCAAAAATTCGGCAATATCCAGCATGTTGTCCTTCTTGAACTGTAGCTTTGCGGCATCGTGGTCGCGCAGGATGTAGCCCAGCTTTGCGGTGGTCACATCGCCGTACATCTGGCACAGGTGGTAGAAGCCCTGCCGGCCCTCGGTAGTCTCCGGCCGGGCCGTGACGGGCAGAGCACCGTGGAACTCCATTGCTACGTTGGAAGCGTTGATCATGGTGTCCTTGGCGGTGCCCGGGTGCACCGAGAAGCCGCGGATGGTCACGGTGGCGGAAGCGGCGTTGAAGTTCTCGTACTCAATGGAACCGGCATCGCCGCCGTCCACCGTATAGGCAAAGTCGGCACCGAAGCCCGGAATATCGAACAGCTCTGCACCTTCGCCGATCTCTTCATCCGGAGTAAAGGCGATACACAGCTTGCCGTGGGGCAGGCCTTTTTCCTGAATGGTTTCAACAGCGGTCAAAATTTCGGCAATACCGGCCTTATCGTCGGCACCCAGCAGGGTGGTACCGTCTGAGGTGATGAGAGTCTCGCCCTTCATGGAAGTAAGGAAGGGGAACACAGAGGGCTTCATCACCATGCCGGTGGCGGGCAGAGTTACGTCGCCGCCGTTGTAGTTTTCCCACACAACGGGCTGCACATTCTCACCGCTGGCATCGTCGGCAGTGTCCATGTGGGCGATCAAGCCCAGAGCGTGTTGATCCTCACAGCCGGGCGTGGCAGGCAGGGTGCCATAGACGTAGCAGTGCTCGTCCACATGGGCATCCTCCATGCCAAGGGCCTTCATCTCCTCCACCAGCTGGCGGGCAAGGTCAAACTCCCGTTCAGCGGAAGGGTGCGTACCGGAGTTTTCGTCCGAGGTGGTATGCACCCGGACATAATTCAAAAGCCGTTCATAAGCGCGCATAAGGCACACTCCTTTTATATTTCAGTGATGTATACTTCTCAGTTCCTTTATCATACCCTCTTTTCCGACAATTTACAACTGTTTTGCGCGCATTCATATGGAAAGATGAATCCTCATTTTTAAGGTGAACAAAATTCACGCAGTAAAATGCATCCATCTGTGCAGAACGTGCTACAATAGGTACAAAATAAGCCGGGAGGGAAGTTTTATGGCAACAAAAGTCTTTTTTTACACCCTGCGCCCCTACGATGAGCTGGGCATCGCGCAGCGGCTGGCACCGCAGCTGGACGTTGAGTTTGGCTCTACGCAGGAGTATCCAACGCTGGAAAACGCTGAACTGGCAAAGGGCTATGATGCCGTGTCGGTAACGCCTTGTGATATGAGCGCGCCCATGGTCAAGCGGTTTCACGAGCTGGGCGTAAAGTCCATCTGCTGCCGTTCCATCGGCTATGACCACGTAGACCGCGAGACGGCCCGGGAACTGGGCATGAAGGTGGCCAATGTGGACTACCCGCCAAACGGCGTTGCAAACTTTGCCATTATGCTCATGCTGATGAGCCTGCGCAAGGCAGGGCACATCCTCAAGCGCGGCGAAGCGCAGGACTACTCCCTGCAGGGAAAAATCGGCCGCGATATTTCCACCTGCACTGTGGGTGTGATCGGTACAGGCCGCATTGGCCGCACGGTGCTGCAGCATCTGTCCGGCTTTGGCTGCCGCCTGCTGGCCTACGACCTGTACCCCAACGACGAGGTAAAGAAGATCGCCGAGTATGTGCCGCTGGAGACCCTGCTGGCGGAAAGCGATGTCATCACTCTGCACACCAACGCTACGGAGGAGAATCACCATCTCATCGACACCAAAGCAATTGAGAGCATGAAGCCGGGCGTGACCATCATCAACACCGCCCGCGGCAAGCTGATCGACAGCGATGCACTGATCGCCGGGCTGGAAAGCGGCAAGATTGGCGCGGCGGGCCTGGACGTGCTGGAAAATGAGAACGGCCTGTACTATTATAATCGCATGGGCGATGTGATCCCGAACCCGGAGCTGGCGGCTCTGCGCAGCATGCCCAATGTGATCCTGACCGACCACACGGCTTTCTACACCCACGAGGATGTGGAGAGCATGGTGCGCGGTGTGCTGGAAAGCGCGGTTGCCTTTGAAAAAGGCCAGCCCACCCGGCATGATGTGACGGACCTTTGATTTGTCCGGCGGACGATTTTGAATGGCCACCGTTGCACTCTGGCCATCTTCAGCGGAAACAGTATTTCTGAATAGAGCAGATCCCGGCAGACTACGGTCTGCCGGGATCTGCATTTTCACGGGAGGGGGTGCAGCGGAAAACGGCATTCCGTTTGTTTGAAGCATCTGCCGGTTGGGACCCTTCCGGTGAAAAAGGGATTCCTGAAAATCCGCAGATTTTCAGGAATCCCCAATAAAAAATAATTATTCCGCTAAATATGCTCAGAGCAAAGCGGAGAGCATTCAAATGGTAATCAACCCAGACTGATGCCCATGCGGCGGGCGACGGTGAGCAGGTCGCAGTTCTCCGGCACGTTGCGGGTCTTGCCTGCAATGTCGGCCAGACGGTTCTGGGTGACATGGCGGTTCACCATGGCAACGGTCACGCCGTAGCGCTCGATCTCCACCAGCTTTGCCGCATAGCTGCCGAACTGGGTGGCCAGCACACGGTCGTAGGCGCTGGGGCTGCCGCCGCGCTGCATGTGGCCCGGGATGCACACACGGGTCTCCATGCCGGTTTTTTTCTGCACGGCCTGTGCAATGCGGTTGGTGGCGGTGGTGCCAAAGCCTGCCTCGGCGCGCTTTGCCATCCATTCCTTGCGCTTCATGCCGGCTTCCTCGCAGTTGATGGCACCCTCGGCCACAGCGATGATGGAGAAGTTGGAACCCTTCTTTGCGCGGCGTTCCACGGCAGAGCACACACGGTCGATATCATAGGGCTGTTCCGGCAGCAGAATAATATCTGCACCACCTGCAATGCCGGAATACAGCGTCAGCCAGCCTGCCTTGTTGCCCATGATCTCAATGCACATCACGCGGCTGTGGCTGCCTGCGGTGGTGTGGATGCGGTCGATCACATCGGTGGCAATGTCCACGGCGGTGTGGAAGCCGAAGGTTACGTCGGTACCATAGATATCGTTATCAATAGTCTTGGGCAGGCCGATGATGTTCAGACCCTCCTGCGAGAGCAGGTTTGCGGTTTTGTGGGTGCCATTGCCGCCCAGGCACAGCAGGCAGTCCAGCTTGGCTTCCTTGTAGGTCTTTTTCATGGCGGCAACTTTATCAATGTTGTCGTCCTCCACCACACGCATCATTTTAAAGGGGGTGCGCTTGGTGCCCAGAATGGTGCCGCCCAGCGTCAGGATGCCGCGGAAATCGTCCTCGCACATCTCCTTGTAGTCGCCGTTGATCAGGCCGCTGTATCCGTTCAGGATGCCAATGATCTCCACGTTATCGCCCATGCGGGCATACAGTGCTTTTGCTACGCCGCGGATGGTGGCGTTCAGACCCGGACAGTCGCCGCCGGAAGTCAGGATTCCAACACGTTTTTTCATTCAAAAGCCCTCTTTCATTTGGTATTCAGCGCCGCGCGTTCTGCCTTTCAAAGTCAGTCTGCCCGGAGATCTACCTGTTTATAGTATAAGATTATTCCGGATGGGGGCCGCTGTCAAGAGAAGCGCAGAAAATTTACACGCTTCCACGGTGCATTTCTGCGGGCAGGAGAACAGCGGGAAAACTTTTGCAGAAAAAATAAAAAAATGGTTGACAAGCGCGGGCCTTTTGAGTATAATATCCCTTGTCAGCAGCGCACGGCGCGGCAGATAAACTGAATAATGGGGATTTGCATAGTGGTAGTGCGGTAGACTCTGACTCTACTTGTGGGAGTTCGATTCTCTCATCCCCAACCAGACCGCAGCCCATTGGGTTGCGGTATTTTCGGGGCATAGCGCAGTTGGTAGCGCGCCTCGTTCGGGACGAGGAGGCCGTGGGTTCAAATCCCGCTGCTCCGACCAAAAAGAACCAGTACACATTCGTGTACTGGTTCTTTTTTGTCTCCGCGCGGGATTTGAACAGGGCGGCGGTGCGAAGCACCGCAAACAAAGCCATAGTATGGCTTTGTTTAGCCCGCGGGTCCCAACCGGTAGGAATGTCTAACAAGGTGCAAGCTGCTAACACATTCGTGTACTGGTTCTTTTTTGTCTCCGTGCGGGATTTGAACAGGGCGGCGGCGCGAAGCACCGCAAACAAAGCCATAGTATGGCTTTATTTAGCCTGTGGGTTCCACCGGCTAGGAATGTCTAACAGGGTGCATGCTGCTAACACATTCGTGTACTGGTTCTTTTTTGTCTCCGCGCGGGATTTGAACAGGGCGGC
>ENA-OUQL01000680-OUQL01000680.1-human-gut-metagenome-genome-assembly--contig:-NODE-680-length-12688-cov-3.53796_pt1 | contig 12688 bp, 5 predicted proteins | sample MGYA00237945_ERZ548829 | MGnify/ENA primary metagenome ERZ548829 (study PRJEB26490, sample SAMN05194708) | human gut metagenome | biome: terrestrial biome; feature: human-associated habitat; material... | reverse complement strand
AGAGACAGCCGCTTGTCGGGCCGCGAACCCATCACATAATGCAGGTGTACGCCGTCACGGATGTCGTCGTACGTGATGTACGACTTGTCCCACACGCGGCCATCGACGTACATGCGGCGAATGTAGACGTTCTCCGGACTCCAGTTCTCGGTCGTCACGCGAATGGACTTCCCGTTGGAGAGGCGCAGTTCGACGCCTTCGACCGTCGGCGAGCCGATGTTGTAGACATTGCTCGACGGCGCCGTCGGGTAGAAGCCCATCGTATTGAACAGGTACCACGCCGACATCTGGCCGCAGTCGTCGTTGCCGCTCAACGAGCCGGGCTCGTTGCCGTAGAAGGCGTCCGATATGCGGCGCACCCACTGCTGGCATTTCCACGGCTGCCCGAGGTAGTTGTACAGGTAGACGATGTTGTGGCAGGGCTCGTTGCCGTGCCAGTAGGCGCCGATACGCCCCTGTATATCGTGCGCACCCGGAATATCGTCGGGCAGTTCGGTCACGAAGAGCGAGTCGAGGCGCGTTTCGTACAGCCTGCGGCCCACGCGGTCGATATGTCCCGCGACGTCGTGCGGCACGTACCACGTATATTGCAGCGTGAATCCCTCCGTAATATCGCCCCAGCCGTGCACCGAGCCCGGCCCCTGATAGGCGACGGGCGTAAAGGGCGTGCGCCAGCGGCCCTGGCTGTCTCGGCCCCGCATGAACTTCGTTTCGGGGTCAATCAGGTTGCGGTACGAGAGCGAGCGGCGCAGGAAATAGTCGTAGTCCTCCTCCTTGCCGAGCGCGCGGGCTGCCTGCGCGATGCAATAGTCGTCGTAGGCGTATTCGAGGGTCTTGGAAACCGATTCGCGCTCCTTGTCGAACGGCACCCAGCCCAGTTTCGTATATTCGGGCAGGCAGTCGTAATTGGGATTGGTCGCCGTGCGTTTCATCGCTTCGAAAGCCCGCTCGTAGTCGAAGCCGGGAACCTGCTTGACAATCATGTCGGCCAGTACTGATACGGCATGGTACCCGATCATGCACCAGGTTTCGTTGCCGTAGAACGACCAGACGGGCAGCATCCGCTCGACGCTCTTGTCGTAGTGCGCCAGCATCGAGTTGGCCACGTCGGCACTCATGTCCGCCCGCACGAGGTTCATCAGCGGATGGAAGGCGCGGTAGGTGTCCCAGAACGAAAAGGTCGTATAGTTGGTAAATCCCTCGGCGCGCCCGATACTCTTGTCGTGCTCGCGGAAGCGGCCGTCCGCATCCTGGAAAAGGAACGGAGAGAGGAAACAGCGGTACGCCGAGGTGTAAAACGTCTCCTTAACCCGCTGCGGGCCCTCGACCGTGAACCGCGAAAGCTCCCGCTCCCACAGTTGCTCGCCGCGGCTGCGCACCTCGTCGAACGTAAGGCCGTCGATCTCGTGCAGGTTGCCCCGGGCGCCCGCCGGGTCGACCGACGAAATGGCGACGCGGACGGTCACCTGCTGCTCCTGCCGCGTGGCGAAACGCACCCAGAATTTCAGGTCTTCGCCCCACGCCTCGCAATCGCTGCGGAAACGTTTCGTGTCGTAGCACACCCGTTTGCCGCCCTCCATGATGCCGAAGTCGTCGAGCGGCTCGGAAAACTCGGCCACGAAATAAACATGGCGCTCGGCGCCCCAGCCCTGCACGAGTTTATAGCCCGTGATGGTGTGGTCATCCTCCTTGCGCAGGTTGGCCCACCGGCATTTCCACCACAGCGTATGCCGCATGTCGACAAGTATGAAGGCGTCGTCAGCCTCGGGATAGGTGAAGCGCAGGATGCCGCTGCGCTGCGCCGCCGTCATTTCGGCTTTCACGCCGTAGTCCGTGAGGTTCACGCCGTAATAGGCGGGCGAGCACCACTCCTCGTCGTGGCTGTACCGCGATCGGTAACCGGCGTCGGGGTCGTCGTGCGTACCGGGTTCGAGCTTGATTTCCCCCACGCCCGGCATGAAGAGGAAGTCGCCCAGATCGGGAATACCCGTACCGCTCAAATGGTTGAGCGAGAATCCCATCAGCGTCTTGTGCGCGTATTTGTAGCCCGAGGCGGCATCGTAATAATCGTCGTCCGTATCGGGGCTGATCTGGATGCCGCCGAACGGCACCTGCGCCCCGGGATAGACGTTGCCGAAGCCGTCGGTGCCGACCAGCGGACGGACATAGCCGATGCGCGGGGCATCCTCGGCCGCAACCGCGAACGCCCACAGCAACGCAGCGCATGCGACAACAAGCTTTATCAGCGTAAATTTCATGTTTGCAGTCGTTTTACTGTTCGCAACTCAGGGAGTAGGGCCGTTCTTCGGCCGAAAAGCAGCGGCGCTTGTCGGGCGTGGAACGCATGTCGAATTCCAGCACGGCGCCCCCTTTCAGGTCGGCATAGGTGATATACGCCCGGGTGTAGGGTTTCCCGTTGAGTTTCACCCTGTGCACATACCGGTTCTTCGAGCTGACGCCCGGCGCCTTAATTTCCAGGTAACGCCCCTCCCCGACCCTCACTTTCATATAAGGCAGGTAGGGCGCGCCCAGCACATACTGGTCGGTGCCCGGGCAGACGGGATAGAATCCCATCGCCGTGAAAATGTACCACGCCGACATCTGGCCGCAATCGTCGTTGCCGCACAGGCCGTCGACCGTCGGACGGTACATGCGATCCATGATCTCACGCACCCAGTACTGCGTTTTCCACGGCTGCGAAGTCCACATGTAGAGGTAGGGCACATGGTGGCTCGGCTCGTTGCCGTGGACATACATGCCCAGCAGCCCCTCGCGCGTCACGTCCTCGGTCTGCGCGAAATACCTGTCGGGCAGGTACTCGGTAAAGAGGCTGTCCAGACGCGCCGTGAACTGACCATCGCCGCCTATCAGGGCAATCAGCCCCGCCGGGTCGTGCGGCACGTACATCGAGTAGTTCCACGAGTTGCCCTCGATGAACCCCTGTCCGTGCGTATCGTAGCGGTTGAAGTCGGGTTTCCAGCTTCCGTCGCTCATTCGCGCCCGGGCAAACCCGGTCGACGGATCGAAGACGTTGCGGTAGTTCTCCGCCCGTTTGCGGTAAGTTTCGGCCACTTCGGAGAGTCCCATGCACCGGGCCGTCCGGTAGATCACCCAGTCGTCGTAGGCATATTCCAGCGTCATCGACGAACCGGTGGACTTCACGTCGTAAGGGACGTAACCCAGTTGCTTGTAAATGCCCGTTCCGTCGTAATAGTCGCAGTTGGCGCTGCCGACCATCGCCTCAAGCGCCAACTTCCGGTCGACGTCGATTTCTTTGTCGAGGGCGTCGCCCACCACCGACACCGAATGGTAGCCTATCATGCACCAATTCTCGTTGCCCATGTGCGACCATACGGGCAGGATGCGGTGCACGCTCTGGCGGCAGTGTGCGAGCATCGAGTTCACGATGTCGCGGCTGCGGTCGCGGCAGATGAGGTTGAACAGCGGGTGCAATGCCCGGTAGGTGTCCCAGACCGAGAAAACGGTATAATTGGTGAAATCCCGGGCCTGGTGTATCTCGTGGTCGACACCGCGGTATTTACCGTCCGTATCCATATAGACCGACGGGTTTATCATCGTATGGTAGAGCGACGTGTAGAGCATACGCAGCGCCTCGTCGCTGCCTTGGGCTTCAATTACCGACATCTGCTCCTCCCACTTGCGTGCGGCGTCGGCCGCCGCCTGGTCGAACGTGCGCCCGCCGGCCTCGGCACACAGGTTGGCCAGCGCCCCGCGCGTTCCCACGGCCGACAGCGCCACCTTGACCTCGAGCGGTGCGGAATCGTCGCCGAAATCGAAGTGCATCACGATGCCGCACCCGCCGATTTCGGGGAAGTTACGCTCCGTGTCGAACTTCCGCCAGCCTCCGCCGTAATCGAGCGGCCGGCGGTCGCGCGCGCCGTATTCGCGCACGGGCTTGGAGAAGCTCATGGCAAAATAGGTGTAGTTGGTGCGCGCCCATCCGCTGGTGATGCGGTAGCCCGTCACCAACGTGTCGTTCTCGACACGCACCTGCGCCCAGCGGGTCTTGCCCTCGTAGTTGTAGATGCCGTGGTCGAGGTCGAGAATCAGGTGCTGGTCTTCGCCCGCAGGATAGGTGTATTTGTGCAAGCCCACCCGCTCGGTGGCGGTCAACTGGGCCCGGATGCCGTAGTCGTCGAGCATCACCTCGTAATAACCCGCCGCTGCGCGTTCGCGCTCGTGCGAGAAGCGCGAGCGGTAGCCCGTTTCGGGGTGTTCGGCCGTGCCGCGTTCGGTGCGTATCTCCCCCACGGTCGGCATCAGCAGGATGTCGCCCAGGTCGGAGTGCCCCGTGCCGCTCAAATGTGTGTGCGAGAAGCCGACGATCGTCGGGTCGTCGTACTGGTATCCGGCGCAGTAGCGGTAGGCCTCGGGCTGGTACTTGCCGTCGATGTTGTGCGGCACCATCTCCGTGTCGGGGCTCAACTGCACGATGCCGTGCGGCACGCAGGCCCCGGGGAAAACGTGCCCCATGCTGCGGGTGCCTATCATCGGGTCGATGTAGTCCGTCGCCGGGCGTGTCTGCGCGGCGGCCGCAACGACCGGGCAGGCCGCAATCAGGGCAATCAGGTAATTCTTCATAACTGTCATTTCGGTTTGTTGTGCCGCAGGACGGGAGATGCCCCGGTCAAAGCCGGAACACCTCCGTCCGCAGCAGGCTATTAAGCCTCGCGTATCTTAATCCAGTAAGGATAGGAAGGATCGGGGCTCACCAGATAGAAATAGTGTTTGTTGCCGTCGTAGGAAACGCTTTCTGCCTTGTAGACGTGGAATCCCCGCTCGCCGAAGAGCAGCCGCTCGAGCGGTTTGACGAGTTTCTGCGACTCCTCGCTGCTCGTCACGTCGCCTTTGGTGAAAATCATACGGTCGTCTTCGACTTTGTAGGCGCTGACGGCGATGGATACGGGATGATTTTCGAACCCGTTGCGGAACGACTTGATGTCGATGCGCTGTCCCTTGCCCACCGCGAAAACCTCGATGGCGCAAGGCCCGGCGGGCGTGCCGCCTCCCGGCTGCGTGTAGGGATAGAAGATATAGCGTTCCGTGCCCGTCATGCCCGGAATATCGTCCTCAGCCGTCGGCAGGCAGAGCCGCGAATAAGGAATGAATACCGGCGTGCCGCCCTCGTACTTGTTGACCGGATAGGTGAAGAAATACTCCAGCGGATGAGCCTCGCTCTGCAGCGGCGTGCGGATCGTGCAGGAAAGCCCGTCCACGTTCGGCGTGTAGGGGCCCGTCCACGTAAGGCCCTTGTAGGTGACGCTGCCCACGGTGAGCGGCTCCCGGAAGGTGATGACGCCCGCCTCGGTCGCATCGACGGCCACGGTCTTGTACTGCGCCTTGTTGCGCGCCATCTCACGGTAATTGCCGTCGGTGTAGACCGCCTCGGAATCCTCTATCCAAATCAGGTCGGCCGTACCCGCCTCTGCATTGAGGGAGTAATGCAGTTTGAAATTCTTGTTGTCGTTGTCGAAGAACGTACCGTAGGGTTTCATGCCCTGCGCCACGAGCTGCGGCAGGAAGTTCTCGCCGCCCGGCTCCTCGCCCCCGCCTTCGGAGTAGAGGCCGTCGCGCACCTTCACCCAGAGGTTGCCCGTCTTGGAAATCAGGTAAAAGCCTTTACCGCGCGAATCGCTCTCCTCGATTACGTACAGGCCGTCGGCATGGAAATAGAAATCGGTGAACGGTTTCAGGTCGGCGGCCGCCTGGCTGATGGGGTACGATGCAATCTCGGAACCGGTCGCAATCTTCAGGAAGTCGCCCTGCACGCTGGCGTAGAAGCGAATCCAGTCGGCGTCGCTGTCGAAGCGCGCGGTCTTGGGATCGGTCGTATAGTCGTTCACGAAGAGATAGTTGCCCGTCGTGCCGTCGCCCACATAAACTTCCACGCGCAGCGGAATGTCGTCCGCATAGGGATAGAAGAGGATGCTGCGGAACTTGTCCGAAACCAGCGCCGACCAGAGCGTCGGGTGGGCCGTGCCGCACTCGAGCTTGCCACCGAGGTTATACTGCTTGGAAGCCTTGTCCACGAAACCGGGATGCGCCTCGGTTACGGCGGTGATTTTCGCGTCCGCCACGTTGAAGGCGAGGCTTTCGCCGGCAATCGTGTAGGTGAGCGAACTGTACCCCACACCGTTAATCGTGACGGCCGGCCACTGGATGCCGTACTGCGTGTCGGTCACCTCCAGCTCGAAGCCTGCCGACTCGTGTTTGGCGTCCTTGTTCGCAGCGTCGATCCAGGTGAACTCCATGCTGCGCGACTTCTTGTCGACGGCATAGCGGGCCAGGAACTTGTTCTCGCCGTCGCGCAGGACACCCTGCATGGCGTTTTTCTTCGACAGGGCCAGCCATACCAACTTCTCGCCCAGCTTGAGTACGTCTTCCGACGTGGCTTTGGTCAACACGACTGGCTTGCCCGACGAGGCGCCTATGCAGTTGATGGTCGTCTCGGTCGTCGACTCGACGATGAGCTGCCTTTCGCGGAACTCCGAATCGACGATTTCGTCGTTGAGCATCGTGGGCCCGTCGAACTTGATAATCACGCCGCCCTCCTTGAGCGCCGAAACGCTGAAAAGCGCCAGGTTTTTCTCGTTTTCCGAAACGGGCGAATCGGTCGCCACCGAACTGTCGGACAGGAAGTTGAACAGAATCGTATAGCTTTTTCCAGCAGCGGGGGCATATTCTGCCACCCAATTGTATTCCAGCGCGCTTTCGTAGGTCAGCGCCTCTTTCACGGCTATCGACTCGGCATTCTCGCCGGCCGAGGTGCCCTCCTCCTTAGTCTGGGACTCGAGTCCGTCGAGGGAAGCATCCTCACGGCATCCCGCAGCGAAGACGAGCAGCAAGGCCGCCAGAAATATCGTTATCTTTTTCATGGATGTCATTCAGATTTAGCGTTTTTGGTAATTGGTTTTATCGGCCTTGTAGAGCGCCCAAAGCGTCTGCTCATTGGCATCCTCGCCGAGCGCGTATTTGAGCGCCGCGTCCCAGCTCCACGGATTGATCGTGCGCATCGACGCGTTGATATTGCGGATGGCGTCCTTGTCCTGCGTCTGTGTCAGCCAGTAGCAGAAGAAGCCCGTCGTCTGGTAGCCCGACATCAGGCTGCCGTTGGTATTGCGGGTGGCATAGTCGTGGTAGCCTGCCACCGTGCGCACCGCGTCGGCCAGACCTTCGATTGCCGCCCACGACATGTTGCCCTGACTGTAAGCCGGAATGCCCTGCGGTTCGAGCTGGAAAGCGTGTACCATCTCGTGGAAAAGCACGCCGCGCGTTTCGAGGCTCAACTTGAGCAGCGACTCGTTGGCCGATTTCTGAATCCAGTCGGTCGAGTAATGGATGTTAATTTTGGGCGACGAGCCTCCCTTGTACGACACCTCGCCGGGCATCGGTTCGAGGAAATACTCGATGGTGTTCACTGGGAAACGCTCGTCCCGGTCGTTGAAGTAGAGGTAGGTGCAAATCTCCAGCGCATGCCACTTCAGGTAGGCGATCTTGTCCTGCACCAGCACGTCGTAGAGTTTGGAGCCCTTGTCCTCGGCCAGGTCGATGAACAGGATTTCGGGCGACTCGAAGTTCTTCCACGCGGCATACGGGTCTTCCGTGTGGAAAAGGATGTCCGAAAGAGTCAGCTTGTCGCCGCCGTTGGCCTTGAACACGAATTTATATTTGGCATAGTCGGCCGGCGCCGCCAGGTAATAGATATGTTTCTGGAAACGGGCGATGAACGCGACCTCCGAACGGCTGTCCACCTCGTTCCACGACGCGCCGTCGTCCGACCCGTAGACCTTCCATGACACGGGGTCGTACAGCGCTTCGACGCCGTTGTCGCCCTGCTCCACCACGCCCGACGATACGAGCGTGTAGGCCACGATCCGCCCGGCGCTGCAATCCACGACCGCCTCGACGCTGTTCTCCGAGCCGACTTCGGCCTCGAAGTAGGTCGTAAGGTCGTCGTCAAGGAGCGCCGCCGCGTCGGACGACGGCGTGGCGCCGATGCCGCCGATCTCCACGGTGCCGCCCGGGGCCGGCAGGAAATGCGGCTTTTCATCGGCACAGGAGCAGAGGAGCGCCCCCGCTAAAAGCATATATGTTATCTTTTTCATCATTTTCAGGTTTTAAAGTCCGTTAATATCCGTAATTCTGGTCGCTCTCCGAGATGCCCGAGTTGGCGTCGATTTCGGCCTGCGGAATCGGCAGCGTCAGGCGGTAGTCGTCGGCGGAAATCGTCTTGCCCTCGCGCGTCATGGTCACTTTCAGGCGGCGCGCGTCGAACAGGCGGTGCCCCTCCCATACCAGCTCGCAGCGGCGCTCCTTGATAATCTCGGCCAGCAGCCCCGGATAGGTCTGCGCCGTGTAGCCCTCGATACGTTCGGCGCGCAGTTCGTTGAGCAGGCGGTTGGCCTCAGCCAGATCGGGGTTCTCACGCATCATCAGCGCCTCGATGGCAATGAGCTGCATCTCCTCGGCACGGAACATTTTCTCATCGAGACGGCCGATATCCGACGCGTCGCCGAACCACTTGGTGACCATCCACACGGGCGCCCCAGCGCGGTCACGGCCGTATTCGAAGAAAACCGGCCCGCGGACGTCTTTTTCGGAAAACTGGGCGCGCAGTTCGTTGCTCGGGCGGAAAACGCTCGAATAGTCGCGGCCCACGAAGAGCGTCCCGATCGTCGACGAGCCTGCGGGACGCGACAGCTTGAAAATCGTACCGGCGTTCGACTTGTCCAGCCAGAGGTTCTGCACCTCGCCAAGCTTGGCGATGCCTACGGCACGCAGGGCATTGCTGGCATAGATGTAGGCGTGGGTGTACTTTTTGTGGTAGAGCGAAACCCGCGCACGGAGCGCATCGACCGCGGCCTGCGAAATGTATGCCGTCGAGTTGGTCGCCTTGTTGTCGGCCGCCAGGTCGGGAGCCGCTACCGTCAGCATGTCGTACGCGCGGGTGAGGTCGGTCATAATCTGCTCGTAGCATGCGCCGACTTTGTCGCGCGGGGGATTGCCCACCACGTGGTAATGGCTGACGTACGGGATGCCCAGCGCGTCGTCGTTCGAAAAATCGGAGAAGAAGCAGAGCAGCTCGAAATGCGCATAGGCGCGGAAGAAGTAAGCCGTACCGAGCGACACCTGCAGCGAGGTTTCCTCCTCGGCGTTGAGCGGCTTCACTTTCGGGCCGTAGTTAAGCACGCGGTTGGCCTGATTGATGATACCGTAGTAATGCGCCCACAAGCCGCTGACGTCGCCCGACGTGGCGGTGTAGACCCAGCCGGCAAGGTCGGTTCCGGCGCCACCCGAATCGCCGCCCTGCACGCAGTCGTCGGCGATATATTCCGTAACGGCAAGTTTCGAGCGCAGGCTGGCCTTGCCGTAGATGCCGACCACGGCCTTATGGACGTTCTGCACGTTGCCGAACGCCTTGTCGGGGCCGACCATGTCCGTGGGATCGAGGTCGGTATAGTTACATGACGTGAGCGCAAAAGCCGCCAGCAGCGCCACGATGCATATCGATTGTATTTTTTTCATTGTCTGGTTCATTTTAGGATTAGAAATTCATATCCACACCGAATGTGATGGTACGGGGCTTCGGATAGGACATGACGTCCTGCGCCCCGTTGACTTCGGGGTCGGCACCCGTATATCCCGTCCATGTCACGAGGTTCTCGCCCTGTGCATAGAGCGTCAGGTTGCGGATGAAGCGGGTCTTCCGCATCCAGCGGTCGGGCAGCGTCCACGACAGGCGCAGGGTCTTCAGGCGCAGGTAGGAGGCATCCTCGAGGAACTGCGAGGCCATCGGCGAGGGCTGAATGCCGTCGCGGAAAGCCGGCACGTCGGTCACATCGCCCTCTTTCATCCACATGCGGAGCATGCGCACGGGCTTGTTGCCGTTGAACTTGTGGTTGTCCATATACCAGCGCTGGCAGTTCATCACCGTATAGTGGTAGGCATAGGTGAACTGTGCGTCGAGCTGCACGCCCTTGTAGCGCAGCCGGGTCGTGATGCCGCCGAAGACGGGCATTTCATACGTTCCCAGATGGTCGGCCATATACGCCTGGTTGATGTCGGTCGTGAGCTGTCCGTAGTTGTCGTAGAAGACGGGCATGCCGTTAGCGGGGCTGACGCCTGCGTAGTAAGGCATGATCCACGTACCGAGCGGGCGGCCCAGTTCATAGAGCGTGTTGCCGTTTTTGTAGCGCCCCTCCTTGTTCGACCAAGTACCCAGATCGGTAATCTCGCTCTTGTTGTAGGTGTAGTTGAACCCGAGATCCCACTGGAAGTTCTGCGTCTTGACAGGCGTGGTGTTGACGCCGAGCTCGACACCGCGGTTGACGATGGAGCCCGCATTGGCCAAAATCGAGCTGAAACCGCTGGTCATCGAGATGTTCTTCGACATGTAGAGGTCTTTGGTCTTGATATTGTAGAAGTCGAAGGTGACGTTCACGCGCGAATCCAGCACCGACACGTCCAGTCCGACATTGGTCTGGGCCGAGGTTTCCCAGCGCAGTTCGCTGTTGCCGAGCTGTCCGTGGCTGTAACCCGATTCGCCGTTGTAGGACGAGTTGTAGTAGCCGTCGAACGTTCCGAAGTCGCTCACGCCGTCCTGGTTACCCGTCGTACCGTAGCTGGCGCGCAATTTCAGCTGGTTGAGCCACTTCGCGTTGTCGAACCACGACTCCGACGAGATGAGCCAGCTGGCGCCGACCGACCAGAACGTGGCGCTGGCGTTGTCCTCGTAGAATTTCGACGAGGTGTCGTGGCGAAGCGAGGCCGAAAAGTTGTACTTGTTGGCGATCGAATAGCTGGCCTGCGCGAAGAACGACATGAGGTTGCTCATCGTGCGGCCGCCGCCGATCGAGGGCGGGAAAAGCGACGAACCCGACTTGTCGCCGATACCGGCCGGCGACTGCATCATGTCGGAATTCAGGTCGTAGCCCGTGAAGTTCGACGTGTACCATTTGCCCTGGAACATCTCCATACCGGCTACGGCGTTGAGCGAATGTCCGTTGGCGAAATCCTTATTGACGTTGATGGTATTGGTCCACGTGTAGCGGAATAGCTCCGACGAGGTCTGGCCGTAGTAACCGTGGTTCTGCTGCGCATTGGGATGGTCGCGGTGCAGCGTCGACACGTTGCGGTTGTACATGAAATCCAGTCCGAAATTGGTCTTTACGGAGAGCCAGTCTGTGATGGAATCTTTCGCATACACCGAAGCGACGGTTTTCAGGCGGCCCGTTTCGCGGTCGTAATATTTGGTGATGAGCGTCGGGTTGTCGACGTTGTACCAGTCGTCGGGCGACTCGTAGGGATAGGCCAGCAGCGTAGTAAACCACGGGTTGCCCCAGTTCTGGCGTCCGGCACCGGCTTCGGGGTCTGCGAAGTTGGTCTTGCTGTAACCGACCGTGGCCTTCAGTCCCAGGTCGAGCCACTTGGTCGCCTTGTGGTCGATATTGAAACGTGTCGAATAACGGTCGAGGCTCGACTTCTTGAGAATCCCCTGCTGCGTCAGGTAAGAGCCCGAGATGAAGAACCGGGTCTTGTCGCTGCCGCCCGAAACCGAAACGCTATGCTCCTGCAGGAAACCCGTCTGGGTCATCAGATCCATCCAGTCCGTGTCGGTGGCGCGGGCCTTGGCCAGACGCGCGAGGTCGGCCTCTGAGGCTGTGCCGTCCATCTCGCGCTTGAGGTACTGCATCATCGGATAGAAGTTGCTGTTGGGTTCCGACATCACGCACTGCAGCTGGTACTGGAGGTTCTGCTCGCTGTTCATCATATCGATGTAATCCACCAGGAACGAGAAACCGAACTGGTTGCGGTAGTTGATGTTCGTGCGTCCGCTGCGTCCGCTTTTGGTCGTGATGATAATGACGCCGTTGGCGCCGCGCGAACCGTAAATCGCCGTGGCCGAAGCGTCTTTCAGCACCTGAATGTCGGCGATGTCGTTGGAGTTGAGCGCCGCGAAATCGGCCGATTGCACCATCACGCCGTCCATAATATAAAGAGGAGTGTTGCTACCGTTGATCGATCCTGTACCGCGGATGCGGATCGACAGATCGTTGCTGCCCGGTTGTCCCGAACCGCTGGAGATCATCACACCGGGCGTCTGGCCTTGCAATCGGTTTTCAAGCGTCGGCGACGACTGAAATTCGAGCTTCTCGCCCTTCACTTGCGAAAGGGCTCCCGTGGTTTGGGCGCGGCGTACGGTGTTGTAACCTACGACCACGACCTCATCGAGCCGCTGGGCGTCCTCTTCGAGTCTGACTTCGATCGTCGTGCGCGAAGCGACGGCTACCTCCTGCGTACTGTAACCTACATACGATACGGAGAGAACGGCGTCGTCCGGACAAGCGATAGTTGTAACGCCATTGACATCGGTCGAGGCGCCCGATACGGTTCCCTTGATCACGACACTCGCACCGATTACCGGCCCCGCCTGGTCAACGACAATCACCGTACGCGCGGCGGTCGTCTTCTGCTCCTGCGCCGACACGGTCAATCCCGGCAACAGGGAGAGCAGAACCATACAAACAGAGTAAAAGTGTAATTTCATTAATTTTTGGTTTAGGTTGATAAAATGGTTTCCGTAGAACAATAGTTTCGTAAATCATGCGGGAGCGGTAATTTCGGGCCCTGAAATGCCGCCCGCAGTTTTGAGAGAATAGACTCTGTC
>ENA-OUQL01000677-OUQL01000677.1-human-gut-metagenome-genome-assembly--contig:-NODE-677-length-12759-cov-16.8885_pt1 | contig 12759 bp, 18 predicted proteins | sample MGYA00237945_ERZ548829 | MGnify/ENA primary metagenome ERZ548829 (study PRJEB26490, sample SAMN05194708) | human gut metagenome | biome: terrestrial biome; feature: human-associated habitat; material... | reverse complement strand
TATCTCAGAATGGCTCAAGAACGACTGCACCGATTCCATTACGTATGTTACAGGTGTGATTCAGCAGTGTGTGAAAATGCCACAAAGCGAAACAATGAACGATGTTTGACAACTTCAAGTTTGCAGAATCAAGAAAATCGAAAATGTCAGAGGGCTATCTGCTTAATGAATTGAAAAAATGTGATTTGCAATTAAAGAATTATATCTTATTTGAGTTACCTGAAACCTAAATTCCAGTATTATTGACCAAGAAATTAGGAGGATTCATTATGAGTGAGCAAACAGAGATTACTTTCATGCAAACAAGATTAATCCGGCTTGCTTCAGATTGCTGTTCCATCGGTTCTCCAGCAGTCTATCGATATGATGATTGTACAGGCAGTGGTAAATCCCTTCGGCACGCAGGCACTGGCAGGATATGCGGCAACAATGCGGGTGGAGCTTGCTGTGCGGCAGGCTGGCTTGCAAACTTCCTGGTTTCCTATGCGACACTCAGAAAATTCTGGCCGACTGAGAAGGTGGAGCTATCTTGATAAATTTGGATGTCAGCACGGATTATTTTCTGGTGGGCAAGTTTATTTGCTCTTTTTGACGGTGTATTTGCAGGAAGGGTGCAAAAGAGAAGAAATGGAGGACGCGATGCAGATATTTCACTACGGAAATCTCTCCGCTTCCACAGTCCTGATTCAGCCGGTAGACGATCATGATCTGGAGGAGATGGAAACGGAATTAAACGAGATCAGAAAACAGGGAAAGGCAGACTTTCAGTTGATTGCGGTGAAAGTGGACAATTGGAATCAGGATCTTTCGCCCTGGGAGGCGTCTGCAGTCTTTGGCAGAGAGGGCTTCGGAGATGGTGCGGGGGAGCTGCTGCAATTTCTTTTAGGTCAATGTGTGGATCGCAGAAAAACGTATTATATCGGTGGATATTCGCTGGCGGGATTATTCTCTCTTTGGGCGGCATATCAGACGGATATCTTTGCAGGTGTTGCAGCAGTATCTCCGTCTGTCTGGTTTCCGGGATTTCTGCAATATATGAAAGAATACGATATGAGAGCAAAGTCGGTGTATCTGAGCTTGGGAAACCGTGAAGAAAGAACCAGAAATCCGCTGATGGCAACCGTTGGGGACTGTATCCGGGAAGGGTATAATCTGTTAAAGATGCAGAAAATCCGAACGGTTTTGGAATGGAATCCGGGAAATCACTTCAAAGATGCCGGAATCCGGACAGCGAAAGGGTTTGCGTGGCTCATAAGGAATCAGGGGGCCGAGTAATCATGGGTCAGACCGCGATATGCCTTTTTGGGAGCCTGTATTTGTATGCATTCGGTCCCTATGGATTCTCTACGGCGAGAACGTCGATTGCCGATCCGGCGGAGCTTTGCAGTCGGACGCTTCACTGGGTGGAGGACAGCATCAGCTGGCTGGAGGATGTGTTCGGTGCGTTTACATCCGGGCTCCTGGCTCTTCAAACAGAAATTCGTTGGATTTCATTTTATAAGATGGTAAAATAGCTTCAGAACGATGGGAAAATCCGTCGTAGAGTATCCGCCAATTATAGATATACAAACATGTGGCAGCAGGAGAAGGAGGAGCGATGGACAGCATTTTTCACAGAATCAGTGTCCGCAGGTATGAAGACAAACAGGTGGAAAAAGAAAAGTTGATGCAGATTTTGCGGGCGGGTATGCAGGCACCCAGCGCGTGCAACCAGCAGCCGTGGGAATTTTATGTGGTGACGAATCCGGAAAAGATCAAAGCGCTTTCCAAAGCGACGCCCTATGCGGGATGTGCAGCGAACGCGCCGGTCGTAATCGTGCCTGTATATCGGAAGGAAGGACTGATTGCTCCGGATTTTGCGCAGATTGACCTTTCGATTGCACAGGAAAACATGTGGCTTGAAACGGATGCACAGGGGCTTGGCGGCGTGTGGATCGGAATCGCTCCGATGGAAGAACGGATGGAGGAAGTCCATAAGCTGCTGGAGCTGCCCAAAGAGGTGGCGGTATTTTCCCTGTTTGCGCTCGGATATCCGACGGAAAGCCGCGCGCAGGAAGATCGCTTCCATCCGGAGCGGATTCATTTTCTGGAGTGAAACAGAGTTCGAGTGCGGACGTGAGCCGTGTCAGGAGCCTATGACGAAAACATTTAAAAACGGAGAACAACATGATAACAGTATTATGCTATAAAAAATGCACCACCTGTCAGAAAGCATTTAAATGGCTGGATGCAAACGGCGTGGAGTACAAAGAGCGCGCGATCAAAGAAGAGAATCCAACCTATGAGGAACTCAAAACGTGGTATGAAAAGAGCGGACTGCCGCTGAAAAAATTCTTCAACACGAGCGGAATGCTCTATAAGGAGCTGGGATTAAAGGATAAGCTGCTGGAAATGTCCGAAGAAGAGCAGCTAAAGCTTCTTTCGACGGATGGAATGCTCGTGAAGCGTCCGCTCGTAGTCGGAGAGAAAACGGTGCTGACCGGATTTTCTGAAAAAGCCTGGACGGAGCAGCTTTTAGGACAAAAGACATCTTAGTCTGAGAAACAGCGGAAAGGAGCTTAGGTATGAAACTGTTATTTCGGCAGAGATTTTTTTCATGGTTTGACAGTTACGATATTTACGATGAAGACGGCAATACGGTGTATGTGGTAAAAGGGCAGCTTTCCTGGGGACACTGCCTGAAAATCTTCGATGCGTCAGGACAGGAGCTGGGGACGGTCAAAGAAAAAATCCTGACCTGGCTGCCGAAGTTCGAACTGTATGAGGGCAGCAGCTACGTTGGATGTATCAGCAAGGAGCTGTCCTTTTTCAAACCCCGCTATGATATCGACTGCTGTGGCTGGCATGTGGAGGGCAGCTTTCTGGAATGGGATTATTCCATTACCGGGGCAGCAGGAGAGCAGGTAGCAGTGATTTCAAAAGAAATATTCCATATGACGGACACCTATGTTCTTGATATTGTCAATCCAGTGAACGCACTGCGAGTGCTGATGTTCGTGCTGGCGATCGACGCGGAAAAATGCTCCCGGAGTTCAAACTAAGTGCGCGGCAAAGAGAATCAGGTGTCGAGAAGCCGGTCAAAGCCTTCTGGGAAAGTCTGAATGATGAACAATAGGAAGAGGTATGGTGAAACAGAATACGACAATCATTTATGAGAATACAGTTGCAGGGACATTCGTCCGCAGAATGAACCGATTCACGGCAGAGGTGCTGATTGACGGAGCACCGGAGATTGTTCATGTGAAAAATACAGGGCGTTTGCAGGAGCTTCTGATGCCGGAAGCAAAGGTAACGCTGCAGAAGACATTGAACCCAAATCGAAAAACGGCATATGATCTGATTTCTGTATACAAACCAAAGCTAAAATGGGTGAATATCGACAGTCTGGCACCGAACGCTTTGATGAAGCAGCAGTTAATGAGTCTGAACTACGAGCTGGTGAAGCCAGAATATACCTATGGGGAATCCAGAATTGATTTTTATATGGAAAGAGACGGGGAAAGATTCCTGACGGAAGTAAAGGGTTGCACGCTGGCAGATGATTTGCATCTGGGAACCGGATTATTTCCGGATGCACCAACGGAGCGAGGCGTGAAGCACTTGCATGAACTGGCAAAAGCAGCAAAGGAAGGCTATCATTGCTCAATTGCCTTTGTGATTCAGATGAATGGAATTCATCGGGTAATGCCAAACGAAGCGGCACAGCCGGAGTTTAAGGAAGCACTTGTGAAGGCTGCCAGGGAGGGTGTCCAGATCGTCTGCTACAGCTGCCATGTAGAGGCTGACAGCATAAAAATTACAGGCGTAGTGGAAGATACTTCAAGATTTGTGGAGGCACAGAGGAGGAAGTCGGAATGACTGGAGAAATGATGTGGGAGGAATATTGCCGTACAACGAATACGAATTGCAATACACGGCACGATATATGGAAGTTTTGCGGCGGCGGTGCGGCTGCTGACGAACTTGCGAATCTTGTACTCGCCGGAATAAAGACTGCAACTGCAAGCACAAAACTCGCCTATGAACTGGATGGTGAAAACTTGCCGGAAGTCGGGACATACAGTGTGATTCTTTTTGACAATGAGGAGGCGGCGTGTATCATCCGTGATACAAAAGTATCTGTTGTTCCGTTCAATCAAGTCAGTGCAGACCACGCTTTCAAAGAGGGCGAAGATAACCGCAGCTTGAAAAAATGGCGCGAAGTGCATCGGAGAGCTTTTACTCCAGACTATAAGGCCGTTGGTCTGGATTTCGATGAAAAGGGAGATTGCGTCTTGGAAGAATTTGAAGTGGTGCATCGGTAAAGCAAAATTCAGGTGAACGAAATCGCTGCACGATGGCCCGTCAAGGCTGTGGTGTGAACGTCTGCATTCATCGTGTATCCGTGGTCAAAGGGGCAGACCGTGCGTCAAACTCAAAAATCGAAATTTGTGGAGAGATTTCCTGAACTTTCCTTATTTTACAGGCTTTTCAGCCCATTAGATAGTGAAATGATATGTATTTTCCCTTATTTTTGCCCTTATGCGGAATCCGCAAGGGAAATAAGGGAAATTTTTGTTTAAGCATTGCTCGCTACTTTATCAAGAAGTCTTGCGGAATCCCGTTTTGCTTTTCTTGTTGAGTGAGCGTAAATATTCATTGTGGTACTGACATCAGAATGTCCTAACAGTTCCTGTACATCTTTCGGAGCCGCCCCGTTGGAGAGCAGGTTGCTGGTGTAGGTGTGACGTAACTGGTGGAAGTGAAAATCTTCAAATCCTTCCAGCTTCTTTGACACTGACCTGCAAGCAATGCCGAGTGTACTCGGCAGTTCCAGACTACCATCCGGTCTGAGGCAGACAAAGGATATTTCTTTATAATCTGCCGGGACTTCCTGCGTTCCGTCAAGGTGATAGTATTCATAATACACCCTGTTTTTTACATGCACCTCTTTGTAGTAGTTGCGGTGGTAAAGTTCCCCGTACTGCATCCGGCTTTTCAGTTGTTCCCGTCTTGCTGCTTTCAATATTTCAGTCAGTGTATCTCCAAAATCAACAATCCTTACTTTCTTTCGCTTGGTTGTTCCAATCACATTTTTATGCTTCGTTCCGTCATAACGGATACTGCGTTTTATGGTCAGGCATTGTTCTTCAAGGTTGATGTCCTGCCATGTAAGACCACAGGTTTCCCCGATACGAAGTCCTGCATAATATGCGATCTGAATCGGCAGAATTGCAGGTGGATTTTTCTTTTCCAGATACTTGATAAGCCGCTCGTAATCCTCATGTGAAATCGGCTGTGTACCTTCTTCTACCTCATCATCAGAAAAGAGGTCAACTTCCTCTGCCTGTCGTTTCAGCTTGATATATTGCATTGGATTGAAACTGATTAACTGTTTTGGAAATACTGCAAAACGGAAAGACTGCTGTAACACTGCGGAAAAAGAATGGATATAATCTTTGCTATATCCTTTTCGCACTTTTCCATCCGGAAACTCGCCACCGAATGTAAGCAGGTCGAGAAAACTCTGTAAATGTTCAGCGGTAACTGTTTTTAACTTTCGGTCTGCAATCGGGTGTTTTTTGATACATCGGATTGCACCAAGATAATTTTCCACTGTGCCATTGCTGAGTGTTCCGGCTTTCAGTTCTTCTTCCGCCCACATATCCAGAAGTTCTCCTACCGTAAGGCTTTCTGCCCTTGCGACAAACTTCTTATTTTCATAATCTTCCAGTGCTTTGCGGAGAAGCTTTTCCGTCTCACTTTTACTTTCGGTTCCGGCGTATTCTTTCTGAACCATTTTTCCGCTTGCGTCCTCTACATAGAAGCGATAGTACCATTTCTTTCCTTTTTTTCTAACAGATCCTTTTGCCATAATCGTATGTCTCCTTTCGATATCAGACAATCGGAACTGTTGAAATGCTTCTTGCGTGTAAGTATATCACAACTCCGGTTGTCTTACTATACCGATTCAGAATCCTCATACATAACTTCGGATAAAAGATTTGCAAGCCTTTGTTCTGCCGCTTCCGGTTTCTTTGAATAGAGCCTTACAACATCTGCCATATCGTTAAATGCGTTGACAGTATGCGTGATCTCCCTGAGAAACATAATCTCATTATATTCATCTTTCGATTCAAATCCCATTACTTTAGCAATGTCCGCATCTTTGGTACTGCCTTTGTAATTTTTACAGGCGAACTGAAACGAATCCAGAAACAGTTCATATTGCTTTAACATTAACAGCAGTAAGTCTTTAGAAAAAGCGTCTTCTGTTTTATTAAGATCAAGAGGTAACTGTTTGAGAATATCGCCCATCACATCACGAATCTGCAATTCTTTCTTATCCGTAATATCGGTTTCGTATTCATCGGTTTCCCCTCTGAGCCATTCAATAGATACATGAAGTGCTTCCGAAAGACCTTCCAGCACCATCTTTTTGGTATTGTCAATCGAACCATTCTCATAACGCAGGATTGTGGAAGCGGTAACTCCCATCTTCTCTGCAACATAAGGCTGTGTCAGATTTAATTCCAGACGACGCTGTTTTGCCCTGCTGCCTATCAGCTTGCGTAGTTCTTTATCTTTCATGCTGATTGCCTCCTTTTTCGGTATGTATGAATTATAGCATGTACCTCACATAATTGCAATATGCAATATAATAATTATTTTTAAAATTTCATAACGCTTGACAACACAATATAAAACCGCTATACTAACAGCACAACAAAAATTGCATAATGCAATTTATAAGGAGGTGACAAGATGACGGAAAGAAAGATTGCATTATCCATCGAGGAAGCAGCCGACTATACAGGAATTGGCAGAAACACTTTGAGAAAGCTGGTTGAATGGAAGAAGCTTCCGGTATTAAAGGTCGGAAGAAAAGTCCTTATTAAAACTGACATTCTGGAAAAGTTCATGGAAGCCAACGAGGGGCGAGATCTGAGGGATAAAGGAAATGTAAAAGCTGTCACAAGAAATGTGGCAACTTAAAAAGGCGGCTTCCTAAGAAACCGCCAAAGGTTCTATCAGACCGAAGCCATGATATACCTACACGCAAGAAGATTATACCATGTGCTTCTTCTGATACGCAACCGAGAACTTATGTTTGCAAAAGAAAGGGGAATGTAATCATGGCAAAATCAACAAAAAGTTATGAAGAACGAATGCTTGAAATGGAAAAGAAGGAACAGGAAAGCCTTGAAAAAGCAAAACGATATGCAGCACAGAAGAAAGAACTTCTGAAACGAAAGAAAGCCGAAGAAAGTAAAAAACGAACCCATAGGCTCTGTCAGATTGGCGGTGCAGTGGAATCCGTTCTTGGTGCACCTATTGAGGAGGAAGACATCCCAAAGCTGATTGGTTTTCTGAAAAGGCAGGAAGCCAATGGGAAGTTTTTCTCAAAGGCAATGCAGAAAGAAGCCAATACCGATATGGAGGAAGTGTAATGGCGGAGGGGATGAGTTTTTCATTCCCTTCATTGCTTTTTCATGAAGGGCGCACTTATGGACAACCAGAGGTCGTCCTTATAAGTTTGCCACAAGTGGCAACCGGTCTGCGCTTACGCTTGCCGGGCTCGTTCCGTCGGCGGGGCTTTCAGCCAGACCTGCTCATGCCGCAGGAGGCACTCTTCGCCAGAGGGGCACATTCCATGCAGGCTGTTATGCACAGGGCACTCTTACGCAGAGGGTGCTCCGGCAGATACCATTTTCTTTTAGGAAAAACGTTACCTGCCGGAAATCAAAGCCGGATACGGCAGAATGGGGGAAACGGAGCATGGCGATTTTTCATTATACAGTAAAGATTGTTGGACGCAGCAAAGGAAAATCCATCATATCGGCGTCTGCTTATCTCAATGGCGATGTGATGAAAAATGAAGAAACAGGCAGGATCAGCTACTATACTTCAAAAAAAGAAGTCGTTTATACCAGCCTGCTGATGTGTGAAAATGCACCACAGGAATGGCAGAATGTACCTGCTGAAAATATCAGACGGTTCCAGAAATCTGTCCGATATAAAAGGGCAGATAACCAAAATGCTGCACTGGAAAAATTCAAACTTACTTTTCAGAAGCAGCGTTTATGGAATGAAGTCTTGAGGATAGAAAAAAGTTCAGATGCACAACTCGGCAGGTCATTTGAGTTCTCACTTCCGAAAGAATGGAGCCGACAGGAACAGATTGATTATACAACTGAATATATTCAAAAGACCTTTGTAGATAAGGGAATGTGTGCGGATTGGAGTATCCACGATAAAGGAGATGGTAATCCCCATGTGCATTTACTGGTGACGATGCGACCATTCAATTCAGACCACTCATGGGGTAACAAAGAAATCAAGGATTGGGAGTTTGTCAGAGATGAAAATGGAAATATTGTGGTGGATGAATCCCATCCGGACTGGTGGCAGGATAAAAAGAACCCTGACCGTCATGGAATCCGAATCCCCGTACTTGATGAAAATGGAGTCCAGAAAGTCGGGACAAGGAACCGCAAACAGTGGAAACGTGTATTAACCGATGCTACCGGGTGGAACAATCCGAAAAATTGTGAGCTATGGCGGAGCGAATGGGCAAACGTCTGTAATGCACATTTGAAAACGGAAAATCACATTGACCACCGTTCTTATGCAAGGCAGGGGAAATTAGAGATACCGACGATCCATGAGGGCGCGGATGCCAGAAAAATTGATGAGAAATTTCAAAATGGGCAGACACAATCAGCGTCATGGAAAGTGGTAGAAAATCAGATCATAAAAAGACAAAATGCACTGCTGGATAAAATACAGATTTCTTTCGGAAAGGTATCCGGTGCATTGACACAATGGAAGGAGCGATTGGATGACATTAGAAGAAAGCCGGGAAGTCATTCCCATGATGGAGACAATGATAAACCAGATCGAGGAACAGCAGAATCTTATGGCAGCGATGGTACAGGAATTGCAGGAACGGGACAGGCAACTCCTGTCTTTTCAGGAGCAGAACCAGAGTTTAAAAAGCTTAAACAGCGAATTATCCAGGCTGCTAAATCTTTTGCCAGATACAGAAGAACTGCTCTCACAGATCGAGCAACAGAAAACCAGAATCGAACAGTTGGAAAACGAGAATCAGCAATGGCAGGAATTAACGCAGAAGCTGAACAACGAGAACAGCTTATTGCAGAAACAGAACAGCGAATTGCTGACCTTAAACAGCAGATAGAGAAAGCGAGGGAGATCGATGAGCGAATGCAGAAACTTAGAGAACGTCGGGCAGGTGGAAGAACTTCTGCTGATGACCGAACAGATGCAGGACGAACTGGATCAGAAAGACCAGACAATCCAGGAACTAAACAGGCAGCTAAGCGAATCGCTGACCTTGAACGAGAAATTGAACAGCGAAAACAGAGCCGAGAATATCGAAGCATTGCGGACAAGATTAAGGCAAACAGAGGAACGATTGACCAGCGAGACAGACAGCAGGAAAAGAGCCGACGCAGAAGCCGTGGCATGGAAATTTAAGTATGAAAAAGCAGAGCAGGAAAAACTTTATGCACAGACACACCAAAAGACGGTAGAGGTAGCTGTTGAGAAAAAAGTGCCTTATGAGAAATGTGAAAAATGTGACCGTACTGCTTACCGGAAAGCAAAAGAAAAATGCGATAGCCGTAAAAGCCAGTTAGAAAAGAAATATAAAAATATGACGATTGGTTATGAAAGTATCTTGTTTCTACTGGCATGGTACAGCATAACAACAACACTGTTTACTGCGATTCTTTCGCCGGTTTTCCTTAACGACTGTATCGTCTTTTTCGGTGCGTTAGGAAAAGGAATGGGAAGTTTATTTCGGGAGTTTGTGACAGGTGCAGACTCTTTCGGACAGTTAAGCAGTGGAATACCTAACAGTATTCTTTCCGGGATTGTGTACTGGCTGATTGCCGGTACTGTCATGGCAATTTTATTCGTAATAACCGGGTGGCTGATAATCGGGATTGGTTATCAGGTAGGAAAAATCTACCGGAAATATTGTTGGGATATCATCAGTATCGTGGTAGCGATAACGAGTACAGCTGTTGTAATTTACTTTGGAGAATGGATTAAAAACGCTAATCCGATAAATCTTATTGTATTGCTATTACTGTCGCATATTATTTATATTGGAATCAGATGTTATGTGAAAGACTGGATGGAAGAACGAGGATATTATTAAAAGAGGACAGGGAAATTTCATAATCTTCCTGTCCTTAGTAAGGGACTATTGATTGTTTATATAAAGAAAAAGTATATAAATAAATCTTGACAATTAGTACGAACTCGGACTATAATATAAAAGTCCGGATTCGTACTAGTTTAAGGAGGAAAAAGATGAGAAAAGATAATAATATGATAATACAGTTGCAACGATATTATGCTTTATGGAAAGAATGTACAGCAATGTATGAGGAATGGTCAAAGGATCAGGGACTGTCTTCAAATGGAATTTTTGCTTTGTATTCATTTTATGAAAGTAATGGAAGATGCACGCAGAAAATGATAAGTGAAGAATGGAATATACCTAAGCAAACGGTAAATACGATACTAAAAGATTTTCAGAAAAAAGGATACATCAATATGGTATCTGATGATTCAGACAAGAGAAATAAGCTGATATGCCTCACAGAATCAGGAATGGAATATACGAAAGATATCATAGAAAAACTGCACTCAAAAGAAATATATGTAATCGAAAAAATGGGATTAGAGAATATAGAAAGTCTTAATGATAATACAGAGCTGTTTATCAGACTTTTCAAGGAAGGAGATTGTAAGAAAAATGAATCATAAATCATTATTTTTTAAATATGTTATTCCATCTATTATAGCATTTGCATTATCAGGAATATATGCGATAGTGGATGGATATTTTGTAGGCAATACCATAGGAGATGCTGGACTTTCGGCTATTAATATTGCATATCCGATTGATGCTTTGATTCAGGCTCTTGGAACAGGAATTGGTATGGGAGGAGCTGTTTATTACTCAATTAATGCAGCAGAAAAGAAAGGAAAACGGGCAGAAGAATTTATTGCTACAAGCTGGTGGCTTCTTGTAATAGTAAGTGTTATCAGTACCATAATTATTTACTCCTTTTCGTCTAAAATTTTAGGATTGCTTGGAGCAGATGGAATTATATTAACAAATGCGACAGATTATATCAAAATTATAGCACTTGGAGCAATATTGCAGATTCTTGGAACTGGAATGATGCCATTCATTAGAAATTATGGAAACTCTTTCTGGTCAATGTTTGCGATGGTTGGTGGATTCATAACCAATATTGTTCTGGATTTTATCTTTGTATGGATATATGAAATGGGCATGAAAGGTGCAGCCACAGCTACAATAGCCGGACAGGGTGTGACTGCAGCAATTGCAATCATATACGCATTATATAATAAAAAGTTTTATGTGTATGTATCCTTAAAAAATGTAAAAGAAATGTGTGGCGCTATATTCAGAGTAGGTCTTGCACCATTTGGGCTAGCATTGACTCCTAATATTTCATTGGTGTTTATAAACCGATTCTCCGCTTCTTATGGGGGAGAAAAAGCTATTGCAACTTATGCATGTGTATCCTATATTATCTGTATCATATATCTCATATTGCAGGGCGTAGGTGATGGAAGTCAACCTTTAATGAGCCGTTTTTATGGTGAGAAGGATCAAGAAAGCCTGAGAGGAGTTCAGAGAATGGCATACATTTTTGCAATAATTCTTGCTGTTTGTGGTGGAATTATCATGTATGTAAACAGAGCAAATATTGGAGGGGTTTTCGGAGCTTCTTATGAAGTAAGTATTGAGATTTCTAAAATTTTACCTATATTTTTAGTGTCATTACCATTTGTTGCGATTACCAGAATAGCGACAGCTGGATTTTATGCTACTGAAAAAAGTGGATTGTCATACATTCTTACATTCATTGAACCAGTATTGATGCTGATATTTATGCTTGTTTTACCACCTTTATTTGGTGGACAGATTATGATATGGTGGAGTACGGTATTGGCACGTGTTTTTTCAGCGATTCTGGCATTCATACTAATAAAATATTGCGAAAAGGGAGATTTGCAATATGGAATACAGAAAATTTAACAATCAGATAGTAGCAAGAATAATCTAGGTTTATCTATTGTATTTTTAAGGACAGCCTCATAGCAATAGGGCTGTCCTTTTAAAATTATGAAGCTAATTTTTAATAAATTCTAGTAGATTTTGATTGGAATAATCATAACTCTAATGAATCTTCAGCATCTACCCACATCTGTAAATTCCCATCAAGATATAACCTTGCATATTCTAATGGCTCATCGATTGCAAGCGATGTCAAAGCACAATCAGATCCAGGTGTGGTTCTTAAATTTTTTTCTGCTTCCCAACAATCAATACGGAGTATATAGCCCGTATTAGTATATACATCAATGCTGTTGCACTGTGGATTGTATTCTGCAAATATTGTTCTCATCGTATCCCATCTCCTTATCATTTAATCAATCAGTAGTAGCAAAAATTAAGAAGCATTTCAATCAGTTCACCATGTCACTTTTATTTTGTGTTATACTGTCTTATAGATTTTTCTTGCCCTTGTATTTGCCCTTATCAGAGTGCATAAACACTGATGGGACGATATAACACAAGGGAAATAATAAGGGAAAGCTCACCTGCGACAAATCCAGTGTTTTCAAGGGGTTGCGAAGAATTTAATAATAAAATATAACAGTTATTAAATTTCTTAAAACAGGTGAAATCTCAATCGGAATTTG
>ENA-OUQL01000676-OUQL01000676.1-human-gut-metagenome-genome-assembly--contig:-NODE-676-length-12770-cov-3.85497_pt1 | contig 12770 bp, 10 predicted proteins | sample MGYA00237945_ERZ548829 | MGnify/ENA primary metagenome ERZ548829 (study PRJEB26490, sample SAMN05194708) | human gut metagenome | biome: terrestrial biome; feature: human-associated habitat; material... | reverse complement strand
GACTATCTCTACGACGCCGACACGGTGGCGTGGCTGCTGGAAGTCTTGCACCGCGATGCCCCGCGGGTCGCTTTTGGCCGCCTGGCCTGCTACGCAGACCGGAACGGCGCACCGATCCGGCGCCCCGGCGACGCGCCGTTTGACCGCACGCCCTACCGCCCCGGCGCGTATGACGCCAAGACCGCCAAGCGCAATATGCTGCTCTATGATGACGGCATCAGCGGCGCGGGGCTCGTGTATGAGCGGGAATTGCTCGTACAAGCGCTGGAAAAGATGGTGGGCCGCGTCCTGCTGGCCGAGGATTTCGCCGCGCGGCTCTTTGCCGTGGAAAACATCCCGATAGTCGGCTATGACCGCTGCATTGCGTGGTATGAGGTCGGCACCGGCGTTTCCACCAACGAGGGCGCACGCGCCCGGATGCTGCGCGACTGGCGTGCCATGGTAGAGCTGCTGCGGGAGCTGTACCCCAAAGACCGCACCGTGCGGCTGGCGTATGAATATTACTTCAATGACCGGCACAAATCGCGGCTCGTCCGCGGGCTGGTCGGGCGGCTCATCGTGCCGCAGAACGCCCCCTTCAAAAAAGCCCAGCACGCCTGGGTCCCTCCCGTGAACGGAGATATTCAGGAATTAAAGCAGATTTACGAGTCAGCCCTTGGCCCCCTCTGCGAGGGGGCTCCCGCCGCAGCGGGTGGGGGAGAGAACCTGACGTAGCCTGAAATATTTCGGGCTGTGGCAAGGTTCAACCCTTCCGGCCCTGCGGGGCCACCTCCCCTGCTAGGGGGGCAAGGAGTAATACACAGAAAGGCAACCACTATGATCATCCAGACCATCAGCATCAAAAGCGTGACGGCGCAGGGGATGGGCACCCTCTCGGTCTTTGAGGGCAGCCATGATGTGCCCTTTGACATCAAGCGCATTTACTATATCCACGGCGCGCCCAAGGGCACCCACCGCGGCGGCCACGCCCACAAGGCACTGCGGCAGGTGCTGTGGTGCCCCTACGGCAGCATCCGCATCCGGCTGGACAATGGCCGCGAGAAGGCCGACGTCCTGCTGGACAGCCCCGACAAGGGCCTGATCGTCGAGCACTATATGTGGCGCGAGATGATCTGGGAGAAAAAGGACTCCGTGCTCTGCGTCGCGGCGGATTCCTACTACGATGAATCGGATTATATCCGTGACTACGATGAATTTCTGGAAGCTGTCAAGGGAAAGGATCTGGACTGATGCAGTGGACGGTACGCCCCTACACCCCGGCGGACGAGGCCGAGTGGGACCGCTTTGTCATGCACGAAAGCGGCAACGGCACGTTTTTGCAGACCCGCAACTTTTTGAACTACCACCCCGCGGGCCGGTTTACGGATGCCTCGCTCATGGTCTATAACGAGCACGGCGGCCTCGGCGCAGTGGTGCCCGCGGCGCTGCGGCTGGACGGTGCAACGAGAATTTTCCGCTCCCACCCGGGCAGCACGTTTGGCGGGCCGGTGCTGCGCAGCACCTACAACTCCGCGGCTAAGTCCATCGGGATTTTGCAGGCGGTGGAGGATTATATTGCCACGCGCTACGACGCGGCGGATTTCCGCCCGACGCCCGATCTGTTCAACGGCATCGAGAACGTCGCGCTGCAATACGCCTTCACCTATCTGGGCTACACCCAGCAGACCGAGCTGAGCACCTGGGTGCCGGTGGCGGGCCGCACGCCGGAAACGCTGCTGGCGTCCTTCCGCCAGAACAAAAAGCAGGATGTGAAAAAGGCGCTCAAGCAGGATTTAACGTTCCGCAAGCTGGAAACACGGGCGGAGATCGACGCCTTCCACGCGCTGCTTCGGCAGAACCTACAAAAATTCGGTGTTGAGCCTGTGCATACCGCCGATGAACTCTGGGAGTTCAAGACCAGCCGTCTGCCCGATATTGCCGGGTTTTACGGCGTGTTTGCGGACGAGCAGATGGTCGCGGGCGGCATGACCTTCTACTTTGCCCAGGCCAACGTGCTGCACACCCAGTATCTGGCGGCGGATTTGTCCATCCGCAGTTACAGCCCGGCGGCGTATCTCTATTACCGGATGCTCTGCCTGGCCGCCGGGATGGGCTGCAACGCCCTGTCCTGGGGCATCTCGACGGAGGAACGCGGCAGGGTGCTGAACTTCGGCCTTGTGGAGAGCAAGGAAGGATACGCGAGCTGCCATGCCGTGAACCTCGGCTTTACAAAAACCTTTAGCAAGAAGGAAACAAACGATGCAACGTGAGTTTGGCGGCTACCTGCCGCTGGAACTGCCCCATGGGCAGGAGCTGTACACCGGTGCGGGCGTGCTGCGGCTGAACTGTGGCCGCAATGCGATTGTGGCTGCCCTGCGCGACGCGGGCGCAAAAAAGGTGTATCTGCCCTATTACAACTGCAACACGGTCTATGACGCCGTGACCCGCGCGGGCTTTGCGGTGGAGCGCTATCCGTTGGACGCGCGCCGTCTGCCTGTCTGCCCCGCGCTGGGCGACGGCGAGTGGCTGCTGTATGTCAACTACTTCGGCATTGCGTCGGACGACCTGCTGGCCGAGGTCAAGCGCCGCTGGCCGCGGGTGATTTTTGACAACACCCAGGCGTTTTTTTCAGCACCCCGTATGGATGCCGACAGCTACAACGTCTATTCCTGCCGCAAGTTCGTCGGCGTGCCGGACGGCGCGTACCTTGTACACACGGGACTGACCGACGGGATTTACCCGGCGGACACCAGCTGGCAGCACGCGGCGTTTTTGTTCCGCTGCATCGATGAAAGCGTGAACAGCGCCTACGGCGACAGCCTCGACAACGAGAGCCGCTTTGACGGCGAGATCCGCGGCATGTCGCCCTTGACCCGGCGCATCCTCGCGTCCGTCGAGTACGACGCCCTGCGCCTGCGCCGCCGCGCCAACTACGAGGCGCTGCACGCCGCGCTGGCCCCGCACAATGCGCTGGACTGCCCGTCCGGTGCCGATGCGATGATCTATCCGTTTTTGTGCCGGGTTGACGGCCTGCGCGGACGGCTGATAAAAAATAAAGTCTACGTCAGCCAGTGGTGGAAGTACCTGCTGGAGCTGCTGCCCGCCGACTCCGTCGAGGCCGACTACAGCCGGTACCTGCTGCCGCTGCCCATCGACCAGCGCTACACGCCCGACGATATGCGCGCACTGGCGGCGCTGGTGCTGCAGCTGAAAGAGGAAGGGGAACCCGCATGACACAGCAGCCCAAGGTCAGTGTGCTGATCTCGTTTTACAATCTGGCCCCCTTTGTGGACCAGACGATGGAAAGCGTGCTGGCGCAGAAAACCGACTTCCCCGTGGAAATCCTCTGCGCGGACGACGGCTCCGACGACGGCACGATTGAAAAGCTGCGCGGCTGGGAGGCAGCGCACCCCGACACCGTCCGCGTCTTTGTCATGGACCGCGTGCCGGGCAAAAAATATGAGGGCAACGAGCGCATCCGGCGGATGAACGCCATCCGCGGGCGGCTTTTTTACGAGGCCAAAGGCAGCTATGTCTGCTATCTGGACGGCGACGATTTTTACACCGATGACCGCAAGCTGCAAAAGCAGGCGGACATTTTGGACGCCGACACAGGCCACAAATACGTGGCCTGTGGGCACAACGGCTGCTACTACTGGCAGAGCACCGGCGAGACGAAGCCGATTGAAAAGCCCATCCGGGAATGTGCGCTGACGGCGAAGGAGTATTGGAGCTTTTTCTACATCCACACCAACGCCATGATGTTCCGCAACATCGGTCTGCAGGGCATTGACCCGTACACGAGCGGCATTCAAATCATTGATAACCTGCTGACCTACCAGTTTCTGCCCTACGGCGGGGTGTACTATATCCCGGACTGCATGTTCAACTACCGACAGACGGAGGACAGCACCTTCCACCGCCGCAGCGTCTACCAGAATTATATCCTGAACGCCTTGATGCTCTACCAGCAAAAGACGGTGCTGCGCGGTTTGTTCGGCGCGGGGCTGGTACGCACCCTGTTTGAGTACACCCAGCTGTATGAGAACCGCCGCGACCCGAAGCTGACCGAGGAGGGGCAGACCTACCTCGAAAATATTGACCGCTACGGCGCGGGCCGCCTGCGCCGCCTTGTGAACTATAATAAGGAAAGCGCCCCGGTGCGCCTGTGGTGTGAGCTGGAAAATAAATTCTGGTTCTTTATCACGAAGGTCTGCCGCCATTTTATCTGGAAGCCCAAGGTGCGGGCCCTGCTGGAAGAGGCACGTATCAAAACCGAAAAAGGGGAGTGCTGAATCATGGAAGAAATGAACGAACTGACCGCCGAGGAGCAGGCCAAGCTGCTGCGCCATGAGCTGGAGGCCGTCTATGGCTCGTCGTCGTACAAGATTGGCCGCGCCGTGACCTGGCTGCCCCGCTATGCGAAAAAGGCGCTGGCGTACCTTGCCCACAACGGCCCGGCCATCAGCGCCAAATATCTGTATACCTACGCAAAATATCATAAGATCGCGAATAAGGACTACGCCTACTGGGCGTGCCTGCAGAAAAAGGACTACCCCGAAGCACTGAAAAAGTGGTTTCAGGAGACAAACTACACTCACACACCGCTCGACCTCGAACACCCCAAATCCTTCAGCGAGAAGACCCAGTGGCTCAAGCTGTACGGTGGGTTCGAGGATGTCTATCCCCTCGTTGACAAGTATGCCGTGCGCGAGTGGGTCAAGGAGAAGATCGGCGAGGAATACCTTATCCCGCTGCTGGGCGTCTGGGATCGCTTTGACGACATCGACTTCGACAAGCTGCCGGACAAGTTCATGCTGAAGGTCAACCACGGCGCGGGCTGGAACATCGCAGTGCAGGATAAATCCAAGTTCGATAAGGCGGACGCCAAGCGGAAGATCGAGGGCTGGCTTAAGCTGAACTACTGCTACCTGATGGGCGGGTTGGATGTGCAGTACATCCACATAAAGCCGCGCATCATCGCTGAAAAGTTCATCGAAAACGACGGCGGCGACCTCTACGATTACAAAATTTTCTGCTTCAACGGCGAGCCGAAAATTATTTTGCATATTGAGGAGCGCTATACCGACAAGGAGGAACGGATGTTCTTTCTGGATACCGACTGGAACCAGCTGCCCTTCAACATCAATGTGCCGCTGGAACTGGACGCCGATCTGCCCCGCCCGGCGAACCTTGAAAAAATGCTGGACATTGCCCGCACGCTGAGCCAAGGCTACACTGCCGTGCGCGTCGACCTGTACTCGCTCAATGACGGCAGCATCAAGTTCGGCGAGATGACCTTCACCACCGAGAGCGGTATCTCCCGCTGGCACCCCGAGAGCGCGAACGAGTACATGGGCAGCCTCATTCACCTGCCCGGCGTCGACGACTAAGGAGACACCATGCCGAAAGTCAGTATCCTCGTACCCGTCTACAAGGCGGAAAAAACCCTCGACGCCTGCGTCGAGAGCATCCTTGCGCAGACGTTCCCGGACTTTGAGCTGCTGCTCATCGACGACGAAAGCCCGGACCGCTGCCCTGAAATGTGCGATGCCTGGGCAAAAAAGGACCCGCGCATCCGCGTTTTGCACCCGGCTAAGGCCGGGCCCGGCCCGTCCGGCGCGCGCAACGCCGGGGTGCAGGCCGCCGCGGCCCCCTGGCTGACGATGGTGGACAGCGACGACACGATAGCGCCCGACCTTGTGGAAAAGCTGTTGGCGGGCGCGGAGACCACCGGCGCAGAGCTGGTGATCTGCAACGGCTGCCCCGTGACCGAGGATGGCGCACAGCACCCGCTGCCCGCCGACGAGCAGTTCACGAAGGACACGCTGCTGGACGTAGATGCGTTCTGGGACGCCTTCCATACGCCGTGGATCAACCAGTTCACCGGCACGGCCCACCGCCTCTACGCCGCAAGGCTTTTTGACGGCGTGCGCTACCCCGTGGGCCTGCTGCACGAGGATTACTACGTGCTGCCGGATTTAATTGCACATTGCAGCGCTGTTTACTGCATGGCCTTCACAGGCTATTATGTGCTGCGCCACGCGGGCAGCATCACCGACGGTGCGCGCCATGAGGTGCGCCTGGCCATGACGAAAGGCGACATCCATCGCGCCGAATACTTTTTGCGCAACGGCTGGTATGACCGCGCCGAGGGTGCGCTGACCGACGCTGCGCTGTTTTTACACGACAACAAGCGCGCCTACGATTTGACCAAGCCCGGCCACCGCGCGGAATTTGCCGAGACAAAACATGAGCTTTGCCGCGTGTACGATGCGCTGGCCGCCCAAAAGGGGAGCGCGTCGATGAAACTGCGGGCCGCCGCACTGAGGGCGGGGCTGGGCGTGTTTGCCATGTATGTGAGAGCGCGGGGGTGACGGGTAGAGCCCCTCCGGCCATCGCTGCGCTCAGCCACCTCCCCAACAAAACCGCCAACAAAAGGAGCCCCCTCATGCCCACCGTCACCGTTATTATCCCGGTCTATAAGGTCGAGCGCTATCTCGACGCCTGTGTGGAGAGCGTTGTGCGGCAGAGCTATGCGGACTTGGAGATACTCCTCGTCGACGACGGCAGCCCGGACCGCTGCCCGGCGCTCTGCGATGCCTGGGCAGAAAAGGACCCGCGCATCAAGGTCATCCACCGGGAGAACGGCGGCCTGTCCGCCGCGCGCAACTCCGGCATCGACGCCGCCAAGGGCGAGTTTTTGCTGTTCGTTGACAGCGACGACTTATTAGAACCCGACGCCGTCCGCCGCGCGGTGGACGCCCAACGGCAGCAGGACGCCGATCTGGTCATCTTCAACCTGACCTACGTCGATGAAGAGAACCGCCCGCTGCCGCAGCCGGATTTCAGCGGCTTTACGGATGAGATCCTCGACGAGGACGGCGTCTGGCAGCGCTGTTTTGCCCTGGCGGAAACGAGGATTTACTACGTTGTGGCGTGGAATAAGCTCTACCGCCGCAGCCTGTTCCAACACTTGCGCTATGCCCCGGGCAAACGGTATGAGGATCAGTTCCTGCTGCCCCACCTGCTGGCACAGTGCAAAACCATTGCCTGCCTGGCCGCGCCCGGCTACCGCTACGTGCAGCGCAGCGGCAGCATCATGACGCAGGGGTCGAGCCGCACCTATCTGGACCGGCCCGAGTACCTGCTGGACTGGTGCGCCTACTTTACCCAAAAGGGCGATGCCCTGCGGGCCGAGGGGCTGCTGAACGACGCCATACAGAACCTTGCCGAAAAGCAGTGCTTTGACCTGTCCACACCCGCCCAACAGGCCCGCTACCGCGCCGACTGCCGCGCCTGTGCCGACAGCTACACCGCGCTGGCCGCGGCCACGGGGCAGCGCTCGATGCGTCTGCGCGCCGCGCTGCTGCGCATCGGTCTGCCCGCCTACCAAGCCTTTTTGAAACACAAAACCTAAGGAGTTCCACGCATGGAAAAAACGCAACTGCAAAACTACCATGTCCACTACGGCCCGGCCCAGGGCTGGAGCCGTGTCGACCTGCGCGAGCTGTGGCGCTACAAGGACCTGATCTGGCTCTTTGTCAAGCGCGATTTCAACGTCATGTACAAGCAGACGGTGCTGGGCCCGGCGTGGATCTTAATTAACCCGCTCATGTCCACGGCCATGTACTGCGTCATGTTCGGCACGATTGCCCAGCTGTCCACCGACGGCGTGCCGCAGATTCTGTTCTATCTGGCCGGCACGGCGCTGTGGGGCTTCTTCTCGTCCTGCATCAACAAGGTGTCGGGCACGTTCACGACGAACTCCAACATCTTCAGCAAGGTGTATTTCCCGCGGCTGGCCATGCCGATTTCGACGGTGATCTCCGGCCTTATCAACTTTCTTGTGCAGTTTGCACTGTTTTTTATCCTGCTGCTTGTCTACCTTGCCAAAGGCGAGATCAGCCCGCACTGGGGCATGCTGCTGCTGTGCGTGCCGCTGGTGCTGCAGGTCGGCCTGCTGGGCCTTGGCTGCGGCATCATCGTGTCCAGCCTGACGACCCGCTACCGCGATCTGATGGTCGTTGTGACCTTCGGTGTCCAGCTGTGGATGTACGGCTCGCCTGTCGTCTACCCGCTGTCGATGATCACCCACCCCGTCCTGCGCGCCGTCATGGTCATCAACCCGATGACCGCACCGATGGAGAGCTTCCGTTATATCTTCTTCGGCACCGGGCAGGTCACGGGCGTCATGTGGGCGTCGTCGCTGATCTGGACCGTTGCGCTGCTGGCGCTGGGACTGTCGCTTTTCAGCAAGGTCGAAAAGACCTTCGTCGATACGGTGTAAGGGGGCGCGAGTATGCGTGAAAATTCGTTGATGATTCGCGTCGAGAACGTGAAAAAGCAGTACCGCTTGGGGCAGATCGGCGGCGGCACGCTGCGCGGCGACCTGCAAAGCTGGTGGGCCCGCAAGCGCGGTAAGGAGGACCCGAACACCCTCATTGGCACCGACCAGCGCCTGATCGGCACGACGTTTATGGCGCTGAACGGCGTCAGCTTCACGGTCAACAAGGGCGAGGCCGTCGGCATCATCGGCTCGAACGGCGCGGGCAAGTCCACGCTGTTAAAGCTGCTGACCCACGTCACAGCCCCCACCTCCGGCGATATTGACCTGTATGGCCGCGTCGCCTCGATGCTCGAGGTCGGCACCGGCTTCCACCCCGAGATGACGGGCCGGGAAAACGTCTACCTGAACGGCGCGATTTTAGGTATGACCCGCGCCGAAATTGACGCCAAGATGGCGGAAATTATTGAGTTCTCCGAGGTTGGCGACTTTATCGACACGCCGGTCAAGCGCTATTCCAGCGGCATGTTCGTGAAATTGGCATTCTCCGTTGCCGCCCATCTGGACAGCGAAATTATGATCATGGACGAGGTCCTCGCCGTCGGTGACATGAAGTTCCAGAAAAAGTGCCTGACCAAGATGCGCCAGGCTGCCCGGCGCGACGGCAAGACCGTGCTCTACGTCAGCCACAACATGGCGACGATCCGCGACCTGTGTGACCGCTGCATTGTGCTGGACAAGGGCAAGGTCATCTTCGACGGCGACGTGGACGAGGGCATCGCGCTGTACCTCTCCACCAAGTCGCAGGCTGCTGATTTTGTCGATTATTCTGATTTCAAGCGCGATAACTGGTTTAAACGTGACAATCTGCGTCTGCAGAGCGTGCGGGTATTGGTGCCGTCCGTCGAGGCCATTGAACGTACCCAGCCAGTGCGGATACACTGCGTTATCAAGGCACAGGAACCAGCGGAACATGTTGGACTGCGGTTTGAGGTGCGTGACGAAGTGGGAAATCCGTTGGCAACGTCCTGTCTGTATGATTTGAATCTGCATGAGGGTGATAGTGAGTTCACAGCGCAGTATGATTTGAGCGTGCTCTCGCCAGGCAAGTACAGCAACTATTTCACGCTGTTCACAGCGGGCGAGGGTGGTGCGCACACGGTCGAGGACTGGGTGCCGGGCATTCAGTTCCGTATGGTGGACACCTTCACAAGCGGACATCTTGAGTGGAACGCGAAGGACTGGGGCAGCATCCGTCTGCCGGAGGCCGTGCTGTGCAAGGAGAATGCTGAATGAAAAAGGTCGCTGTACTGTACATTGCAACGGGAAAATACGTGCGCCTGTGGCCGGGATTTCTCGAAAGCGCCGAAAAGTATTTGCTGAAAAGCTGTGAGGTCGAGTATTTCGTATTTACCGATGTCGACCATCTGGCGGAGGAGGAAGACAACCCGCGCATCCACCGGATTTTTCAGGAACCCATGCCTTGGCCGTACACGACATTGCTGCGGTTTGAAATTTTCCTGAAAGCCGAGGAGCAGCTCAAAGCGTTCGATTACATTTACTTTTTCAACGCCAACTGTGAGTTCAAACAGCCAATCACCGAGGAAATGTTGTTGCCGCGCCCGGAGAAGCATGAACATATGGTATTTGTGCTGCACCCGGCATTTTACTGGCGGTATAACTATGAGTTTACCTATGACCGCAATCCACGCTGCAAGGCGTACATTCCGATGGGACTGGGGCGTGATTACGTCTGCGGCGGCATCAACGGTGGTGACCGGGACGCCTATCTGAAATTTTGCCACACACTGCAAAAGCGTATCCGGCAGGACAAAGACAGGGGCATCATTGCACTGTGGCACGATGAGTCTCACATCAACTGGTATGCGTTTACCCATCCGCATTACCGACTGTTGGACGCGAGCTTTTGCTTTTTCCCGGGATGGGATACGGTGAAACCTTGCTATATCTATATCCGTCCCAAAGAGGAGTATTTTGACGTAGATGCGTTTAAGCGTGACCCGCCTAAAACGCAACTTTCCCCGAAAGTGGAAAAATACAACGAATTTATGTTAAAAGCTGCCCGCAAGATTCAGCGCCACATGCCGTGGCTGCCCAGAAGAAAGCGAGAGTAACAAAGCAACCGCCGCACGTTTTACACCGTGCGGCGGTTGCTTTGTTGAAAATTACCGGTAATCAATCGGCAGCGTCGGCAGGCCGTTCAGGCTCCAATCGGCTAAATTGCCGTCCTGAAACTCGTAATACCCCTGCGCGGCGATCATCGCGCCGTTGTCGCCGCAGTATTTCAGCTCGGGCAAAAAGATCTTTGCGCCGAGCTTCTGCGCGCCGTCGTTGACCAGCTGGCGCAGACGGCCATTGGCGGCGACGCCGCCGGCCAGCACGACCTGCCTGGCGTTTGTGTCCGCCGCCGCGGCCAGCAGCTTTTTGGCCAGGATCTGGTCGATGCGCTCCTGAAAGCTCGCGGCCATGTCGGCCACGTTCACGGCCTGGCCCTTCTGCTCGGCGTTGTGGACCTCGTTGATGACGGCAGTTTTCAGGCCGCTGAAGCTCACGTTGTACTTGCCGTCCACATGGGGCACGGGCAGCTTATACGCCTTGGGGTTGCCGTCCCGCGCCGCCGCGGCCACGCTGGGGCCGCCTGGGTAGGGCAAACCCAGCGTGCGGGCGACCTTGTCGTAGGCCTCGCCCGCGGCGTCGTCCACGGTGCGGCCTAAGATTTTATAGCGGCACCAGTCCTCGACCAGTACAATGTGGCTGTGCCCGCCGCTGGCGACGAGGCACAGAAACGGCGGCTTCAGATCCTGATGCGTTAAATAGTTGGCCGCAATGTGCCCGCGCAGGTGGTGCACCGGCACAAGCGGTTTGCCCGCCGCGTAGGCCAGCCCCTTGGCAAAGTTGACGCCCACCAGCACCGCGCCGATGAGCCCCGGCGCAAACGTCACGGCCACGGCGTCCACGTCGGCCATCGTCATGCCGGCGTCGGCCAGCGCCTTGTCAACGGTGGCGCTGATATACTCCGCATGGCGGCGGCTGGCGATCTCCGGCACAACGCCGCCGTAGAGCGCCTGCTCTTTGACGCTGGTGGAGATGACGTTGGAGATGACCTTCCGCCCATCCTCCACAATCGCCGCCGCGGTTTCGTCGCAGGTGGACTCGATACCTAAAACATACATATTATCACCCTTTTTAAAGGAGTAGAGTAAAATCTCTTGGCCCCCTCTGGGAGGGGGCTCCGCCCGCAGGCGGTGGGGGAGAGAACTTTGCGGTAATACGAAAAATTTCGGGTAATGGCACAGTTCGCTCCCTCCGCCCCTACGGGGCACCTCCCTCGCCGAGGGAGGCAAGTGGCGCGCGTTCGCGCGAAATATTTAGTGTGCCTCCAGCCATGTCTTTCCCACGCCGACCTCCGTCGTCAGGGGAACGCTGTAATGCACGACGTTTTCCATTTCTTCCTTCAAAATGCGCTTGACTTCGTCGATTTCTTCCTCGGGCGCTTCGACGATCAGCTCATCGTGTACCTGCAAAAGCAGACGCGCCTGCAATTTCTCGTCCCGCAGGCGCTGCCAGACGTGGACCATGGCCAGTTTAATGATGTCCGCCGCAGTGCCCTGGATCGGCGTGTTGCGGGCCATCCGCTCGCCGCTGGCGCGCACCTGAAAGTTCGAGCTGGCCAGCTCCGGCAGGGCGCGGCGGCGGCCAAACAGCGTCTCAACGTAGCCCTTGTCCTTCGCGTGGGCGATGCAGTCCTTCATATACCCGTCCACCTTCGGGAAGGTGTCGAGATAGGTCTTTAAGAAAGTGTCCGCCTCCTTGACCGGGATGCCCAGATCCTTGCTCAGGGAGTACGCGCCCTTGCCGTACATGATGCCGAAGTTGATGGCCTTGCTGGCCGAACGCAGCTGCGGCGTGACCTCGCTCTCGGGAATGTGGTAGATTTTGGCGGCGGTGGAGCGGTGGATGTCCGCGCCGTTCAAAAACGCCTGCTGCATGTGCTCGTCGCCTGTGATGTGCGCCAGAATGCGCAGCTCGATCTGCGAGTAGTCGGCGTCCACGAGCGTCTCGCCCGCGCCCGCCACAAAGTAGCCGCGCAGGCGGCTGCCCAGCTCGGTGCGGATGGGGATGTTCTGCAGGTTCGGTTCGGTCGAGGAGATGCGCCCGGTGCGCGCCTCGGTCTGGATGAAGGTCGAGTGGACCCGCCCGTCCGCGGCTTCGGCGTTCAGCAGGCCGTCCACGTAGGTGGACAGCAGCTTGGCGTAGGTGCGGTATTTTAAGATCTCGTCAATGACCGGGCTGTAGGGGCGCAGGCTCTCCAGCGTTTCGGCATCGGTGGAGTAGCCGCGGGCGTTTTTCTTGCGCGGCGGCAGGCCCAGCTTGTCAAACAGCGCCTCGCCCAGCTGCTTCGGACTGTTTACGTTGAACGGATAACCAACGGTTGTATAAATATTGTTTAAGATCCCGTCCAGCTCGCTGCGCAGGCTGTCGC
>ENA-OUQL01000670-OUQL01000670.1-human-gut-metagenome-genome-assembly--contig:-NODE-670-length-12885-cov-2.99486_pt1 | contig 12885 bp, 10 predicted proteins | sample MGYA00237945_ERZ548829 | MGnify/ENA primary metagenome ERZ548829 (study PRJEB26490, sample SAMN05194708) | human gut metagenome | biome: terrestrial biome; feature: human-associated habitat; material... | reverse complement strand
ATGTCCGCGGTGATCGGCGGGCGGAGTGGCAACCGCGGCGCGTGCGCGCAGCCCTGCCGCTTGCGCTATGGCTGGCACGGGAAGGCGGACGCGAATCCGCTGTCGCTCAAGGACGCGAATCTCGCGGCGTATGCCGGCGAGATGGCAGAGATGGGCGTGGCTTGCCTGAAGCTCGAGGGGCGCATGAAGCGGCCCGAGTATGTGGCGGCGGTGACGGGCATCTATGCCGCGCTGCTGCGCGAGCATCGCGCACCGACGGCGGACGAGCAGAAAAAGCTCGCGCTGGCATTCTCACGCGACGGGTTCACGGACGGCTATTACCGCGGCCGACGCGGGAAGGAAATGTTCGGCGTTCGCCCGGAAAATGCGCGCTGGCCGGAGGAGTGGTTCGGCACGCTGCGGGCGGCCTATGAAAAAGAGGATATGCGGCTCGTGCCGGTGCGCTTCCGCGCGGCGCTTCGTTTGGGCGAGCCGATGGTGCTGACCGCCGGGGACGGCGACGGGCATTGCGTCACGGTCACGGGGGCCGCGCCGGAGGCGGCGCGAAGCCGCGCGGTGACAGCCGGGGAGGTCGAGGCCCGTCTGCGCAAGACCGGCGGGACGGCGTTCACGGTGTCGGACTGCGCGGTGACGGTTGAGGACGGGCTGTCCGTTCCGGCGAGCGCGCTCAACGCGCTGCGGCGCGACGCGCTCGCGGCGCTGGAGGCGATGCGGACGGAGATACCCGAGCGGCGCGAGGGGACGTTTGTCCCGGCTGAGAGGATCAAAAACCCGACGGAGCCGCCGCGCTTCACGGCGTCGATCTACCGTGCCGGGCAGCTTACCGATGCGCTGGTGAACGAGGGTGTGGAAACGGTGTATGTGCCGCTGGAGCTGCTGCCGTCGGTCGAGGTGGAGAAATACCGAGAACGGACAAGGTTTGCCGCCGTGCTGCCGCGCGTGTGGCGGACGGCGGACGAGGAAGGTCTGCGCGAACAGCTTCGCACGGCGAAGGAGCGTGGCGTGGAGTGCGCGGTGCTGGGGAATCTGGGACATTTCGCGCTCGTGCGCGGGCTGGATATGGAGCTGCGCGGGGACTTCGGGCTGAATGTGTTCAACTCCGCGGCGCTGCGGTTTTTGAAGGAGCAGGGGCTATCGGGCGCGACGCTGTCGTTCGAGCTGCGGCACGAGCAGCTGCGGGACATCAGCAAGTGCATCCCCTGCGAGGCGATTGTCTACGGGCGGCTGCCGCTGATGATCACGGAAAACTGCATCGTGGCGAACGAGTTCGGCTGCCGGCACTTTAAGGGGCGCTGCGGCGCCGTCTGCGCGGACAGCGCGTGCGCCGGAGCGCCGGAGCTGACCGACCGCGTGGGCGAGCGGTTCCCGGTGCTGCACGCCTACGGCTGCCGGAGCGAGCTCCAGAACGGCAAGACGCTGTGGCTGGCAGACAAGCCGGAGTACCGGAAAATCGGTTTGACCTACGCGCGGCTGCGCTTTACGACCGAGTCGGCGGAGGAGTGCGCGCGCGTGCTGCGGGCCTACAAGGGGCGGGAGGAATACACGCCCAAGGACATCACGCGCGGGCTTTTCTACCGCGGCGTGGAGTAAAAATGAAAACGAAACGTAGTTTTTCTGCGTGATATTACGATTTGTATTGAAAAGAGGACTGAGATCATGCCGCATATCGTGCTGGCTTCCAAGTCGCCGCGCCGCCATGAGCTGCTGCGGCGCATGGGCATCACCGATTTTTCCGTGGTCGTTCCCGACGTGGAGGAGACCTATCCCGAGGGGCTTGCGCCGCAGGAGATCGTCGCGCACATCGCGCGCCTGAAATCCGATGCGGCGGCGCCGCTGGTCGGGCCGGAGGATATTCTCATCACGGCGGACACGATGGTGTTTTTGGAGAATGACCGGCTCGGCAAGCCGCGTGACGAGGCGGACGCGCTGCGGATGCTCACGGAGCTGGCGGGGAACCGCCACACGGTCTGCACGGGCGTGACGGTGCGGCAGGGCGGCAAGGCGGAAGTCTTTACGGTATCGACGGACGTGTACTTCCGTCCCTGCACGGAGGAGGAGCTGCGCGCCTACATCGCCACCGGCGAGCCGATGGACAAGGCGGGCGCTTACGGCGTGCAGAGCCTGGGCGCGCTGCTCGTCGAGCGCATCGACGGCGACTTCTACAACGTCATGGGACTGCCGGTGGAGAAGCTGGGGCAATGCCTGACGAAGCATTTCGGCGTGCGCTTCTTCTAAAATAACGACCCCCGAAGGGAGGGCTGCGCTTTGCGCGAATTTCTGGAAAAATACGGCCTGCGGCTGCTCATTATTACGACCGTCTGCGCGGTGCTCATCAGCGTGCTGAGCTTTGTGAGCGCGACGTCGGGCTTTCTGCAGAATGCGGTGGGCGTGCTGACCTATCCGTTCCGCTCGGCGGTCACGGCGGTGGCGACGTGGGCAGCGCTATTATAAGGACTACTCCGACCTCATAGCGGAAAACGAGGCGCTGCGCGAGCGCGTGGCGGAGCTGGAGCGCGACGCGCGGCAGGCCGAGGCCGACCGCGAGGAGAACGCACTGCTGCGCGAGCTGCTGGAGCTGCGGGAGCAGCGGCGTGACCTGACCTTCGAGTCCGCGGCGGTCATCGACCGCGAGAGCACGAACTGGACGAGCGCGCTGACGCTCAACCGCGGCACGGCGCACGGTGTGGAGAAAAACGACTGCGTGGTGTCCGCCGAGGGCGACCTGGTGGGCGTGGTGTCCGCGGTGGGCTACAACTGGTGCACCGTGCTGACGGTGATCGACACCGACACGGAGCTGGGCGCGCGGGTGTTCCGCACGCAGGAGGTCGCGGTCGCGGAGGGCGATCTGGCACTGATGGGCGAGGGAAAGCTCAAGCTAAGCTATCTTTCCGCCGACGCGCAGCTGCTCTCGGGCGATGTGGTGACGACCTCGGGCCTCGGCGGGTTCTACCCGGGCGGGCTGGTCATCGGGACGGTGGAGTCCGTGCGCACGGGCGACGACGGACTGGCGCAGTACGCGGTGCTTGCGCCTGCAGCGCGGCTCGGCGAGCTGAGCGAGGTATTCATCATCAAGGATTTTGACATCGTCGACTGACGGTGAAGCATTTTTCGGAAGGGAGGCGCTGCCATGTCGCCGTCGACCACGCGTGATACGGCGGTCAAATGGACCGCTTACGGCGCTGCGTGCCTGCTGCTGCTCTTTGGGCACGGGCTGACGCTTTCCCATCTGCGCGTGTGGGGCATCGCGCCCTTTCTGCCGCCGCTGCTGCCGGCGGTGCTTGCGTCGATGGAGGACCGGCTGGAGGGCTTTGTGTTCGCGCTGGCGTTCGGCGTGCTGTGCGACCTGGCGCTGACCGCTCCGCTGCCGTGCCTGTACACGATCGCGTTCCCGCTCACGGCGCTGCTCGCGGCGCTCATCGCGAGGAGCGTGCTGCAGCCGGGCATCCTGTGCTCGCTGGCGGTGAGCACGGCGGCATTCGTGCTTGTGGACCTCATCACGGCGGTCACGCTGCTCGCCGGCGGACGCTCGGAGCTGTCCGCCATCGCGCTGCGCGCGGTGCAGGAGCTGGCGCTCTCGCTGCCGCTGCTGATCGTGTGCCACCCGGTGCTGGCGTTCCTGCATCGGAAATTTACCCTGTAACAACGGCAAAGAACCGCGAAGGGAGGGCCTGCCGTGGACGACAAAAAGCAATTCAGCCGACGCCTGCTCGCGATCGGCGTGCTCTTCTCGCTGGTGCTGGCGGCGTATTTCGTGACGCTCTTTGACGCGCAGATCGTACACGGCGCGGAGTACCGCGCGCGGTCCATCCGCGCGAACACGAAGAGCGAGACGGTGGTGACCTCGCGCGGCATCCTGACCGACCGGAACGGCAAGGCGCTGGTGACGAACCGGAGCGTGTATACGCTCGAGCTGGACACTTCGCTCGCGCCGTCGGACGACGCGGCGCTCAACAAGGAGCTGCTGCGGCTCATCGAGCTGCTGGAAAACCGGGGGATCGTCTGGGAGGACACGCTGCCGCTGACGGCGGGCGCGCCGTTCGCCTACGATTTCTCCGTCTCCGGCTCGCACACGGCGCTCAACAGCTACCTTGTGAGCAAGAAGTGGGAGGACGAGGACGCGCTGACGACCCGCCGCTGAGCCCCGAGGCGCTGCTCTCGCGGCTGCGCGCGGAGTTCAAGGCGGATGAGGATCTGATCGACACGGAGGCACGCAAGCTCGTCGGCCTGCGCTACTGCCTCGCGGTGACGAAGCTCAACCAGCTCTCGACGGCGGCCATCGCGTCGGACATCTCCGTGGAGCTGATCGCGGAGCTGAAGGACGGCGCGTATGCGCCCATCCACATCGGCACCTCATCCGTGCGCGAGTACCAGACCGACGCGGCGGCGCACATTCTCGGCCGCGTCACGAAGATCCCGCGCGAGAGGTGGAACGAATACAAGGAAAAGGGCTATGCGATGAACGCCTATGTCGGCTACGACGGCGTGGAGCTGGCCTTTGAGGACTATCTGCGCGGCAGGAACGGGCGGCGCATCGTGGAGACCAATACGGCGGGCAAGGTGACGGGGGAGATCTACTCCGTCGAGCCGGAGCCGGGCAATACGGTCGCGCTGACGCTGGACATCGACTTTCAGGAGGATGTGGAGCGCATTCTCGCCGAGACAGTGGAGAGCATGACGGCGGAGGACGACACCGACCGCGGCGCGGCCGCGGCGGTGGTGCAGGTCGGCACGGGCGAGGTGCTCTCGCTCGCGTCGTACCCGACCTTCTCGCTCAAGACCTTCAACGAGGATTACACGGAGAACAACACCGATCCGCTCCAGCCGTTCTGGAACCGCGCGACGCAGGGCACCTACGCGCCCGGCTCGACCTTCAAGCCGGTGACGGCCATCGCGGCGCTGGAGACCGGCATCATCACGCCGAAGTCCACCATTCTGACAAAGGGCGTGTATCACTACGGCGACTGGGCCTACAAATGCTGGCTCTACAACCAGAACGGCGGCACGCACGGGCGCATCGACGTGACCGAGGCCATCAAGGTGTCGTGCAACTATTTCTTCTATGACATCGGACGCAGGACGGGCATCTCCACGATCGCGCGCTATGCCTCGGCCTTCGGTCTCGGTGAGCCGACGGGCATCGAGATCCCGGAGAAGATCGGCGTGATGACCACGCCGGACTACGTCAACTCGCTCGACGGGCATTACTGGACGGACGGTCAGACGCTGACCGCCGCCATCGGCCAGTCGTACTCGCTCTTTACGCCCCTGCAGCTTGCGAACTACGTTGCGACGCTCGCGGGCGGCGGGACGCGGTACAACGCGCATCTGCTCAAGGAGGTGCGGACCTACGACAGCGCCGAGCTCGTCGACGGGTACGGCGAGCCGCCGGCGGAGATCATCGACATCGAGCCGGAGAATTTGCAGGCGGTCTTGCAGGGAATGCGCGACCTGGTCGTGTCGGGCAGCGTGGCGTATTATTTCAAGGAGTGCGTGGTGGACGCCGCCGCCAAGACCGGCACGGCGCAGACCGGCGGCAAGGTCAGCAACGGCGTGTTCGTGGCGTTCGCGCCCTACGACGATCCGCAGATCGCGCTGGCGGTGGTGATCGAAAAGGGCGGCAGCGGCGGCGCGCTGGCCTCGACCGCGGTGCAGATCCTCAACGCCTACTTCACCTCGGTGGACGAGGCGAAGGCGGTCGTGGGCGAAAATATGCTCATCCAGTAAAAGACGGAAGCGGTCTCCCGCAGGGGAGGCCGCTTCTTTGCGTGCGCTTTACTTTTTCTGCTTGCGGATATCGTCGCCGAAGAAGGGGAGAATGCGGTAGGCGCCCTCGATGCGCGAGAGGATGTTCGCGCCGTAGCGGCGCGAGAGCTCGGCGGGGGAGAGGTTGGTGGAGATGATGGTCTTTTTGTTCGTCATCAGGCGCGTGTTGACGATCTGGTAGAAGGCGCTGCGGACGAACTCGGTGGTCAGCTCGGTGCCGAGATCGTCGATGATGAGCAGGTCGCAGCGGAGAAGGCGGGAGACGTCCTCGTCCGCGCCGCCGGTCTCGTCGCGGGAGAATTTCTGCGCCTCGAAGCGCTCGAAGATGTGGGCGGCGGTGTCGTAGACAACGGAGTGGCCCGTTTCGCTCACGACGCGCGCGATGCAGGCCGAGAGGAAGGTCTTGCCCAGCCCGGGATCGCCCGAGAGCAGAAGATTGCCGCTGCGGGGGGAAAATTCGTAGGCATAGTCGCGGCAGGCGTCGTAGATGCGCTCCATGTTCGAGCGGGGGGAAATGTCCTGATCAAGGGGGGCGTAGGGGGAGTAGACGTCAAAGGAGAAGGTCTCGAAGCTCTGCGTGCCGAGGTCGAGGAGCCGGGAGAGCTCCTCGAGCTGGACGCGGGCATAGTAGTCGTTCAGGCAGGAGCAGACCTCGCTGCCGCGCCAGCCGGTGTCGCCGCAGAGGGGACAGTTGGGCTTATCCTCGAGGTAGTCGGCGGGATAGCCGTGGGCGACGAGCAGCTCGGCGCGCTCGCGCTGGAGGGCGAGGTTTTCCTCCTTGAGCGCTTCGATGGCGGGGCGGGGGTCCGTGCCGCGGCGCAGGGCGGAGGAAATGAGCTTGGACATGGTCTCGCGCAGGGCGGCGTCGATCTCCGCGATGCGGGGGACGGCGGCATAGACCGCGCGCTCGCGCGCGTGCAGCGCGTCGGCGCGGCGCTGCTTCGCCTCCTCAAAGCGGACCATCGCGCGGCGCATGAGCTTTCCGTCGTAGGACATGAGATCCCCTCCCTTACAGGTATTGCTTCATCCAGTCGTTCTTGCCGCCGGACGGTTTTTCTTCTTTTTTCGGCGCGGCGTTTTCCGCCGCAGTCTCCGCGGGGGTGTGAAGCCCCTTTTCGTGCCAGCGCTTCAGGATGCCGTTGCAGTACGCCCACTTGAATTCGTGGCAGCGCAGGACGGTCTTATCATACGCGAGGGCGACGGTCTCGGCGGGGAAGCCCATGTCCACCCAGGCGGCGAGGTATTTCTCCTCGCTCGGGGAGGGCTTGCGTTCGCCGAGCTGAAGGACTGCCATGTAGGCGGGGTACTTCTGCTCGCGCGCGTGGAGGGCGTTGAGGTAGTCGTTTGCGCTGGTCGAGGAAAGGAGGCCCTTTCTCGCCCAGACGTAGCCCTCCTGCTCGATCCGGCGCATGGTGGGCAGCCGTCCCGCGCCGTACTGTGCGGCATGGCGGGCGATGCAGTGGTTGACGAGGAGAAAGAGCACGTCGGCGGGCAGGCCGAGGTCCTCGTAAAGCCCGAGGAGCTTGCCGACGGACGGCGTAGAGAGCGGGCCGAGCTTGCGCTCGACCTCGCGCAGAAGCGCGGAAAAGCTCGCGTCCTGCTCTAACTTGCGGGCGACGTCCTCGCGCGAATAGGCGGGGCGCTCGGCAGAGGGCGCGGGGACGGGCGAGGGAGTGGGCTCCTCCGGCTTCGGGGCGCTGACGAGTCCCATGCGGGCAAGGGCGGCCTCGGCGCGCGAGCGGCGCGCCTCGTCCCATTTGAGCTCGGCGCGGAGCGTTTCGGGGGAGGCGCTGCCGCGGTTTTTGAGCAGGCACAGGTAGAGCAGGGCGGCGTCGCCGTCCCCGCCGTCGATCAGGCGGCGCGTCACGGCGGCGGACAGGGTGATATTCTCCTGCTCGCTCAGGTGCAGAACATAGCCGGCCATAGCGCGCCTCCCTTCGTTCGATCATAAGCTCCTTTATTTTACACGAAGCGGAGCGATTCGTAAATAGGAAGATCGGGGAAATGAAAATTTTCCCGATTCCCTGACAAAATTCGCGCGGCTTTGCGTACCGCCGCTTTTAGAATGGGGACAAGGATGCGGGGAGACCGCGATAGGAGGGGACGCCATGGAGATCATGCACAAGGGAATGTGGACGGGCCGGCGCGTGCTGTATCTGAGCGTGGACGCGATCCGCGCGAATCCCGATCAGCCGCGGAAATACTTTGAGCCGGAGGCGCTGCGCGAGCTGGCGGAGAGCATCGGGCGCTACGGCATTTTGCAGCCGCTGACCGTGCGGCGCGGGGAGGACGGCTACGAGCTGATCGCAGGAGAGCGGCGGCTGCGGGCGGCGAAGCTCGCGGGTCTGCGGGAGGTGCCGTGCCTTGCGGTGCGGTCGGACGAGGAGGAGTCGGCGCTGCTCTCGCTGATCGAAAATTTGCAGCGGCAGGACCTGCACTACATGGAGGAGGCTGCCGCCATCGCAAAGCTCATCGCGGTCTACGGCCTGTCGCAGGAGCAGGCGGCGGAGAGGCTGGGCAAGTCGCAGAGCGCGGTGGCGAACAAGCTGAGGCTGCTGCGGCTCTCGCCTGCGTGTGTGACGCTGTTGCGCGAGGGGGGGCTTTCCGAGCGGCACGCGCGCGCCCTGCTGCGATTGAGCGACGAGAACGAGCGTCTGGCGGCGCTGCGTGTCATCATAGAGCGTGGCTGCAACGTGGCGCAGGCGGAGGCGTACATCGAGTCGGTTTTGCAGCGCGCGGCGGTCACGCCGCCGCGGCGGAGGCCGACGTTCATCGTGAAGGACGTGCGGCTGTTTCTCAACACCATCCGGCGGAGCATGGGCATCATGCAGCGCGCGGGGGTGGACGCGGCGTGCGAGCGGGAGGACACGGACGAGGAGATCCGGCTGACCATCCGCATCCCGCGCACGGGGGCTGCCAAAACGGCGTAAAAATTGTAACCAAATCGTTACTCTTTTTCGCAAAATCTATGCTATACTGCAATAGACTGGCTGTGGTATACACAGCGGGATATTGATTCAGAACAGCAGGAGGGTGCCGGAATGGAAGAAAACCTGGGTGCCTTTGAGGAAAAGAGAAACGAGGCCGCGGAGACGGCGGAGAGCGCCGGCAAGGGCGGCAAGCATTTGGCGAAGGGCGGCAAAAGAGGATGGGCCTTTGCCGGTATCGCGCTCGGCGTGCTGGCTGCGGCGTATCTGGGGCTGTGCGCCTACGCGACGCTGAGCGGGACCATCTATCCCAACACGACGGTCGGCGGCGTGGACTACGGCGGCATGACCGAGGAACAGGCGGCGGCGGAGCTGACGCGGCGGGTCATTGACGCGCAGAGCGCACGGCTCGACTTTGCCGTGATGGAGGGAGACAGCTGCGAGGTGATCGCGGGTGTGGCGCTGGGCGATATTCCGGCGGACATCGACTGCCGGAAGGCCGCGGATACGCTGGCGCGGGTGCGCAGCGCGAAGGGCGACGGCTTTTTCAAGAGCGGCGCGGGCTTCCTTTTCTCGCTTTTTACCGAGCATGAGGAGAGCATCGTATCCGAGGAGCCGTTTTGCGCGGCGGTGGAGCCGGTGCTGGATGCGCTGGAGTGCGAGCCGGTGGAGTTTGCCATCGCTCTGACGACCGAGAGTGCGATCAGCGTGACCAAAAGCAGGGACGGCCGCCATATCCCGGATCGGGAGCAGGCGCGGCGTGTGATCGGCGACGCGCTGCGCGGCGCATACCTTGGCGGCGGCTGCCCGCTCCAGGTGACGCTGTACGGCGATCCGGACGCGGAGGCGAGCTACGAGACCGTACCCGCGCAGGCGGTCGATCTGGCGGCGGAGCGGGAAAAGCTCGTGGGCGAGAAGGTCAACGCGAGCTACGACATTGAAAATGAGAAGATCATCCCGAGCCATGCGGGGGTGAGCTTTACGCTCGCCGACTTGCAGAGCGCTTACGACGCGGCGGCGCCGGGGGAGACCTTCACCGTCCGGGCAACGGTCGAGCGGCCGGAGGTCACGACCGAGCAGCTGGAGGCGGGACTGTTCCGCGACGAGCTGAGCAGCTACACCACGCGCGTCGGCGGCGCACCGGGGCGGCACAAGAACGTGAAGCTGACGGCAGAGCGCATCACGGGCTACATCCTCAATGCGGGCGACACGATGAAGTACGGCCCGCTGGTGACGCCGTTCACGGCGGAAAACGGCTATTCGCCCGCGCCGGGCTATCTCAACGGCAAGACTGTGGACATGATCGGCGGCGGCGCGTGCCAGGCGAGCTCGACGCTCTACGCGGCGGTGCTGTACGCGAACCTTGAGATCGTGCAGCGCGTGAACCACGGCTACGCCTCCGACTACATCGGCCTTGGATTGGACGCGACGGTGGCGAGCGGCGGACCGGAGTTTGAGTTCCGCAACAATACGCTCTACCCCATCAAGGTGCAGGCAGACTTTTTCACGAAGGATAAAAAGGACTACATCAAGATCACCCTTCTCGGCACCAAGACCGACGACCATTATGTGAAGATCGTGACGGAGCTCATCAGCACGACGCCCTACGAGGAGGAGCTTGTCGAGACCGACACGCTCGCGCCGGGCGAGCAGAAGGTGGAGCAGACGCCGTACACCGGCTATGTGGTCAAGACCTACCGCAATGTGTACGCGGGCGACGGGACGCTGCTCTCTTCGACTTATGAGGCGACGAGCCGCTACAAGAGCCGCAACCGCATCATTCTCGTCGGCAAGGCGGCGGATCCGATGGTCGACCCGAATGTGCCGGCGATGGATCCGACGGTGCCGGGGAGCGACCCGGGCGTGCCGACGACGGACCCGGGCGCAACGATGACGGACCCGGGCGTGCCGGATGTCGATCCGACGCAGACGCCGGCGATACCGGAGACGCCGCAGACGTCCGAGACGGCGCCGGCGGCATAAGAGAAAAAGAAAGGAGTCCTCCGCTGCCGCGGAGGGCCCCTTTTGATAAAATGCACAAGTTTTCTGAGAGAACTTGTGCATTTTTGTAAATGTGTTCAATTTTGTGAAAGTATGTTTTCAAAATTAGTGGTAAGACGCAAAGAAAATGCATAAATTCCTGCAAAAAATCGGCAAATCGCTTGCTTTTATGAAAGAGCGGGTGTACAATGAACGAACTGACAGAAGATCGGGAAATCGGGAAATAAAATCAACAATTATAATATTTTGAGAGGGGTTTTTTATCATGGCTAAGTTCAAGGTTTATTACACCATCGAGCTCAATGAGATCGCGACGCATATCTTCGAGTCCAACGACTTCGAGGTGAAGCTGTGCAGCCACAACGACGAGGAGACCTACGTCAAGGAGCTCGCCGCGTTCCAGCCCGACGCCATCATGTGCCGCACCGAGCCCATCACCGCCAAGATGATGGATACCTGCACCAACCTCAAGGTCATCGGCAAGCAGGGCGCCGGCCTCGACAACATCGACATGGATCATGCCCACGCCAAGGACATCACCGTCGTCTACGCGCCCGCCGGCAACGCCAACGCCGTTGCCGAGCACGCCGTGATGCTGATGCTCATGTGCGCCAAGCGCTTCACCTATGTTGACCGCCAGTTCCGCGGCGGCAACTTCCTCGTCCGCATGGACATGGAGCACACCTACGAGCTGGGCGGCAAGACCCTCGGCATGATCGGCTGCGGCCGCATCTCCCAGCTTGCCATGAAGAAGTGCAAGTACGGCTTCGGCATGAAGGTCATCGGCTACGACCCGTACATGACGCAGGAGAAGATCGGCGACCTGTGCGAGCTCAAGGCCACCGCGAAAGAGGTCTGGGAGCAGGCTGATTTCGTGTCCGTGCATCTGCCCGTCGTTCCCTCCACCGAGCACTCCATCGGCCGTGAGCAGTTCAGCTGGATGAAGCCCACCGCTTCCTTCATCAACTGCGCGCGCGGCGCCCTCATCAAGGAGGATGAGCTGGTCGCCTGCCTGCAGGACGGCACCCTGTTCCAGGCCGGTCTGGACGTCTTTGAGCATGAGCCCATTCAGGAGTCCAGCCGTGCGCTGTTCGATCTCGACAACGTGATCATGACCCCGCACATGGCCGCTACCACCGAGCAGAGCGTGCTCAACTGCTGCACTTCCGTCGCCAACGACATCGTTGCCGTCTGCAACGGTCAGGAGCCGCAGGTCAAGGCCCAGAAGCCCAAGTTCTAAGCGGTCGCGCTTTTGCGCGGCATTGAGAATCGTACATAAGGAAGCAGGCGGCCCAATCGGGCTGCCTGCTTCCTTTGCTGTGCGGTGCGTGCCGCCCTTTTCCGATTGGGCAAAAGGGCAAGAAAACAGACGTTTTTCCGCCGTTTTGCTGAATTTGCGGAAAAAGTGCCGTAGGGACTGGAATGTACCAAATGTTTGTGATACAATCGGCACCAATAGGACAAAACGGGATGACCCGATTTGTGTCCGGGGAGGCAGAAATGGAAGAAAATCCGATTTTGAAGGCTTCACTCTCGATGGCGAGCGATATTCCGCTGTACGCGCAGCTGACCGGCATCATCAAGAACACCATCACGTCCGGTACGCTGCGGGTGGGCGATCTGCTGCCGAGCGAGGCGGAGCTTTGCGATAAATTCGAGATCAGCCGCAACACCGTGCGGCAGGCCATCGGCTCGCTGGAGGAGGCCGGCTTCGTCGTGCGCAAGCGCGGCAAGGGTACCTTTGTCGCCGATCCGAGCACGCGGCGCAAGGGCGTGCAGTATTCGTTCACGACGGAGATCTCGTCGATGGGCAAGCACCCCTCGTCCACGCTGGTGAGCTTTGACATTATCGACCCCGCGCCGAAGATCAAGCGTCTGATGGCGCTGGAGGACGGCGTGAAGGTCTACTGCTTCACGCGCGTGCGCAACGTGGACAACGAGCCGCTGATTTTGGAGACCTCGTACTATCCGCAGCATATCTATCCGAATCTGACGCGCGAGATGCTGGAAACGCACAGCTTTTACAGCCTGCTCTACCACGTCGGCGTGGTGCCGTTCGCGGCGGAGGACAGCTATGAGGCGGTAACGCTCGGCGAGTACGAGGCGAAGCTGCTCGGCTGCGTGCCGGGGGCGGCGGCCTTCCACCACCAGCGGCGCACGACGATGGAGAACGGTCTGGTGTACGAGTGTACGT
>ENA-OUQL01000666-OUQL01000666.1-human-gut-metagenome-genome-assembly--contig:-NODE-666-length-12962-cov-4.72658_pt1 | contig 12962 bp, 11 predicted proteins | sample MGYA00237945_ERZ548829 | MGnify/ENA primary metagenome ERZ548829 (study PRJEB26490, sample SAMN05194708) | human gut metagenome | biome: terrestrial biome; feature: human-associated habitat; material... | reverse complement strand
CGGCAGCGTCAGATGTGTATAAGAGACAGGACCAGGGTGATCCCGTGCCCGGCGCAGGTGCGGGCGAGCAGGGCCGGGCCGGTCGCGTTGGCCTTCCAGGCGGTCACGCGGCCCTCGGGGGTCTCGGCCCTGTCCACCGCGGTGTAGGCCCCGCAGTTGATGACGGTGCCGTAGAGCGACCAGTCGTATTCGGAGTAGGCCGCCGGGTCGGACATGTCGAAGGTGTCGATGTCGCAGAAGTCGAAGTCCTTGGCGACGCCGCGCTCCTCGGCGAGCTTGCGGACCGCGTGGCCCAGCTGGCCGTTGCAGCCGGTGACGAGGGTGCGCTTCGGCGCCATGGGGACGACGTCCCTGAGCATCGGGTGGTTGAGGTCGGCCTCGGAGACGGTGGCCTCGGAGAGCGGAATCGGCCACTGGATGTTGAGCTCCGGGTCGGCGAGGTTCACGAACGTGTAGGTCTTCTTGAGCTCCAGCGACCAGTGGGCGTCCACCAGGTAGGTGTAGGCGGTGCCGTCCTCCAGGGCCTGGAAGGAGTTGCCCACGCCGCGCGGGACGTAGATGGCCCTGCTCGGGTCCAGGGTGCAGGTGAACACCTTCCCGTAGGTGGCGCTGCCCTCGCGCAGGTCCACCCAGGCGCCGAAGACCGAGCCGCGGGCCACGGAGATGAACTTGTCCCAGGGCTCGGCGTGGATGCCGCGGGTGACGCCGCGGCTGTCGTTGTAGGAGATGTTGTTCTGGACGACCTTGAGGTCGGGGATGCCCAGGGCGGTCATCTTGGCGCGCTGCCAGTTCTCCTTGAACCAGCCGCGCGAGTCGCCGTGGACGGCTAGGTCGACGACCTTGAGGCCCCCGATGCCGGTCTCGGCGACGGAGAGGTCCTTCTCGAATGCGATGTCTGCCATTTATCTCTCCCCTCCTACTGGCCCTGTGCGCGGTAGCGGGCCTCGGTGGCCTCCTTGGCCGGGCGCCACCAGGACTCGTTGGCCACGTACCAGTCGATGGTGGCCTTCAGGCCCTCGGCGAAGTCGGTGTGGGCCGGCCTCCAGCCGAGCTCGCGCTGGAGCTTCGTGGAGTCGATGGCGTAGCGGCGGTCGTGGCCGGGGCGGTCGGCGACCCAGTCGAAGTCCTCGGGGTCGCGGCCCATGGCCTCCAGGATCATGCGGAGCACGGTGATGTTGTTCTTCTCGCCGTCGGCGCCGATGAGGTAGGTCTCCCCCATCCGGCCCTTCGTGAGGATGTCCCAGACGGCCGAGGAGTGGTCCTCGGTGTGAATCCAGTCGCGGACGTTCTCGCCGCGGCCGTAGAGCTTGGGGCGGACGCCGTCGACGATGTTCGTGATCTGCCTGGGGATGAACTTCTCCACGTGCTGGTAGGGGCCGTAGTTGTTGGAGCAGTTGGAGATCGTGGTGCGCAGGCCGTAGGTGCGGGTCCAGGCGCGCACGAGCATGTCGGAGGACGCCTTGGTGGAGCTGTACGGCGAGCTCGGGTGGTAGGGCGTCTCCTCGGTGAACTTGGCCGGGTCGTCGAGCGCCAGGTCGCCGTAGACCTCGTCGGTGGAGACGTGGTGGTAGCGGATCCCGTACTTGCGGACGGCCTCCAGCAGGCGGAAGGTGCCCTCGACGTTGGTGCGCAGGAACGGCTGGGGATCGGCGATGGAGTTGTCGTTGTGGGACTCGGCGGCGTAGTGCACGATCGCGTCGTGGCCCGGGACGATGCGGTCCAGCAGCTCCGCATCGCAGATGTCGCCCACGACGAGCTCCACGCGGTCCGACGGCAGCCCCGCGATGTTCTCGGGGTTGCCGGCGTAGGTCAGCTTGTCCAGGACGGTGACGTGGACCTCCGGGTGGTTGTCGACCACGTAGTGCACGAAGTTGCTGCCGATGAAGCCGCAGCCGCCCGTGACGATGATGTTCCTGGGCTCGAAGAGCTCTTCAGACATGTTTCTATCTCCCATTGGATCGGATTAGTACTCGCGCGGGCTGTTGACGATCTCGCCGGCGGCGACCTTCTTGAGGTGCTGGCCGTAGACCGACTTGCCGTAGGCCTCCGCGGCCTCCTTGAGCCCCTCGGTGGTGATCCAGCCGTTCTCCCAGGCGATCTCCTCGGGCACGGACACGGGCAGGTCCTGGGAGTGCTCCACGGCGCGGACGAACTCCGCGGCCTCGTGCAGGCTCTCCATGGTGCCGGTGTCCAGCCACGCGTAGCCGCGGCCGAGGGTGACCACGGACAGCGTCCCCTCCTCCAGGTACATCTGGTTGAGCGTGGTGATCTCCAGCTCGCCGCGGGCCGAGGGCTCGACCCTATGCGCCTTGGCGGCGACGTCGCCCGGGTAGAAGTACAGGCCGGTGACGGCGTAGGAGCTCTTGGGCTCGGCGGGCTTCTCCTCGATGGAGACGGCACGGCCCCGCGCATCGAACTCCACGACGCCGAAGCGCTCGGGGTCGTCCACGTGGTAGCCGAAGACCGTGGCGCGGCCCGACTGCGCGTTCTCGACGGCCTTCTTCAGGTGGCGGCTGAGGCCGTTGCCGTAGAAGATGTTGTCGCCGAGCACGAGCGCGCACGGCTCGCCGGCGATGAACTCCTCGCCGATGGTGAAGGCCTGCGCGAGGCCGTCGGGGCTCGGCTGCTCGGCGTAGGACAGGTTCACGCCGTAGCGGGAACCGTCCCCGAGCAGGCGCTCGAAGTTGGGGAGGTCCGTCGGGGTGGAGATGACCAGGATGTCCCGGATGCCCGCCAGCATGAGGGTGGACAGCGGGTAGTAGATCATGGGCTTGTCGTAGACCGGAAGCAGCTGCTTGGAGGTCACGAGCGTGAGCGGGTACAGGCGAGTGCCGGACCCGCCGGCGAGGATGATGCCTTTCATATCCCAATCCAATCTAATTGAATGTCATTTACTATTGCTTAAGCCTGCTCAAACGCGAGGCAACGTTTTTCAATTCAGAATGATTAAGTAAAAGATAGCCAGCATAAACTATCGAATACAGGAGTGCCGCCACCCCACCGGGCATAAGCTCGGTAAATAAGACGAAGGCAACTGTAAGCAAAATCTCCTGGAACGGCCTGGACGAACCCGGAGCACTTAACCTTTCATTTAGATATAGTTCGGACCACAGCGACCTTCCAATAATGCAGATTACAGCGCCACACAGGACAGCATCGAGTGAATCGAGAGCGAGAACACCGAATACCGAAAAGACAGTGCTGCAAATAACGGCAACGATATTCAGCTTCAGGAGCAGTTGTTCTTTACGAAGAACCTTGAAATAGGTGGTACAGCAAAGGCTCATCTTTGTATTAAAGACGCATATCGGGAGTAAGAGCGCAAAATATCTAAGGCTTTCGGAATATTGAGGAAGCCACACCCCCAAAATCCAAACCATAGGGAAATAGAGCAAAAAGATTGCAGGGAAAATGAGCTCGATAGCATTTCTTATGCCAATGTAAAAACGAACCCTCTCCTCATCAGAGCCTGTCCTAAGAGCAGGAAATAAGACCATGCTCGCCTGCGAGACGAAAGTGATAAAGAAATTGACCAGAGAGAGGGAGAAAGAAATTTTTGCAAAGGCGACGATTCCCCAAAAATGATCGATAAGAAACCTAGAAACGCCGAGAATCAACGTGTCGGCAATGTTAGCAATCATCAGCTTTACGCCGACGACGATACTGTGAATACCGTCCTTAAGCGCGTTGCAAAAAGACATCGATTTAGCTCGAAGGATATCCCTACCCATCCAAGAGCAATAAATGAGCGCGATGATCTTCGAAACGAGATACGCGTAGACATAGGGGTGGTAGTCCGAAACCTTTAGTCCAATTAGAACAAGAAGCGGGGCCAGAAACACCAGCCTGTCCAGCATAGTGGAAAACGAGAACAGCTTAGTCTCGTTCATTGCCTGGAAAACAAAGCCAAGATAGCTTGTCAGATTGTAGACGACGGTGTAAAGCGCGAAAGACGCGATAACAAAGACTCGATTTGCATCATCTACGAGAGGCATCGAAACAAGGGTGATGCCAAGGCAGATAAGCGCCTGGAAACAAGCGCCTAAAATATATTGAGACTTGATCGAGCTCTTATCGATTTCCGCACGAGAGAGACCGCCGTTGATCAGGTATACACCATCGTTCAAGCCAAGGTGGAAAAAGCCAGAATAGGTCGTATAGAACATAAACAGCTGCCAATAACCATAATCGGCAACGCCGACGATTTTCGGCACAAGCAGCGACATGACGATGCTAACAGAGAGAGAAATAAACTGTGCAGTAAACGCGATTAATGTATTTTTAAATATATTGCTTGTATTCATTTAACCAGTTCAATCTTTAAAGTCGCGCCCTAACGAAACAACTGCCTACATTTCAGAAGCATTAGAGGAAGTCAATCGAAACGGCCAAACTGTCCCGCTGCATCCGTCCTTTATGAAAAACACTTTCGCAACAATAGCGCTTAGCAGAAGACCCCAAATCATACTGTTGCTAAAGAAGATGTTTTGGAAGGATTGAAGGACAACGCTAGGAACAACAGATAGATAAATGAATAGGGATACTAAAGACCCCCGCTTATTGCAAATCCTTGCCATTAGGTCGCAGATGCCTATCATTGCAAAGATCGGAATAAAGCAGAGGTACCCATAGTCATACCAATAAATCCAAAATGCAGTTTGAACATTAGCTGCACCACTCAAATAAATACTCGCGTCATCAGCAGCAAAAGGATTCAGCCCGAAGACATTGTCGAGGTTCAATAACCCAAACCATAAACATGAAAATGAATGAAGGCCGAAATAATTAATTGAAGGCTCAACGGCCTTTAAGCTCATATTTAAATTACTGAATGAAAGAGGGAAATAGCCATAATAGACCGGCAGCGTATTACCCAGAATCTCTGGACCGCTGTAGCCAATCTTAGTGGCATAGTCCCAATCATATTTTCCGTAATGACTTCCGCGTGTATTGGTCCAATCAGAAGACTGCGACACGAGCGTCACCAACATCAAAGCCGCAACACCGATTACAAGTATCGAGCGCAATTTCACGTTTAAGAAGTTTTTACCCCGCACCCTGTTTTCTCTATTGTTCAAAAATGCAATAGCTATCAAGACAGCAATCTTTGCAACGCCGCCAAACAAGGTCATCCTAGCGCTTCTTGAAATCAATGGAACAACAATCCCTACGGCTGCATATACCAAGTATTTATTCTTACGCGTGCAGAGATATGAAATAACATCGGCAACATAAACAACAAATAGGTTTCTTGTAAGAACACTGATGACGGGGACACTAGAAGTATGAACATCGATTCCGTTCAGAGCGGAAAAAAAATGACCCGTTAACAAATACGTTTCGAGAAAATAAAGCACAATAACTACGACGTTCAGAGCCCCGATATAACGCGGCTGGAGTGTCCGGAGATAAGGTAAATAATTATGCGTAACCGCATCATTACCAAGCAAGCAATGAATCGTTAGCCCGATATTCAGATAGAAAAAAATCAAATAGAATCGATCATCAATATGAACGTCGCAAAGGGTCGACCAGTTTGCAAAGTATAGAAATAGAGGCAGATAGACACCAAGCAAGCAGAGGCAATTTAAACCGATTCTCTTATTCTTAATAAAATCCGGTAAAGCAAATATCTGCCAAATTACAAAAGTAAGATAAAAGAGCTCACGCATTGAAACCCCCTCTATTTGCCATCTTTGGAATGTTTAATCAACATGTCTCTAAATAATGCATTTTTTGATATAGAGTACTTTTGTCCCAAGAGCATCTGCAGAAAGGTTGCTGGGGCAATTCTATTGTCCATATAGGAAAGCCTCGCGTTGTACCAGGAAATCGCCCCGTCAAGTATTCCGATAGCTGCGGGGCAAAACGAAGTGGCACAAGCTTTCAGATTCTCTGTAAATCTCAGGCACATCCCTATTTCAGCAACGCGAGATTTCTTGTCTACATGCCGCATCTCCGTAGCGTTGGAGTCATGCCTACGGAATTTAATCAATGGTTGGTTGAGAAGCCTCAGACTTCCCTTCAGCAGCGAAAAGCGCCAAAGCATGCCGTCGTGAGCGAAATCATCCTGCCAATATGGCATGATTTCCCTTATAAAACTCGATTTAACGGCATACGAACATCCGGGGCGCCGTACCGACATAAACTTGCTATCGAAAACCGGAGTCTCCAAATCGTCCAGAGGTTTGGAATCATCGACGGCACCATAGACTGTTACTTTTTTACCGCCGCTCTCATAAAACGGCTCGACGGCGCAGCTGAGAACCTCAATCGAGGGGTCCTTCTCGATGATTGAGGACATTACAGCAATTTTATCGGGCTTCCAGATATCATCCTGGTCGCACGGGAAAACGATGCCGTCATCTATAGATGCAAGGTCGAGAAGCCGCTTGAAGCTCATGCGCCAGCCGAAATTAGAGCTGTTCTTGTTGATGGTCCAATTATCGAGCCCATGCTTCTCAATATATTCGCCAATGAGATCGAATGACCCATCTGTTGAGCAATCATCCGCAATCAGCACTCGGTCCGGAGACACTGTCTGAAGTCTTAAGCTATCTAGCTGCTCAGTAAGATATCGCATGCCGTTGTAAACTGACATCACAACCGTAACCATTAAAAACCTTCATCCAATTAAAGCTCAGCCATTAGCTGATCGTAAATACCGATAAGACGTTCTACATACGCGGTCTTTTCGAGGCAGCTGAAGTCCGATTTCTCAACCGCCTCCCTGTAACGCGAGTAAACATCGGGATCGAGCATATTCACCATTGCGGCGGATAGCGACTCGGCATTGCCCGCGCTGAAGACCTCGCCGAGACCTTTCGACCTCACAAAGGAGGCAGCGTCGCCGACATCAGAGACGATACACGGCAGACCGGCAGCGATCATGGCCTCATAGGCAACGAGCCCGAACGTCTCTCGACAAACAGAAGGCATGACGATAGCGCGAGATTGTTTCATGACGGAAAGCACCTTGTCATGGGGTAGCGCACCCATGAATTTGATATCCGGATAGCTTACCGACAGCCTCTTCAATTCGGTACCGTCTCCGATGACGATAGCGTCCACACCGGCCCTGCTGGCGGCTTCGCAAAATAAATCACAGCCTTTTTCGGGGCTCAGGCGGCCAACGAATAGGTAAGCCTTGCAATCTGAATCAAACCCATGTTGGAATTTGTTAGCATCAACGTAATTCAAGCAGTCGAATCGCTCGGCTTCCCATGTTAGATAAGGCTCAATCAACCGACGACTGGAATCTGAAACGAAGGCAACCGCCGGATGCAGAGCCCTCAATACATGGTCCTGCACGGAAAAACGAACAGACCGATACAGTTTTTGGATATACGAGCGCTTGTCACAGTTATGCAGCAGGCACTTCGGGGAACCGGGGGCAATTCCGCAGTTGCAGTGATTCACATAGTCGTAGAGCCCACCGTTGGAACAAACGAGGAAGTACTCATGGGCGGTAATCAGACATTTGAAACCCCGTCGCTCTATTGCTCTGAATATCGACGAGGAAAGGGAGTGCGTCCATGAATGCACATGAACGACCGTCGTCTCTGGATTAAGCTGCCCGAGCAGATCACTCAGCGCCAATTCCGAGCGTCGGTTCCAGACACCTTGGGCAGCACCGGAGACGCCACCATTCAAGACATCACCCTGCCCGCAATTGACACAGATGACTCCAGATTCGACCAACGCCGGATCAGGATCTCCCAGCGCTGAGAAGAAATAGCTGTTAAGCCCCATCTTCGCCAAAGCCGAAGCTGTCTCAATTGCGATTTTTGAGGCTCCGCCCCCGATATGGGGACGGTCGCAAATCGTTATCACTGTGGTGAAGTTACTCATGCACGGTCCTAGGTTTGATAGATCGGACAAACCGCTTTACACGCATGCGCATCGACGGGGGGAGCAGCATTTTCAGACGGTCGAAAAGAGTCGCATTCGGCGCCAGGACGGAATCAAAGATTTGTAATCCTGTAGCCTCGAAATGCTCGATAACGGCATCGCGCCTCTCCTCAAGATCCGAGCGCTTATTAGGATCTTCATGCAGCAGCACATCATCCGGAGCAAGGCCGTTGTTAGAGTAGGCGACGCAATCGCTTATTTCATCGATCAATTTTGCCCCGCGCTCGGTCTTCACGATAACGGCCGAAACACCCTTCTCGGGATGTCCGCAGTCTTGGACAGACTCAGAACGCCAGGAATCACCGAGGATGATGTCGGCAGGACTGTCACACCCTCTGAAAGGACAGCCGTAGCAAGACGATCTGCTGACCAGGCCTTTGATGTAGGAACCATAAAAGGGATCGAATGCAGCGGGCCTCTTTATAATCCTGCCGTCGGATAACTCGATTTTTATGTTATGGCCCCATCCGAATTTCGATTTATCTCTAAAAGTCAGTGCGGTGACATCGGACTTCTCCCGAAGCTCGAGCCAGTCAACATAGGAACGAAACATGGAAGAGCTTGGTACACCGTGGCAAACAACGCTGACGGTTGTCAGCCCATCCATCGGTTTACCCAAATAGAGACGCAGCGCGGAAACCTGACAAGGAGTACCGCTGAAGAGGACTCGCTTGCCGGATTTGAGATCGCTGAGCACTTCGGGATACGATTCGCTAGCATCGCTCTGGACATATTTGGACTTTTGCAGGAGCGCGATTTCGGCAAGCTCGGATATACCGATATGCCTGACGTGATCGACGCCATCCCAGGCTGCGCCGTAAACGCGCCCGCCGTCCGATAGTATACGTTTCGCAAGAAGGGAGAAGACGCCGCCGGACGAACTTTGCGCGAGCTCGTCCGGGTCATCGCTCTGCAAGACAGCGGCGCGAATGGCCTCCGAGTCCGCGTCGACTTGGTTTTCCGCCGGACAGGTACGCAGGCAAAGACCGCAGGAGGTGCATCTCGCTGCGTCCACCACGGGATATTCGAAACCGTCGGGCGAGGTACGCATAGTAATAGCGGAAAAAGGGCATTTGGCCGCGCAAGCTCCGCAACCAAAGCAGGCCCGGTGAGAAACTGTGTCGATGTTCTTGCTCAAGCTAACTTCCCCCTATTGCTCAAGAGCATCCAAGAGCCATTTTTTCGAAAACGTGATGAGCGACTCCACGTCGGACAGTCGCTTCTCATAGCCCTCGATTTCCGTAGCGTTCATGTGACTGTCATAGCCATCTAGCAGACGATCCTCGGTATTCGAAAGCCTCGAGAGGCTCTCGACTCGAGAGTTTTGAGAGCGCTTGTCGGTCTCCTCAAATCTCTTGAAGCAGTAATAGTCTTTGCGGAAAATTTGAGAAAACAGCGTACCGTGCAGCGAATCGGTTAACACGAACCGCGCGCTCGCCAGATAAGCGAGCCATTCATCGGGACCAAGCCCGTAACGCGGATTGAGCTGCTCGTCGACAGCATTTTTACCTGAACCGACAAGCGTCACGACCTCGCAGCCGAGCTCTTTTGAAATCGAATCGACAGCTTTCCTGTAAAACGGCCTATTCCCAAGGAAATAGCAGACGATTTTCCCGGGCTCAGGACATTTACCGTTGATGAGCGGGGCCCAGTCCTCTTTCGACAGGAGCAGGACGGGGTCCACAACCTGTGAAGGGCGCTCGAGACCGAGGGATTCGACAAAATCCGCGCCCGCATCTTCACGAACAGACACAGAGCTGAACGTTTTAATCAGATCGGTAATGATCTTTTTCTTCCTCTGCGTGGTGCTCGTGACACCGAAGCTGGGTGCATACGCGATTCTCTTATCGCTGTCGCCTAGAAAGGAGAGATAGAAATTCCTATTCAAAAGATAAGGGGACCAGATTTGATCAGATCCACAGACGTATGCATCGTATTTTCCCCGTAAATCGACCAGTCCGTCTGTATCGACAATCCGATCAGTGGTCTCGATGTTCTGGCTCAAAAAGCGATTGAATACGTCAGCCGTCGAGGATCCGAAGTCATCATGTTCCTTCTTACGATTGAATAGCTCGCGTGCTTTGCCAGCAAATAAATCGAAGGAGTTCCGGTTGATCGCCCAGTTCAGTAGCTTTTCTTTAACGCAGGGAAGATAGTCGGCGTCGACAACGTCATGCCCTTCTGCCTTCAAAAACTGCTGTAGGGCATAAGCCTGAAGCAACGTACCGAAATTTTGATTATGGAGCCACGTTAAAATACAAATATTCATTAATTCACCGTTTCAAATAACTTCAGGTAGTACTCTTCGAGCTTGGGCGCAGCCCTAAAGATGTCATAACATTCAAGCCCCAGAGATGCTTGGGGATCGGAACGATTAACGACATCTGTGCGTGTGGTAAGGATCGCATTGGACCAGCCCTCAATGCCCGCACTCAACGGAACGAAGCTGCACCGACCGGATAGCGCGACCTCGTTGGGGACCCTCTCAGAGCAGATGCACGGGAGACCGGAGACCTGGGCCTCAATCGCGACCATTCCGAGGCCCTCGTACAGACTAGGGAGAACGAATAAATCAAGCGCCTGATAGACGTCCTGTACATTGGAAATCTGACCGAGAAAACGCACCGCTGACGCAATTCCCAGCGAGCGCGCCTTTTCCTCCGCCTGCGGTCTCAACTTTCCATCGCCGCAGATAACAAGGATGGAATCAGGATTCTGAGCATAAACCGCCTTGAAAACATCAAGCAAAAACAGCTGATTCTTCTGGGGGATGAACCTACCGATATTCCCCAATACCAGCGTATCGTCCTGCGCTCCAAGCCCAGCACGTTGCTCATCCCTAATCGAACGATTGAAAGAAAAACTGCTCAAATCGATAGCATTATTAAAGACGGTAAAATGGGATGAGCCAAACAGCCATTTACCGGCATACTCAGTACAGGCCGCCAAATCAGTTGGATACCTTGTCGAAAACAGTTTCAAAAAGCCTTTAAGGGCATTTTTTGCAAACTCGCCTTTGCCGCTCGTCGAGTGGCTGTGGGCGATACGCACGGGTACCCCTGTCTTCTTCGCGGCGCGAAGCGGAAAGACGGAAAGCGCGTTGATATGGCTGTGCACTATCTTCCAGCCCTCTTGCGTAAAGAGACTTTGAAGCTCTCGCTGATATTCAATCGCATGCTGGTAGGGCGGAATCTCAAAGATTCGACCACCAAGCGATTCGATCTCTTCACGTGGCACGAGCGTCGAATCTGAATCGACAAGAAAATCGAACTGGACTTTACTTCGGTCAATATGGCGATAATAGTTCATGACAACGGCCTCGACGCCGCCGCCAACCATCTTGCCAACAACCTGGGCTACCCTAATCGGTTCAGTCATCTAGCAAGCACCGCCACCGGTAAAGACCTCAACGACTGTGAGGAGAACAATCTTCAAATCGGTGACCACGCCGCGTTTGGCGATGTACTCCAAATCTCGGCGGACCATGCCGTCGAAGTCGGTGTCGTTGCGGTCCGTCACCTGCCACCAGCCGGTTATCCCGGGCTTGACGGCCAGGCGCTGCAGGTCGAACTCGGTGTACTCCGCGACCTCGTTGGGCAGAGGCGGGCGCGGGCCCACGACGGACATCTGGCCCAGGAACACGTTCACGAACTGCGGGAACTCGTCGATTGAGTGCTTGCGGATGAACTTGCCGATCCTGGTGACGCGCGGGTCATCCTTCATCTTGAACATGGCTCCGGCGATCTCGTTCTGCCCCTTGAGCTCGGCGAGGCGCTCGTCGGCGTCCTTGTACATGCTGCGGAACTTCCACATGCGGAAGGTGGACAGGCTGCCGTCGCGGTGGGTCTGGCCCACGCGGATCTGGCTGTAGAACGGGTTGCCCTCGCTCTCCAGACGAATGGCCGCGGCCAGCACCAGGCTGGGCACGGTGATGACGGCAAGCACGCAGCCGCTGAACACGATGTCGAACGCGCGCTTCACGGCGCGGTAGCCCAGGCGCGTGCGATCCCAATCCTTCACGGCCTGCATGGCCTTGTGGCGCATGCTCGCATCGCTGCCGCTCATGGCTTGCGCAACGAGCGCGGCCCCCACCGGCGCGTTTTGCCCTGTCACTTCTTTAGTAGTCAAGTTCAAATCCACGTCCCTGTCCCCAGGGATCCCCCAATCGATGAATTCAAAATGCGAACGAATTGCCGGTGCAACGTCCTTTACGTCTTACTGGGCACGTCCAGCGGAAGCAGCTCCCTAAAAGCGGAGTCGCCTTCGCCCACGTCTACCAGGCACCAGCGCTTATGACGGTCGATCTTGTGCACACGGGCCTCTTGCCCCACCAAGGGCCCCTGTTCTATGTGCAGCACGCCGTCTTCTATGCGCGCAACGCTGTTACGCACCACGCCGTCGTCATCGAGCACGCTGCGATACCAATCCTGCGCATCGTCCGGCATGGGCATGTACGCCCGCTCCCTACTGCCGGCGATGCGACAGCCAAAGCTCAACTGGGCCAAGGCCCTATCGAGCGCGGCGGCATCGTGCGTGGCGACGAAAAAATATTCCTTGTACATGGGTTTGGTTTGGAGCGACCATGCGCCGTCCCGCTTAAACCAGAACTCCTTTTGCATCACAAAAGCGTCCTGCATCAACTCGTGCGGGATAATGCAGCGGACCTTCTCGCAGGTCTCGCGCTCTTTTCCATGGGGGGTGTGAACCAGATACCAGCGGACGCGGCCGTGCTGGCTGTTGGTGATGGCGCCGTTAAATGCGCCCGGCAGCTGCTCTTGGCGCCGCGCCGTCTGTTCCATGTTCTCGCCCCCCCTCTTTTGGCTTTGCGATGCACGCAAATGCAGGGGCGTTTAGAACAGGCTTCTCGCTCGCAGCTAGGCGCAGTCGCAAAAGTACAGGTTTTTGTATCTTTCGACATAGGCCATTATACGAGCAATTAATCAGCGATTGCCCAGATTACGCAAAATGTACTGCCGGTAGATGCATCTCCATCCCCTCCTTGATTATCATTTTCATTGCAACAGCCTCAGGACTCAGCGCAACGCGTTGCG
>ENA-OUQL01000642-OUQL01000642.1-human-gut-metagenome-genome-assembly--contig:-NODE-642-length-13350-cov-3.06408_pt1 | contig 13350 bp, 8 predicted proteins | sample MGYA00237945_ERZ548829 | MGnify/ENA primary metagenome ERZ548829 (study PRJEB26490, sample SAMN05194708) | human gut metagenome | biome: terrestrial biome; feature: human-associated habitat; material... | reverse complement strand
AAGAGACAGCGATAATGTTGGAAAAGTTCTCGGGAAATTTCGAGAACTGCGAAATCGTGAAAGTGTTCGATAATATTGGTATTTACCGACTGAAAGGCCCCTCCCGTATCGCGCCTCACCCACTCCGGTTGATCTATATAAGGAAGACTGGAAGGCTCTATATTGTAAATAGCCTCCGTAAATGGTACTGCGGAAGAACCTCGTTGTTTGATCTGACCTCCGAGACCCTCGTCCATGCCTTGAAGCGGTTGGCAGCCGATCTGAATATCTCTTACGAGGAGTTAGGCCGGGGCCGTGTTACCCAGGTAGAGGTCGGGTTGAACCTATGGACGCGAATCCCGTGCCGTCGGCTGATCCGCCTGATGGCAGGTTATAAGACCCGTTCGAGAAACGTCTTTAAGGATGAAACCGTCTATTTCGGCGACCGGAGCTATAAGAAAGTCATAGTCTATGATAAAACAGCCGAGATCGTCGCTAAAACGCCGTTGCGGAACCGAGCCCGACAGGGTGAGGTCTTCGATATTCTCGCCCGGTATGGCTACTATTTTCCGCGTTACGAATTTAAGCTGGCCGACCGGCAGGCCCTCGCGTTGAATAGGCTCGATATTCACTCCGTGGCCGACCTTGTAGCCAGCTACGGCGATCTCTATCTGTTCCTCGCCCGGGAAGCCCGGAATTTCGTGCTGTTCGAACGGATTGAAATAACGGATGAAATGACTCCGAAAGAGCGTGAGATCGCCGAAGGGCTGAACGAATACGGATATGCCGAATATCTTGCAAAGCGGCGGGCGGCTTGTAGCTCCGCCACGCGGAAAGGCTTGAAAGCGGCCCGCTGTAAAGTACGGAGGGAATTAGTAAGCGTCATCGACCGATACGACGCCGGGAACTACGGAAGCCGTCAGTTTCGGATAGACCTCGGACGGAACCTTGTAAGAATAAGTAAGCACGACCCGGCGCTGAACCTCCCCCAAACCCTCCGGGAGTTGTTCACAGGGCGGCCACGGCAGCCTCTCCGATAATAATAAGGGGAATAAGTAATCTATGTGTAATAGCTATAATGCTATGATAGGATAAAGGAGGATATAATAAGCGAAACTGCGTGAACGCTGTATCTACGCCTCTTGATAATCTCGCCCTTGTCTAATAGGAGGAACGTCGTATATTATTTCGAGCCGCGCCCCGTCAGGCTCCTCGACGTTCTATAATACGCGCCCTCGGCCAGTGTTTCCGGCGTTTTCCGCCATGCTGTTGTAGATGCCGATTTCTACACTCCTGCCGCCTCGAAGGAGTATTTACCCGTTCGAAGAAAAGGCCTCCTGGAAATCGCTGTTTTCGGCCTTGTAGGCGAAGCTCCTATTATTGACGTTTGGGGAGTATTGTTGGAGAATACGTGAACGAGTCTATGCGGTCTTTGTATTGGCGAAATACCTGAATACGAAAGGATATTATTTCGGGCCGCGGCGCGGGGTGTTGTTGGAGATCGACCGCTATCTGCCAGCCTGCCTATACCTACGTTTGGCGCGATGTCGTGGCGTGAAAACGGGAAACTCTTGGAGAACCCGATTTTAGATCGTTGAAGCCTCCGGCGAACTACTGCCCGGTCGGATATGGAAACGCTTGGAGATCGTCCCTTTTGTACTTGTATGGACGGGTTGTCGCTGACGTGGAGGAGTGACGGGTACTAAAAGGGGTGTCGCTCTATTGGAATTGACGACTGTAATAGCGAGTTCTGCGTTGGAGCATTTGTTACGGCGGTGTACTATTGAAGCCTACCCAGCGATCCGGACGAATAGAGGGTGTAATGGTGCACTATTGAAAGTGTGATTTATTATTAACTATTCGTGTATTGAGATGATTGTTAGAGAGTTTGAATTATTGAAAATGATCGTGTTTTAACCCTAATTTTAACCCTCGTAACTTTTGCGCTCCCGTAAACGACTTAAAGTGAGGTCGTAAATCGCTTCCGATTATATTAGCAAAGATAGTCATTTTTCGCAATGAAGACACGGACTGTCAATGTTTTTTCGTACCTTTGGCAATCGGTTAAGACACGCTGGAATGGATTTTTCGAACACTATAAGATCAAAACTGCTGCCGGCCCTGGCGGCCTTCGCACTCTTTTTCGTGGTGAGCGCCGCCTATTTCGCCCCGCAGTTCCGGGGCGAAGCGCTGCCCCAGCACGACGTCATCCAATACGAAGGCATGGCCAAGGATATCAGCGACATGCGCGCCGCGACGGGCGAAGACCCGCAGTGGACGGGCGGCATGTTCGGCGGCATGCCGGCCTACCTGATCAACGTGGCCTATCCGGCCCAGCTGGTGAAGCGGACCGTCGGACAGGTGGTGAAGATCATCGACACGCCCGCCGGATTCCTGTTTTTCGCCATGGTCTCGATGTGGCTCATGCTGCTGATCGTCGGGATCAACCCGTGGGTGGGCATCGTCGCGGCGCTGGCCTACGGGCTTTCGACCTACTTCCTGCTGATCATCGGCGCGGGGCACGTCACGAAAATGTGGGCGCTGGTCTACGCTCCGCTGATGATGGGCGGCGCGTGGATGACCCTGCGGGGCAACGTCTGGTGCGGCGCGGCGCTCACGGGGCTTGCGGCGTCGCTCGAAATCGGCGCCAACCACCCGCAGATCACCTATTATTTCCTCGTGGCGATGGCCGCATTCTGGATCAGCGAAGGAATCCTTTCTTTCAGGGAGGGACGCCTGCGCGATTTTTCCCTGCGCACCGCGGCGCTCGTCGCGGCGGGCATCCTGGCCGTAGGATCGAATTTCTCGCCCCTGTGGTACACGGCCCGCCACTCGAAGGAGACCATCCGCGGCGGATCGGAGCTTGCCGCGACGGCCGAAACCTCGAAAAACGGCCTCGCGCTCGACTATGCGACGGCGTGGAGCTACGGCAAGGCCGAGACCCTCAACCTGCTCGTACCCGACTTCATGGGCCGCGAATCGGGCACGACCTTCCCGGCCGACGGACAGACGGCGGCCGTGCTGAACGACTACGGTCTGCGCGGCGCGGCGCAGCAGCTCTCGGCCTACTGGGGCACGCAGCCCTACACGGGCGGCCCGACCTATCTGGGCGCCGCGGCGGTGTTCCTCGCCGCGCTGGGCATCGCGCTGGCCCGGGGGCGCAACAAATGGTGGATCATCGCCGCATGCGTCGTGATGATTCTGCTGGCCTGGGGCCGCAACCTGATGGGGTTCACCGAATTCGCGTTCAAATACCTGCCCGGATACAATAAATTCCGCACCGTCTCGATGACGCTCGTCGTCGTGCAATGGGCCGTGCCGCTGCTGGGAGCGCTGGCCCTGATGCGGCTCTGGAAGGGGGAGATTCCCCGCGAACGGCTGCTGCGCGCGCTGGCATGGGCTGCGGGAATCACCGGGGGAGCGTGTCTGCTGCTGGCCGTCGCCGGAGGATCGCTCTTCGACTTCGGACGCGCCGAAAGCGCGGACTATATGACCGATACGTTCCGTCACATCTTCGAAAGCAACAACATGCGGTCGTACATCGACCGCGGAATGGACATCGAATGGGCCGAAGCGACGGCCGACGCGATGGCCGCCGACCGCGCGGCGATGATGCGGGCCGACGCATGGCGTTCGCTCGTGATGATCCTGCTGGCGGCGGGCGGCGTGGCGCTGTTCGCCCTGCGCCGGATCAACCGATACGTACTGACGGGCCTGCTCGCGGGCGTGATGCTGCTGGACCTCGTGCCGGTCGACCTGCGGTTCCTCTCGTCGGAGAATTTCGTCTCGCCGCGCCGCAACCAGGTGACGGCCTCGGCGGCCGACAAGGCGATCATGCAGGACAAGGACCCGGGCTACCGGGTGCTGAACCTCACGGTCAGCCCCTTCAACGACGCCACGACCTCCTATTTCCACCGCTCGGTGGGCGGTTACCACGGGGCGAAGCTGGCCCGCTACCAGGATCTGATCGACCGTTACCTTTCCAACGCCGACGACGGAGTGCTCGACATGCTCAACACGCGCTACCTGATCGTTCCGGGCAAGGAGGGGCAGCCCGAAGCGCAGCGCCGCACGACGGCCTTCGGAGCGGCGTGGTTCGTCGACAGCGTCATCTACGCCCCCTCGGCGCAGGCGGAAATCGACCTGCTGGGCAAGACGGACCTCCGCACGACAGCGGTGGTGTCGGGGCAGAATCCGGCGAAGAGCGCATCGCGGCCCATGCCCCTCGGCATCTACGCCTCCGCCCGGATCGAGCTCACGGAGTACCGCCCGAACTACCTCAAATACGAATACACGCTCCCCGAAGAGGCGGTGGCGGTGTTCTCGGAGATTTTTTACGACCAGGGCTGGAAGGCCTATGTCGACGGCGAGGAAAGCCCCTACTTCCGGGCCGACTACGTCCTGCGGGCGATGACGCTGCCCGCCGGCACGCACACCGTCGAATGGCGGTTCCGCGCACCGGGCTGGACGGCCGTCGAAGGCGTGACGCTCGCGGCGTCGCTCGCGATCCTGCTGGGAGCCGTCGCGGCGCTGGCCTATTGTTTTAGAAAAAGAACGGAAAAAGAGAAATAAAAAGGGCGACCCGCGCAAACCCGTTTGTCGTCAGCGTGCGTAAAATTTCGGGTTTCGCGCAGGGGTTGCGGATCGGACACAGCCGGCCTATTTCCGATTCGCGGCAACAAGGGAAGCCCGAAATTTGCCATTATCACGACAAACGCCATGAAAGACGATAAAAGACTGAAGCGAAAGGTCCGCAACTCCTACATCGTGTCGACGGTGAGCATCACGCTCGTGCTGTTCCTGCTGGGATCGGTGGGTTACCTGATGGTCGCGGCGCTGAAGGTCGCCGACACGCTCCAGGAGAGCATCGCCGTCACCGTGGAGTTGAAGAACGGGCTTTCGGAGGCGCAGAAAGAGACCATCAGCAAACGCCTGACCGCCGAGGAGATGGTCGCGACGATCGCCTACTCCGCCAAGGAGGAGAAAGCCGAGGAGGAGGAGTTCCGCAAGATGTTCGGCAGTTCGTTCGAGGAGATCCTGCCGGAGAACCCGCTGCTGGATTCGTTCGAACTCACGCTCACGTCGGCATCCTCCGACAAGGAGCTGCTCGACTCGTTCATCGCCGCCGCCGGACGCATCGAAGGCGTCGACCGCGTGTCGTACCCGGCGCTGATGGCCGAGCGGCTGCACGCCACGGTGAACAAGATACGCCTCGTGCTGCTGCTCTTCGGCGGCGCGCTGCTGGTCATTTCGCTGATCCTGCTGAGCAACACCATCCGGCTGGCGATCTTTTCGAAACGCTACCTGATCAACACGATGAAGCTGGTCGGGGCCACCAAGTGGTTCATCATGCGGCCCTTTCTCGGAAGCAGCCTCACGCAGGGAATCCTGGCCGGCACGGCCGCCTCGGCCTTGTTCGGTCTGGCCGTCTACGGACTGAACGAGGCGGTTCCCGAACTGATGACCATTGCCGAAGCCGGCAAAATCGCCATCATCCTCGGCTCGATGATTGCGGGCGGCATCATCATCTCGGGGCTTTTCACCTTTGCGGCCCTCAACAAATTCATCAACATGAAGTCGAACAAGATATACCTTTATTAAATGAAAAACGAACAGAAGAACGCGCAGGACCCCGTACCGGAAAATCCCCGCATGCCCCTTACGCGGCGCAACTACGTCCTGCTGGCGATCGGTTTCGCGGTCATCCTCCTAGGCTTCGTCCTGATGGCCGGCGGAGGCAGCGACTCGCCCGACGAATTCAACTACGCGATGTTCTCGTGGAGGCGCATCACGCTGGCCCCGATCCTCGTGATCGGCGGCTTCGTCATCGAGATCTATGCGATCATGCGACGTTACAAGTAATTCCCGGCCCGTTGCGGAACGCCGTCCCGGCGGGGAGACCCGCCCGGCAACGGCCGGCGGACCGGAACAGCCGACAACTCAAGACCCTTTCTAAAAAATAAATGGACACACTGCAAGCTATCCTGCTCGGCATCGTGCAGGGCATCACCGAATTCCTGCCCGTTTCAAGCAGCGGTCATCTCCAGATCGCCAAGGAGGTGCTGGGCGTACAACTCGAAGAAAATCTCACGTTCGACGTGGCGCTCCACGCCGCCACGGTGTTGAGCACGATCGTCGTGCTGTGGAGCGAAGTCTGGCGCCTCCTGAAAGGACTGTTCTCGCGCCGGTTCAACGAAGAGCAGGCCTACGTGCTGAAACTCGTCCTCTCGATGATCCCCATCGGCATCGTCGGGTTCCTGCTCAAGGACCGGATCAACGACCTGCTCAACGCACCCTACATCCTCGCCGTCGTGGGCGCGATGCTCCTCGTGACGGCCGCGCTGCTGGCCTTCGCCTACTACGCCAAGCCGCGGCAGAAGGAGACGATCTCCTACCGCGACGCCCTGATCATCGGACTGGCGCAGGCATGCGCCGCCATGCCGGGACTTTCGCGGTCGGGTTCGACCATCGCCACAGGCCTGCTGCTGGGCAACAAGAAAGCCGCCGTGGCGCAGTTCTCGTTCCTGATGGTGCTGGCTCCGATCCTGGGCGAAACCCTGCTCCAGGCGACAAGCGGCGATCTGACCGCCGGTATCGCCGCAGGGCCGCTCATCGCCGGATTCCTCGCATCGTTCATCACGGGATGTCTGGCCTGCAAATTCATGATCGAGGTCGTGAAGCGGGGCAAACTCATCTGGTTCGCCGTCTACTGCACCGTTGCGGGACTGGTGTCGATCACAAGCTATTTCTGCTGATGAAAGAAGCACTGGACCTCCGCGGCATCAATTTCGAGGACGGATACATCGCCGTCGTGGACAAGCCCCTGCGCTGGACCTCGACCGACGTAGTGCGCAAAATCAAATTCGCGCTCCGCAGGCTGGGTTACCGCAAAATCAAGGTCGGACACGCCGGGACGCTCGACCCGCTGGCCACGGGCATCCTGCTGGTCTGCATCGGCCGCGCCACCAAACTCGTCGACGCCCTGCAAGCCGAGGAGAAGGAGTATGTGGCCGACGTGATGCTGGGCGCCACGACCCCGAGCCACGATCTGGAACACGAGATAGACCGGACCTACCCGTGGGAGCACATCACGCGGGAAGCGGTCGCCGAAGCCCTCGCCTCGCTCACCGGCGAGCGGCTCCAAACCCCGCCCGTCTACTCGGCCAAGAAGATCGACGGCACACGGGCCTACGAACTGGCCCGCGCCGGCGAGGAGGTCGCCGTACGCCAGGCGCTGATCAACATTTACGAAATGGAGATCGTGGAATACGACCTGCCGCGGGTGCGTATCCGCGTGCGTTGCAGCAAGGGAACCTACATCCGCTCGCTGGCCCACGAGATCGGACAGGCGCTCCGCAGCGGGGCGCACCTCACCTCGCTGCGCCGCACGCGCAGCGGCGGCTTCACGCTCGAAAAATCCTATGAGCTGGACGAATTTCTTGAAAATCTGCAAAAACTTGAAACAAAATAGACTTTTTTGCGTATAAAAAATAATCTGTCTTTGTTTTCCGGAACCTTTCCGGCAGGCGGGGCAGAGGCAAAACCGCGTTTCAGGCCCCGCCGAACGCAGAAAATGTCGAACCACATTACGTAAAAAAGAGCGTTCATCTATGAAATTATCGCAGTACGGGTATGACTTTTCACCCGAAATGCTGGCCAAATACCCGGCCGACAATCGCGACGAGTCGCGTCTGATGGTCATCAACCGCGCCAAAGGCACTATCGAGCACCGTATCTTCAAGGACATCATCGAGTATTTCGACGAAAAGGACCTGTTCGTCTTCAACGACACGAAGGTTTTCCCGGCACGCCTCTACGGCAACAAGGAGAAGACCTGCTGCGGGAACTCAACCGCGAACTGCGGCTGTGGGACGTGCTGGTGGACCCCGCGCGCAAAATCCGTATCGGCAACAAACTCTACTTCGGCGACGACGACCTGCTGGTGGCCGAGGTGATCGACAACACCACCTCGCGCGGCCGCACGCTGCGCTTCCTGTTCGACGGCTCCTACGAGGAGTTCAAGCATGCGCTCTTCGCGCTGGGCGAAACGCCTCTGCCGAAGTGGGTACGCGAGAAGGTCGAACCCGAGGACGCCGAGCGTTACCAGACCATCTTCGCCGAGAAGGAGGGCGCCGTGGCTGCCCCGACGGCCGGCATGCACTTCTCGAAACACCTGATGAAGCGCATGGAGATCAAGGGCATCGACAAGACGTTCGTGACGCTGCACGTCGGGCTGGGAAACTTCCGCACGGTGGACGTCGAGGACCTCTCGAAGCACAAGATGGACTCCGAGCAGTTCTTCGTCGAGGAGGCCGCCGCCGAAGCGGTCAACGCGGCCAAACGGCAGGAGCGCAAGGTCGTGGCGATCGGCACGACGGTGATGCGCACGATCGAAACCGCCGTATCGACCAACGGCATGATCAAACCCATGGAAGGCTGGACCAACAAGTTCATTTTCGCCCCCTACGAATTCACCGTGGCCGACGCCATGGTGACCAACCTCCATCTGCCCTACTCGACCCAGCTGATGATGGTGGCGGCTTTCGGCGGTTACGAAACCGTGATGAACGCCTACAAGGTAGCCAAGGAAGAGGGGTATCGTTTCGGCACTTACGGAGACGCGATGCTCATTCTTTAATTTTTTTTCACTACCTTTGCAGATATAAACCCTCAAAACCATGGCAAGCAAGATTCTGTACGTGTGTCAGGAGATCACCCCCTATCTTCCAGAAACGGAGGGTTCCCGGCTTTGCCGTGCGCTGACGCAGGCAATGCAGGAACGCGGGAACGAGATCCGCACCTTCATGCCCCGCTACGGCTGCATCAACGAGCGCAGGCACCAGCTGCATGAGGTTATCCGGCTGTCGGGCATGAACCTCATCATCGACGACAACGACCACCAGCTGATTATCAAGGTGGCGTCGATACCCGCGGCGCGCGTACAGATTTATTTCATCGACAACGACGACTACTTCTCGCGCAAGGCGGTGCTGACCGACGGCGCGGACAACTACTTTCAGGACAACGACGAACGGGCCATCTTTTTCGCCCGCGGCGTACTGGAAACGGTCAAGAAACTGCGCTGGACCCCGACGGTGGTGCACTGCCACGGCTGGTTCACGGCCGTGGTTCCCGTTTACCTGAAACGGATCTTCGCCGACGACCCGATCTTCCGCGACGTCAAGGTCGTGGTGTCGCTCTACGGCGACGGCTTCTCCGGGGAACTCGATCCCGGATTCGGCGCCAAGATCGCCGGCGAAGGCGTCAAGGACAAAAATCTTGCGATTCTCGACACTCCGTCATACGAAAACCTCTGCCGCTTCGTTATGGAATATGCCGACGGAGTGGTTGCGGCATCCCCGGATGTCGACCCGAAAGTATTGGACATGGCCCGCGCGAGCGGAAAGCCCATGCTCGAATACCAGTCGCCCGAGGCAGAGGACTTTTTCGATAATTACAACCGATTCTATGAAGCGATTCAATAACTTCCGCCGCATGCTGCTCCCCGTTGCAGCGCTGGCTGCCACGATAGGACTGACCCTCGGGGGCTGTACCAAGGTGGACGATACGCTGGGCGGAAACCTCATCCCCGACAACCAGCAGATGAGGGCGGGATACGTTCAGCTCCCCCGGGCCGACGAACTGAACCCGAAGAAATACGTCGAAACACGCCTGTTCCAGACCGATTCGATCGTCAGTTCGAACATCACCTACGGCTACATGGGTTCGATGCTCAACGACACGCTGGGGCACCGTTCCGCGGGATTCCTTTCGCAGATGGTCAACTATTACAAGGTCGATTCAGGCTATTTCGGCTACATGCCGATCTTCGACTCGGCGCAGATCTTGCTCAAGGTGACCAGCTTCGGCCGCGACTCGGTGACCGAGCAGTCCTTCGCGGTCTACGAGGTCGTCAGCAACAAATACCTCACCGAGAAACCCATAGCGCCCAACAAATCGCAGCGCGACTCGACCTTCTACCTCAATTTCGACCCCGTGGCGGAAGGCGTCTACAACCCCGACGAGCCGCTCTTCACCTTCACGCTCGGCGGCGAGGGCAAATACCCCTCGACCACGTCGGCCGTGACGTTGGAGCCGACCGAAGCGGGTAAAAAATACATCCGCCGCCTGATGCTTCAGGAGGGCGAGTATGCCGGCGACTACTCGATTTACAGCGCCGACAGCCTGAAATACTGGGTCGAGGCGTTCAAGGGACTTTACATCGCCCCGAACCCCGAGAAGCCGCTCACCGAGTACGGCAAGGGAACGATCTTCGCCACGGAACTGACCTATTCGGGCCTGTCGGTCTACGGACGTAACCGCGTGAAGGACGACCCCTCGCTGATCAAGGACACGATCGGCATGGTCTACTACTTCTACAAAGACGGCGCGGAATTCGGCAACGTCTCGGTAAACAACGTCAAGCACGACTACGAGGAGGCCACGATCGCCCGAAGGATAAACATAGAGGAAGCCCGCGAGACGGCCGAGAACCGGCCCGAAAATCCCCTCGTCTATGTCGAAGGCATGGGCGGCGTGGTGACCGAGATGACCTTCAGCCCGGAGTTCTTCGCGGAGCTGGAGGCGGAGATCGCCAAGGGAAATGCCGACGGCAAGAATTTCAAAACACTCGCGTTCAGCCAGGTACGCATGTCGATCTACTTCAACGACAGCGACTACGAGTGGGAGAAGATCGCGGACGGAACGGCCGGCGACATCCTGCGCATGACCGACCAGATGAACGCATACCCGACGCGGCTGGGCATGTACACCAATTACAAGACGCTGACGCCGATTTCGGACTACGCCTACGTCTACGAGCAGAACTACGGTTCTTCGGTAACGCTCGCCTACAACGGCAAGATCAACCGCAGCCGCGGCTGCTACGTAATGGACATCACGGGCTACATGCAGCAGCTCTGGAACAGTTACATGGAAGCCAAGGCGGATGCGGGCGGCGAGGTTGCGAACATCGACTGGGACAAAGTCAAGAACCGCTCGGTATACATCGGACCCGAAGCGTACAGCCTCTACACGACCTCGTTCGGCGTGTTGCAGGGCATGCCGACACAGGCCGGGACTGCCGAACCGAACAACGCCCCGATCCGTTTCAGTATGGCGTACAACCTGATCAAGTAAACAACAGATAACCCCTTTTGCGGAACCTAAGTGTAATGCTTAGGTTTTCGCTTTTCTGAAAAAGCCATCAAAACAGCAATGCAGGAAAATTTAGTAATCGTAGAGTCCCCCGCCAAGGCCAAGACCATCGAGAAGTTTCTCGGCAAGGACTTTATCGTAAAATCGAGCTTCGGACACATCCGCGACCTTGCGAAGAAGGATCTCGGCATCAATATCGGAGAAGGCTACAAGCCCGTATACGAAATCCCCGGCGACAAGAAGAAAGTGGTCGACGAACTCACGAAACTGGCCAAGTCGAAGACCGTCTGGCTCGCCTCCGATGAGGACCGCGAAGGAGAAGCCATCGCATGGCACCTGACCGAAGTGTTGGGTCTCCCCGTCGACCGGACCAAGCGCATCGTCTTCCACGAAATCACCAAGCGGGCGATTCTGGAAGCCATCGAGAAGCCGCGCACGGTCAATATGGACCTGGTCAACGCCCAGCAGGCACGCCGCATCCTCGACCGGCTGGTCGGCTTCGAGCTGTCGCCGGTGCTGTGGAAGAAGGTACGTCCGGCGCTGTCGGCAGGCCGCGTGCAGTCGGTCGCCGTGCGCCTGATCGTGGAGCGCGAACGCGAGATCATCGCCTTCCGCTCGGCAGCCTATTTCCGTGTCGTGGCCCAGTTCTACGCCGCCGGAGACCCGGAGAAGACGCTCTTCAAGGCCGAACTTTCGTCGCGTTTCGAGACCGAGGCGCAGGCCGAAACCTTCCTGCAAAGCTGCATCGGCGCCACATTCACGGTGGCCAAGGCCGAGGAGAAACCCGCACAGCGCTACCCCGCGCCGCCGTTCACCACCTCGACGCTCCAGCAGGAGGCGGGCCGCAAGCTGGGCATGTCCGTATCGCAGACGATGTCCGTCGCGCAGCACCTCTACGAGCAGGGTCTGATCACCTACATGCGTACCGACTCGGTGAACCTCTCGCAGCAGGCGCTGGCCCAGTGCAAGGAGGAGATCACGAAACTCTACGGCGAGAAATATTCGCGCTGGTTCAACTACAAGACCAAGACCAAAGGTGCGCAGGAGGCCCACGAGGCCATCCGCCCGTCGTACATCGAGCGTCAGGAGATCGAGGGCACGCCCGCCGAGAAGAAGCTCTACGACCTGATCTGGAAGCGCACGGTCGCCTCGCAGATGGTCTGCGCCGAATTGGACCGCACGACCATCACCATCGACATGTCGGGCAGTTCGAACCAGTTCGTCGCACAGGGCGAGGTGGTCCGTTTCGACGGCTTCCTGCGCCTCTACTCCGAATCCACGGACGACGACCAGGCTGCCGAGAGCGGCGAGGGACTGCTGCCGAAACTCACGGCCGGCGACCGGGTCCTCCCGTCGCAGATCACCGCCACGGAGCGCTTCACCTCGGCTCCGGCGCGCTATAACGAGGCCTCGCTGGTCAAACGCCTCGAAGAACTGGGCATCGGCCGTCCTTCGACCTACGCACCGACGATCACCACGATCATCAACCGCGGCTACGTCGTCAAACAGAACAAGGACGGGCAGAAGCGCAACTACGCACAGCTGACGCTCACGGGCGAAAAGATCGCCTCGAAGACCCTCTCGGAGAACTACGGCAAGGAGAAGAACCGCCTTTCGCCGACCGACATCGGCATGGTGGTCAACGATTACCTGGAGGAGCAGTTCGGCCCGATCATCGACTACAACTTCACGGCCAGCGTCGAGAAGGAGTTCGACCGTATCGCCGAGGGCGACATCACCTGGGACAAGATGATCGACGAATTCTACGGACCGTTCCACAAGATGGTCGACTCGGCCATCGCCACGCAGACCGCCAAGACACGCGAAGTGCGTATCCTGGGCAACGATCCCAAGACGGGGCACATCGTCAAGGCCCGCATCGGCCGTTACGGGCCGATGGTCGAGATCGAAGGGAACGAAGGCGAGAAGGGACGCTTCGCGTCGCTCAAAAAGGGCCAGCTGATCGAGTCGATCACGCTCGAAGAGGCGCTGGAGCTTTTCGCCCTGCCCCGCGACCTGGGACAGCTGGACGGCGAGGAACTGACCGTCGGCATCGGCAAGTACGGTCCCTACGTACGCTACGGGAAGTCGTTCGCGTCGCTGGCCAAGACCGACGACCCCTACACGATCGGCTACGACCGCGCCGTGGAGATCGTCCGCACGCACCAGGCCCTGTCTCTTATACACATCTGACGCTGCCGACGATATGCAGTG
>ENA-OUQL01000636-OUQL01000636.1-human-gut-metagenome-genome-assembly--contig:-NODE-636-length-13400-cov-4.90895_pt1 | contig 13400 bp, 14 predicted proteins | sample MGYA00237945_ERZ548829 | MGnify/ENA primary metagenome ERZ548829 (study PRJEB26490, sample SAMN05194708) | human gut metagenome | biome: terrestrial biome; feature: human-associated habitat; material... | reverse complement strand
GCACAGGACGCATCCGGTATATAATCCAGCCTTTCATAATGACTTATGGTATTAACAATATTTTTATGAAACTGATTATGATTTTGTCTGAATGCATATAATGCATCAGAAAGATTTTCATTCTCTTCATCCTTCAGGATTCCTTTAAACCCATAAAATGTTTCAAAATTAATAAAAAGTGTGTTCCCATGCTCTGACATCAGTCTTGCAACTGCCAGTGACAACATCATTCTTGCAGTATTATTAAATCCATATATACCGGTCACTTTAAGGCTTCCCCTTTTTTGAGCCCGGTCTTTCTTCTCATATCTCATTACAGACTGTAGAAGCTGATATGACGGCTGATACTTACATATTCCAACCAGTCCTTTTTCTTCCCTTGAATTAATCTCATCTGCTTCACGCTCCTCCTCACACAGCACAACAGTCTTAGTTCCCGTTCTATATGCGTTATACCCATATGCTCCTTCACATATCATAAGCATATCCGCTTCTTTTTCCTGCATGTTCCTTAGTAAAAACCTGTGCATTATAGGGAATATCATTATCATCATTAATTACAGACATAAGTCGTTTCGCATAATTTTCGTCTGAATCATATATAACGCAAATGTTATTCCTGCCCATCTGTTCACCCCCTATGTAATATCATTCATAAAACCACAACACACCTGTATACCAACACAACAACATATCCAGTCAGAACCCCCACTGCATAATGAAAGCCATGCGCCTTTATTCCGCTGCTCCCCATACTGACCTCTCTGGTCTTTTTTAAAAACAACTCAACAATTCCCGTAAAAAACCCTGTAATAAGAGATACAACCATAAGCTGTAGTACAAATTCCAATCCAGTCAACATTCCAATTACTGCCAAAAGCTTTACATCCCCTGCACCAACAGCCCTGATTATATATAGAAATGTCATTCCCGCTAATCCCGCCAGAGTTCCAAGAATATAATTTCCTATATATTCACCTGTAAAAGCTCTTATAACAATAACACTCACGCCTACAACAATACCTGCAACAATAAGCCTGTTCGGTATTCTGAATTCTCTCAGATCATGTACTGCTGCTACAATAACTAATACCAGTGCAATTATGACTGATATAATATCCGGCACTTATCCACCTCCTCAAAAAAACATGTATAGAATTACCATTTACTGCCTATACTTCTAATAAAGGCATATGATGCCCCTAATCTTGTGCATTAAGGAGTAATTCTATTGAAAATGTTTGGTAAAAAAAAGAGTCCTGCTACATATGATGAAAAATATCTGTTACAGGAACTTATGATGACTAAAAAGGCAATGTATACTGCCTATTCTAATCTTGATAATGTTACTGATCCTGACCTGATAGACTGTTATATCTACCAGCTTAATTCAGAACAGAAACGGTACAATTACCTTCTTGCAAAGGCAAAAGAATCTCAGTTATCCACGTCTGGATTCTGATTCTATAAGAATTGTTGTGTTGTACAGATACTATATATTCTATTCAATAAATTGTCAATACCTTTTCTATATTTTTATTTAAAAAATCATATGAATTCTAATTGACATTTCGCAAAAGCTAATATACCATTTATACAAGAAATACTTTTTATGAATAACTCATAATTAATTATTATAGAGGTGATGCACTATGAAATCGAAGAAAACCAATCCTTTTGTGATAACAACTTTAATATTCTTTATGACAACTGTAATGTTCGGTCTTCTGACCACCGGTGTCATTATTAAGTACCGAAAATCAACCGTTGCAACTAATACCGATAAGCTTAGCAATGACGAGATTGAGAAACTAAAGTCAGAAGAGAAAGAGGATCTTCTTTCTGATATGAAGTTAAGATTCACTAACGGTGAAGGTTCTCTTTCTATACTTAAGAGCTATTTCCCTGATAATATAGTCTATGTGAACAATAAGAATCAGTATGTATTTGCGCAGATACTTCCTGAACTTGCGAAGAATAATTATAAGGATGAGAATTTCAAGCAGGATGATAAAGGAATTATTACATACAATGAAGACGGTAAAGTTACAACACATATGGGTGTTGATGCCTCGAAGTTTCAGGGGAATATTGACTTTAAGAAATTAAAAGAACAGGGCGTTGAATTTGCCATGTTAAGATGTGGTTTCAGAAGCTATGGCAATGGAATCCTGAACACTGATTCTTCATTTGATACATTTGCAAAAGACGCAATAAAGAATAATATTAAGATTGGCGCATACTTCTTCTCATCTGCAATTACGAAACAGGAAGCTATAGAAGAGGCTGATTATGTTCTTGATATTATCAAGCCTTACAAGATTACATATCCTGTAGTTATTGACTTTGAGGAGATTTCGGGCGATTCATACAGACAGGAGAATCTGACTACTGAAGAACTTACAGATATCATAATCGCATTCTGCGACAAGATAGAAAAAGCAGGCTATAAGCCAATGATATATTCCAACCTCAAGGGATTCGTTGGAAGACTTGACCTTACCCGCTTAGAAAAATATGAGAAGTGGTTTGCCTACTATTCAGACACACCTTACTTCCCATATGAATTCTCTATATGGCAATACACTGAATCAGCTAAGTTAGACGGTGTCAGTGGTAATACCATAGATCTTAATATTAGTTTTAAAGATTACAATTAATTGTGACTCACATGCTCACTGCGGAATTTCTCAATCATTTCCCTTGTGAGACTGATATGGTCATCAATTACATCTATATCATCTGCCTTGACCCATGTGCCGACCGATAACTCATCTTCTTCAAGAGTTATTGTGTCGTCACCGTCAAGCTCACAGAAGTAACCAAGAAGCTGAGAACCGCTGAGTCCCCAAGGCTGGCTCTTATAATAGGTGATATTTTTAACCTTCACACCTACTTCTTCCATAACTTCTCTGCTTACAGTTTCCTCTGTTGTTTCACCAATCTCAGTGAATCCGGCAATAAGCGCATAATTCCTATAAGTTCTTCCCGCATATTTAGTAAGAAGAATTCTGTCCTTATCTGTAACTGCAACAATAACAGCCGGACATATCTTAGGAAATACCATATTCTTACAGCAGTCACAGCGTAACATTCTCTGCTTGTCATCATGCTTGAGTGGTTTTCCGCATCTTCCGCAGAAATGATTATCCCTGTACCAGCCATACAGATGAAATGCAGTAATAGCCGCATAAGCATGCTCTCTTGGCTGTGCCTTACGGAAAGAATCGACTCCTATGAATTCATATCCTCTGACAAAAGAATACATATCCTTGTGTACAGCTGAATCAGCCATCTCTCCCAAGAATGTGCCTCTTTCGAGGCTTCCTGTCTTTCTTGCGAGGAAAAAATGTTCCTCATCAATTGACAACAGATATATGAATTCAAAGTTATCCACAGCTTTGTCTCCGTAAGAGGACTTTATCCCCTGAACGAACTCATCATACTGTGGATATATTAATACATTTTCTTCAGGATTCTGTGAGTTAAAATGTCCTGATGGTCTTGCAAGCAATGAGGAACCCTGAAAATAAAACACAGTATCCTCATTGCCTGGCTTAAGATTCTTATACTGGTTATCCAGATGTTTTGGCCATATATCCTGTATCATATCAGAAGAACACCATCTCTTCCTTAGGTGCACCTGTCTTTTCTACGCTTTCAACGTAAAGAACAGGACCTTTCTTCTTATATGCCATCTGGAATTCATACTTAATAGTAGCTGTAACCCATATCCATTCTCTGTTCTCAAGAGAAGCTATGTTGTTGTAGAAGCTGATATAACCAATAAACTGTGTATCTTCTGCACAGCATGTCATAACCTTTCTTCCCGGAACGAAATTCTTATCCTTAAAGTACTTGTTCTTAAGAACCTGTCCCTTGAATCTTACCTTCTTACCTGCGTATACTTCCGGTCTTTCAGACACATCCATATACCAGATACCATAATCTTCGTCATCAACCTGAATAACATCAGCATTGATATCGTATGGAAGCTGTTCAGATATAGCAACCTGGTCACCCTTCTCGTCCTCGAAGATAATCTGAAGTGCAGGATTTAATGCTCTCATGCTTCTTCTGTAGCTGCCAAGATCCATACCTGACTTGCATCTGTTAAAGATAACCATATCAGCATATTTAACAGACTCTGCAATAATAGACTTCATGTTAGCCCACTGTAAGCCAAATGCATTGGCATCAACTAAAGTTATAGACTGGTATACCTGCCATCCTCTTGGCTTCTCACTTCCAAGAATAAGTGCTGGATCCCACATTCCGTTATATTCAACAATAACAATCCATGGATCATACTTCTTGTCCAGTTCATTAAGAGTCTTGATATTAAAATCTTCCTTCTCTACAACAACCATATCAACTCCGTTGTCCTTAAGAAGCTTCTCGCTATACTCCTCTTCACCTTCTTCACACACAATAAGAAGTTTATTCTTAGCGTCTGCAAACTGTCCCATTGCTATAGTATCGGAGATAAATCTTGTTTTACCACTGTCAAGCTGACCGTTAATCAAGAAAATCGGAATCTGATATTCCTCATTTGCCATATTTATCCTCATTTCCGCGCATTTGCGCTATCATTTCATTATAAATGCGTTGTAAAAATGTGTTCTTCTATTAAACACTGATTAAACTTCAAAAAGTTCCTTAAGTGCATCTTCCTTAAGTTCAGAACCGATTACACAGATTCTTCCTGTGAAATCAGCACTTCCCTCACGAATCTCATATTCTTCTGGTACAAGGTCGAAATACATCCATGTTCCATCTGTGCAAGGAAGCATACCCTTAGAACGGAGAACCTTACCATAATCTTCACTCTCAGAAAGCTTCTTTAATATGCTGTCAAGCTCTGCCTTCTCATACTTCTTAGGAGTCTCTGTTCCCCAGCTTGTAAATACGTCATCTGCATGATGATGGTGATGCTCATGCTCATGGTCATGATGATGTTCGTGCTCGTGGTCGTGATGATGCTCATGTTCCTCATCATGGTCATGATGATGCTCATGCTCGTCATCATCATCATCATGATGTCCGCCACAACAGCAGCACTCTCCGTCTTCATGATGATGGTGGTGGTGGTGCTCCTTCTCATGCTCCTCATAAGCCTTCTGCGCTGCCTCTGCAAGCATGTCTAATTCAAGGTTAGTAACATTCTCCATTGCACCAAGAATCTTAGTTCCGTCAATATCATCCCAAGGAGTTGTGATAATATGTGCATTAGGATTAACACTCTTAATAAGCTCAATAGCTGTCTTTAACTTCTCTTCAGAAACATTCTGTGTTCTGCTTAAAATAACAGTTCCTGCATGCTCAATCTGGTTATTAAAGAATTCACCAAAATTCTTCATATATACCTTAACCTTAGATGCATCTGCAACTGTTGAAGCACTGTTAAGAACGATTTCATTCTCAATGTGAAGGTCTTTAACCGCTTTGATAACATCTGAAAGCTTGCCTACTCCTGAAGGCTCAATAATAATTCTGTCTGGATGATACTTATCAACAACCTCCTTAAGAGAAGTTCCGAAATCACCAACAAGTGAACAGCAGATGCATCCTGAATTCATCTCTCTTATCTCAACACCAGAATCTTTAAGGAATCCTCCATCAATACCTATTTCACCGAACTCATTCTCAATAAGAACTACCTGCTCTCCCTTTAAGGCTTCCTTTAAAAGCTTACTTATAAGAGTTGTTTTACCTGCTCCCAAAAAGCCTGAAATTATATCTACTTTAGTCATCTTAATCAACCTTTCTGCAGTATATGACTGCTCTTTTATCTCATATTTTCAATTATACACTTCTTGTCAATCCCTATTTGAAAAGAAAATGTAAAATTTTATTAAAAATATTTAATCAGACAGAGATTCCCATGCTCTGTCTTAATTCATCTGCCTTCTCGCCAATCTTTCTTAGCCTGTGGTTTACACCCGATTTACCAACCGGAGGGTCTAACAGCTCACCTAATCCCTGAAGACTCATGTCAGGATTCTCGAGTCTTAAAAGAGCAACCTGCATCAGACTGTCACTTAAACTGTCAAGCCCGACAGTATCTCTTATAAGTTCAATATCCTTAATCTGCTTGACCGCCGCTTCAATTGTCTTGTTAAGATTAGCAGTCTCACAGTTTACCTTTCTGTTGACATCATTACTGATTCCCTTAAGAATCATGACATTGTACAGGTTCATCTGTGATACAACCGCTCCCATAAGATTAAGCGTATCAGTAATATTATTGCCTTCTTTCATATACACAACAAAACTGTTTTTTCTTACAATAACCTTGGCATCGAGTCCAAAAAAACGCAGCATATCCATAAGTATATCAGCGTCCTCCTCATATTTGCACACAATCTCATAGTGATAGAACTTGTTCGGGTCACTTATAGAACCTCGTTCCATAAAAGCTCCTCTTATAAATGCTTTCTTACAGCAGTCCATAGCTACAATTCTTGCGTCAACAAACACTGGTTCAATCTGTGTAAACCGGTCGTCGCACCATTTTAATGTCTGCAATATCTTAGCAACATCACTCTGTCTGGTTATCCTTATAATAGTTTCCTTGCCATTCTTAACCATTTCATTCGTATCAGCATCCATCTTAATGCTAAATATTCTCAATAACAGGTCACTGAATTTCTCAACTGACAATTCGTTCTCTGTAACGAATTCCAGACATAATTCTCCATTATCTGTCTCGCTTACATTGCCAGACATTCCCATAAACGCAGCAAATTCCGCAATCTGGCAATGCCTCGCGGAATCTGTTTTCTTAACTAACTCTTCTTTTACTTCTGATGAAAATGACATACTTAACCTTTTCTCTTAGAATCTTTCTCAATATCTCTATGCTCAACCTTGCATCCATACTCAGTCCTGCTTATAAGCTTATAGATTTCATTAGCAAGAGTAACTGAACGATGCTTTCCTCCTGTACAGCCAATTGCAATAACAAGGCTGTTCTTTCCTTCCTTAACATAATTAGGCAGAAGGAACTTCAATAAATCATCTATCTTTTCCAGAAATTCTGTTGTCTCCGGAGCTTTCTTCACATAATCCTGTACAGGCTTATCATTACCGGTAAGGTGTTTAAGTTCTTCAATATAATATGGATTAGGCAGAAATCTCACATCAAACACAAGATCTGCGTCTGCAGGTATTCCATATTTGAAACCAAAAGAAAGAACTGTAACAAACAGATTCTTGAAATTCTTATCGTCAAAGAATATGCCCTCAAGCTCTGCCTTAAGTTCCCTTGTAAGCATCTGACTTGTGTCAATGATAACATCTGCTCTTTTCTTTAAGAACTTAAGCTCATCTCTTTCCAGCTTTATTACATTATCTATTCTGTCATGATCGTCCATTGCAAGCGGATGTGTTCTTCGCGTTTCCTTGTATCGTTTTACAAGTACCTCATCACTTGATTCAAGAAACAGAATTGTATAGTTAAAATGCTTATTAAGCATATCATCAAGCACTGAATCCAGCTCAGCAAGTGCGTGACCACTTCTTATATCTACACCAATTGCTATGTTGCTATATCCGTCTTCTCCCGCATTGGCAAGCTCTGCAAACTTAGGAATCAGAGAGATTGGCATATTATCGACACAATAATACCCCTCATCTTCTAATACATTAAGTGCTGTTGATTTACCTGCACCTGACATACCTGTAACAATAATCATCTTCATCTTATCATCTTCTCTTTCTTATCTGTCTTTAATTACTGATCTGTTTAATTATAACAAGCCTTAGAATCCAACCTTTACAACTTCCAGTTCCAGCCCGACACCGAACTTTTCCATAACTTCACTCTTAATATAATCCGTAAGCTCGCATACATCCTTCGCAGTTGCATCGCCCTTATTGACAACGAATCCGGCATGCTTCTCAGACACCTGTGCGCCACCTCTTGCACAACCCTTAAGACCTGCATCCTCAATAAGCTTTGCTGCAAAATATCCCTCCGGTCTTTTAAATGTGCTTCCGGCACTAGGATACTCAAGCGGCTGCTTCTGCCTTCTCTTAGCTGCCAGCTCTGAGATATTATTTCTTATTATATCCGGTTCACCTTTTCTTAATTTCAAAGTTGCTTCAAGAACAATCATATTGCTTTTCGCTACAATACTTGTTCTGTATCCAAGTTCAAGCTCATCTGCTGAAAGCTCCCTGATAACGCCTTCATCATCAATAACCTTTGCACTGACAAGAATATCCTTGAACTCCCCGCCATAAGCACCTGCATTCATTCTGACAGCACCACCTATGCAACCCGGAATACCTGTTGCAAATTCAAATCCAGCAATTCCATTAGCAGCAAGCTGGTTGCCAAGTCTTGTAAGCTTCATACCTGCACTTGCTTTGACAAGCACTTCATCTGAATTATCCTGTGAATCCTGCAGAAACTCATAATCTGAAAAACCATCGCCAAGCTCAACTACAACTCCCCTGAAGCCTTCATCACTCACAAGAATATTACTGCCATTTCCAATAACAATATATTTAATGTCCGATTTTTTCAAAAATGCGATAACATCTGCTATCTGCTTTTCTGCCTGTGGTGTTACATAATAATCTGCAGCACCTCCGATTCTGAATGTAGTATGTGTCTTCATTAGTTCACCTGTTCTTACATTCCCGGCACCAAGCATTGATATTAATGCTTCTGATAACATTTTATTATCCATATAATCTCACTATCCTTAATACTAATTTCCAAGAATAAGCTTTGCTGCTCCATACATTCCTGCATCATTACCAAGAGCAGCCTTAACTATCTTAGTCTGTCTGCTCGCATGGAACACACATTCCTTATAATACTTATCAATAAGATTGATAAAATATTCCCCTGCGGCAGAAACTCCGCCACCAATTACAAATACCTCCGGGTCAACCATTCCCGCTGCACATGCAAGTCCTTTTCCAAGATACCTGCATACATACTCTGTTACCTGTATAGCAAGGGCATCTCCTCCCTTAGCCTCGTCAAATATAACCTTTGCAGATATGTATGGCACACTTCTTAAAGATGAAGGCATGTCACTTTCTGCAAGCATACGGTTAGCCGTTCTTACAATTCCAGTTGCAGAAGCAACCTGCTCAAGACAGCCCTTCTTTCCACAGTTACAGCTCTCAGTCTCACCTTCAACAAGTGGAAGATGACCTATCTCACCTGCTGCACCGTTAAATCCATAAAGAGGCTTTCCATCAATAATAACTCCACCGCCTACACCGGTTCCAATTGTCACCATGACCATGCTGTTATATTCGCTTCCACCGCCTACCCAGAATTCTCCGAGTGCTGCCATATTGGCATCATTACCAATCTTAACAGGAATACCTGTAAGCTCAGACAGTGCATTGGCTGCATTAAATACTCCCCAGCCCAAGTTGATACATTTGTTGACAGTTCCATCTTCAAGACAGGCGCCAGGAAGTCCCATTCCGATTCCTGCCACATCCTCTGTTGTCATATTCATATCTGCAAGAACGCCCTTGATATACTCACTTATATCAGGCAGAATCAGGCTTCCACCCTCATCCTTTCTTGTAGGAATCTCTTCTTTTCTTAACAGCTCACCTTCTTTAGAAAATGTACCACATTTGCAGGTTGTTCCTCCAACATCAATTCCAAATATAATCTTACTCATCGTCATCCTCCCCGCCTCTCATAAGATTTTCCTGTACTCTTCTGTATAATTCCTTCGCTGCATTATATCCCATCATCTTCTGTCTGTGGTTGACCGCTGCTGACTCAACAATTACAGCAAGATTACGTCCTGGTCTTACCGGTAGCGTATGGCACACAACCTTATTGCCAAGATATTCTATGTATTCTTCCTCAAGTCCAAGTCGGTCATACTCTCTGTCCTTGTTCCAGTCCTCAAGCTTGATAACCATATCTATTTCCTGAGTTTCCTTAACACTTTCAACACCGAAAAGTGTCTTGACATCAATAATACCAATGCCTCTAAGCTCTATAAAATACTTGGTAACTCCCGGTGCGCTTCCAACCAGAGTCTCGTCACTGACCTTTCTGATTTCAACCGCATCGTCAGTTACAAGACGATGTCCTCTTTTTATAAGTTCAAGCGCGGCCTCGCTCTTACCAATACCAGACTCACCTGTGATAAGTACACCTACACCATATACATCAACTAAAACACCATGGATTACGATACATGGTGCAAGCTGAACCTTCAGCCAGCGTATTACTTCTGCTGTAAATGAAGATGTTGCCTGGTCTGTCATAAGAAGAGGTATCTGATACTTAACCGCAAGTTCAATAATCTTAGGCTCTGGCTTTATACTCCTGCAGAATATAATACATGGAATATTACTTGACAAAAGCTGCATATATCTTTCATATCTCTCCTGCTCAGAAAGACTCGCAAGATAAGCATGCTCCACATTACCAATAATCTGTAATCTGTCATTATCAAACTGGTCATAAAAACCTGTAAGCTGCAAAGCCGGTCTGTTCACATCAGGCAGATTAAGCCAGATTCCTGACACATCTATCTGTGGTGTAAGATTAACAAGATTCATTTTCTGGATAACTTTAGATAACTTTACCCTCTCTTTACCATTATTCATATATTCTCTGCCTCCAAACTCATGTTTACGATTTCATATATCCTAAGTTTATCACAGACAAGCTCTAAATGCTATTATAAAAGTATTATCAATGAAAGAATTTGTATATATTCTCTGCCACATTTTCAGTAATACCATCAGCCTTCATAAGCTCATCCACTGATGCCTGCCGTATCTTTTCTATATCAAGAAAATGCTTCATAAGTGCCTTTCTTCTTACAGGTCCGATTCCTTCAATCGAATCAAGTACAGAAGATACCTGTGCCTTATCTCTTAAGCTTCTGTGATAAGTTATTGCAAATCTGTGTGCCTCATCCTGCACCCTTGTAATCAGCTTAAAGCCCTCGCTGTGCTTATCTATCGGTATCTCAATATTGTTATAATACAGACCTCTTGTGCTGTGGGTATCATCTTTTACCATACCACACACAGGAATATTAAGTCCCAGTTCCTTAAGTACATCAAGTGCAATATTCACCTGGCCGCGTCCGCCATCCATCATAATAAGGTCTGGATATCTCGAAAATCCATGACTATCCTCGAGTCCTTCCCGCTCACGCATACCTCTTGTAAAACGTCTTGTCAGAACCTCACGCATGCTCTTATAATCATCCGGCCCCTTTACTGTTCTTATCCTGAACTTGCGATAATCATTCTTCTTTGGTTTTCCATCCTCAAAAACGACCATTGAGCCAACACTTTCAACGCCATTTGTATTAGATATATCGTAAGCCTCTGCTCTGTGAAGTGTCCCAAGTCCAAGCCAGCCGGCAATCTCTTTCATAGCTCCTGTTGTCCTGCTCTCCTCACGCTTAATCTTCTCCGCATCCTGTGTAAGAACAAGCTGGGCGTTCTTATATGCAAGCTCAACCATCTTTTCCTTGTCGCCCTTCTTAGGTGTGACAATACTTACCTTGCGACTCTTTCTTGCACTAAGCCACTGTGCTATTGTATCCGCATCCTCTATCTCGTACTGCACCATAATAATATTAGGTATAAATGGAGTTCCGCCGTAATACTGTTTCATAAATTCCGAAATTATGTCGCTCTTAGAGTCACCTTCGGCAACCTTCATATGAAAATGATCTCTTCCAAGAAGCTTGCCCTGCCTGATAAAGAACACCTGCACAACTGCGTCCTGACCGTCACTTGCACATGCAATGACATCTCTGTCATTAACATCATCTGCTGTAATCTTCTGCTTCTGTGCAACCTGCTTGACACTCATTAACAGGTCTCTGTATCTTGCAGCTTCCTCGTATTCCATCTTCTCAGACGCTTCCTGCATCTGCGTTGTAAGCCTGTCCATAATCTTCTTGTAATCACCATTTAAGAAAGCTACAACCTCATCAATTCTTCTTCTGTATTCCTCACCGCTTACATATCCCTGACATGGTGCATCACACTGTCCGATATGATAATTAAGACACGGCCTGTCCTTGCCCTCATCTTTAGGCAGATTTCTGTTACAGGTTCTTACCTTATACAGCTTGCATAGAAGTTCAATAGTGTCCTTGACTGCTGCCGCAGAAGTGTAAGGACCGAAATACTTACCTGCTCCATGCTTCATCTTTCTTGCAAAAAGTACCCTTGGATACTCTTCACCAACGGTAATCTTAATAAAAGGATAACTCTTGTCATCCTTTAGCATGGTATTGTACTTAGGCCTGTGCTCCTTGATAAGATTGCACTCCAAAACAAGCGCCTCAAGTTCAGAATCTGTGATAATATACTCAAAGTACTGAATATGTGACACCATCTGCACAATCTTGGCAGACTTATTCCTGCTGCTCTGGAAATACTGCCTTACACGATTCTTTAAAATCTTCGCCTTACCTATATATATTATATTGTCCCACTTATCATGCATAATATAAACTCCCGGTTTTGCCGGGAGTTTCTTAAGCTCTTCTTCTAAATTAAACATACTACAAGCTTCTTCAATCCTCTGGCTTTCTTAAGTGCGTAGCTTCGCACCTGTCTTATAGTATTTATTATCCCAGTTATATCAGCTTTGTCAACACATTTTACATTACCAAATCTGACCGCAAGGATTGTCTGCACTGCTTTCTCAAGTCCCATATTCTTAAGATTCGCATCCTGTGCAGTTATTTCTAATATATATTCTTCATAATCAATTCCAGGTTCTCTCTTATATCCCATACAAGCAAGAAGCTTTTCAAGATAAGAATACATTTTCATAAGCTTTACTTCATCTACTGAACTGCTTCTTAATAAATGTATTCTTGATACTATCCTGATTGCAGCCATTGCAATTAATATAAGAAACGCCAACATTGCTGTACATACAACAATCAGTACCGAATTAATATGTATCTCACCTGAGAAGCTGTCAGTGTCAGAGACAGCTTCCTGTGTTGTGCTTTCGGTACCCGGCTCATCTGTATCATCAACTGTCATATTTTCATCAACTGATGAATTACTATTGTCAGACTGGCTCTGTCTCTCACTTTCATCCTGTGTGGAACTTTGCTCAGTATCCTCAACTTCTCCATAGCCAGGTGTTGCATCAACAATAACCCATCCATATCCATCAATATATGCCTCAACCCATGCATGAGCTGCATTGTCGTAGACATCATATTTCATATACTTATTGCTCTGCCCGTCAGTATAATATGCGCCTGTATTGGTATTAACCGTATATCCTGCACAATACCTTGCCGGTATACCCGCACATCTTAATATAACTGCTGCCGAGGTAGCAAAATATGTACAATACCCTCTCTTGCTTTCTCTTAAGAAATACTCAACAACGCTCCTGTCTCTTA
>ENA-OUQL01000621-OUQL01000621.1-human-gut-metagenome-genome-assembly--contig:-NODE-621-length-13557-cov-4.14072_pt1 | contig 13557 bp, 3 predicted proteins | sample MGYA00237945_ERZ548829 | MGnify/ENA primary metagenome ERZ548829 (study PRJEB26490, sample SAMN05194708) | human gut metagenome | biome: terrestrial biome; feature: human-associated habitat; material... | reverse complement strand
CGGTGATGACGATGTTTTTGATATACCCCTTTACCCTATCCCACGAACACCGTCACCACCGTCACGCTTATAGTGAAATGACGCTTGCAGTTTACTACTGCTCGAAACAAAAACAATGATACTACGAGAAACACAAAATCAGAATGACGCAGATGACGCTAATGACGCAGAATCTGGGATATGGTAAAGGGATATCCTAAAAACAGCGTCATTAGCGTCATCTGCGTCACTATCGTCACACAAGAGCAGCGAGGGGGTCTGGGGTACACCCCAGAAATGCGTTTGTGGATATCCAAACGCTATGCTTGCAAAACGCACCTACCCCAAGAAGGGGGGACAATCAAACCGGACACCCATATAAATTCGTATATGCTCCAGAGTGAATCAGTTTAGATTCATCCAAAATTCTTGACACGAAAAAGTGAATCAGTTCTGATTCATTTTCCCAAGTGCTGCTATTATGGTTCGACATCTCTTGAATACGGTACGCATTATGATGACGGTAAAAGAATGATAAGCGAGCGGTACTTGCCATGAGTTTGCCGGGAAGAAACAAATATAAAAACTGCAAATCCTTCAGTGTACGCTTGATGGTAATGATTCTCTGCGTTTCGGTGCCACCTATTTTGGTATTGCAATCTTAAAATCCGTGGCTGCCATGGCAGTCGTAGGGGGTGAACGCGAGATTCCGCCGCGCGGTAACCTCCTCCGCAGTGGCAAGACGGGCACGCAGCAGATGGCAGGTGCAGGTACATTGTATCCCGAACAAACTGTCCATCTCAGGGCGTTTGTTGTAACTCTAGTGCGCCCGGCATGGGCAACAACTAGGTGGTGAAAGACCACTACGCCCTCGGCAGTAGAAAGTGTTAGCCGAAGGCAAGGATGTCCATCGTGAGGTGGAATCTGAAGGAAGTCGGAGGTCAGCGAAAAAATGCAGGCGGGCAAACGCCTGAACCGATGAACAGAAACACATAGTAGGCCGTGGAAGCAGTGGAAGAAGTCCAAAACGAAGGTAGGCAACTTGAGACAGATGGGCGTCCTGGCTGACAGGGTATACCAGTGGGGGAATTCCAGACTGGGTTATTGGCGTATCGCCGGTAGTCCTGTATTAAAGGGTTCCATTACAAACGCAAGACTCGCAGCAGCAGGATATTTTAGTATCCTCCGCTACTACGAGTCCTTGCACTTATGCGGTTGGACCGACATGTACAGACCGGTGCGCACGGTGGTGTGAGAGGTCGGCTTTCTAGTTAAAAGAGACTCTTACTCGATTTGTTTCGTCGAAGAATTGTAATTTCGACGACTTGATTTTAAGGCTTCCATTTTATCTCGCTGTGGACGGCAACCGGTGCATCCGTTGCTAAGGCAGTTCGATTCTCAATAAGCAATTCGCTCATTTGTGAAAGGCTTTTGTGAAGTGCAGCATCGTCTGGAAGAAACCCCTGCAATTTATGGTTACTCCCGCAATCAGGGGCTTCGGTAGAGAGGATACAAAAAATTTTTAATTGGCCGATATGTAGTTCTCTTCTTTAAAAATGATGAACCAAAAACTGAAATATAGCGGAGATTCTGCGGTACACAAATTTGCACAAAATATCTATAATGAAAAACGCTGCTGAGCAGATTGCATAGCGGCGCTTTTCTTTACGGGAAGTGTCTCCTATAGAAATTAAAATACCGAAAGAAGTCTGCGGTTTACCACGAAAATATCTTTTAACATATAAGTATACAGAAAGCAGGCATATAAATTCCATGTAAATTTCAAAGTAAAAAATGTAGTATTTGTATGATTCCACTTGAAAGCGCAATGCGGGAAAAGTGCGGGAAAAAGTGCAGGAAGAACGGGAATTATCACATGGAGGGAAAACACTGGCGGCTTGTATTATAGTAGTAAACCACTGTAAAGTAGATTTGTGCATGATGCACACACTGCTTAAAGAGAAAGGATGAAGACTATGAGAAAAGCACAGCACAAGGGCAAGCGCGTACTCGCGTCGGCTCTTTGTGTCGGTATGCTGGCCAGCATGGTCCCGACGCAGGCCTTTGCGGCCGACGAACAGCCAGTGGCTGCCGTCGTCCAGGAGGCTGCGCCTGCCGCCGAGGAGGCTCCGGCGGAGGACGCAGTCTCCACAGAGACCCCAGCGGAGGAGTCTGCTGCCGAGGAGACCCCGGCCCCTGCTGAGGACGCCCCGACTGAGGAGACGCCTGTCGAGGAAGCACCTGCGGAGGAAGCAGCTCTCGCCCCGATGGATGCCCCTGTTGAGGAGGCTCTTGCCGCCGAGGAGACCGCAGCCCCCGCTGCGCAGGAGGCTGCTGCACCTCAGACCGCCGCGGCTCGCATCGCAACAAACGTCGGTGTGGTCCCTGCCGGAATCGATTGGGCGGATAATGTGACCGCGAATACCTTCGCAGAGCCCTATGCAACCGTCACTGCAAAGGATAAGGCAGGCAACGAGTACACCGTGGAGGTCATCCCCGCAGACACCGTTTACTTTATCGACAGCGTGGCCGCTACCGGCAACGACAAGATGGACAATGTTCAGTCCACTGCCGCCTACGCAGCCGCCAAGGCGCTGCTGGGCGACCAGCTGCTGAACGGCAAGTCCGACCAGTTCTACCAGGGCGACGCGACCTGGGGCTTGGTGGACACCGACGCCCAGACGAAGGGCTACACCAGCAGCAATGCTGATGACAAGGATTACACCGGTGTTTACGGCAAAAACAATGAAGCAGGGGAGACAATCTCCTACAAGTTCACGCTGCCCGCCGGTAAGTACAAGATCACGACTGCCCACCGTGAGTGGTGGGGCGGCCAGAACCGTGCCATGGACCTGAGCCTGACCACCGACGCAGGTACGTCTGTTTATGCGTCGGTTCCGAAGCAGGACAACAACGCCGTTACCACCAAGACCGGTGAGTTTGAGATCACCTCCGAGAAGGTCGTGACCTGGACGGCCACGACCACCGGTCAGCACGCCCCCGCCGTTAGCTGGCTGGCTGTTGAGCGCACCGGCGACGCCGAGACCCCCGACACGCCCGTGGATGGCGACAACGCCAACTTCGGCAAGGCGCTGGAGGACAATGACATGGTCAGCGTCCGCACCGGCGCGTCCCTGGTCGAGAGTCTGAACAGCGGCAAGCAGGTCAGCGTTACCTCCGGCTGGATCAGCGGCGGCAACTCCGCTACCGATGGCGGCGCTGCCATCAACGACGGTGACAGCTTCTTCAAACGCACCAGCTTCACGCTGTACACTGATTTCAAGTTCAACGACGAGCACGACAACACCTCCGTGGTGCTGGTCGGCCCCTCTGCGGATGCCAACTTCCGCATCATCCCCCGCAAGACCGACGGCACTGCTGTGCTCAAGGTCAACAACGGCACCGAGTACGCCCTCTCCAAGAGCCTGACGGCAGGGGAGTGGAACGCGATTGCCCTTGTCTACAACGAGAATGACACCGAGGGCACCGTCGCTGTTTACCTGAACGGCGAGGCGGTCCTGGCCGCCACCGGCATCGGCTTCAAGCTCAGCGAAAAGACCGGCATCGTCGGCGCGTTCGGCGCGACCTACGGCACCGGCTTCATGCGCACCGGCCTGTATGACAACATCGTTGTCACCGGCACGGCTGACGCCGAGGCTGCCAAGACCGAGACCGCGGCCCGCTACGATGCCTTCAGCAGCATTGCCGGTGTGGACGGTGTTGTCTCCATCACCGGCACTGACGTGGAGGCCGCTGCCAAGAACGTCAACGGCTGGACCTACAAGGGCCTGGGCATGCTGAACGGCAACTCCACCAGCAACCTGCTGCTGGACTACAAGTCCGAGAATCCGCAGGCCTACTGGTCCATGATGCAGTACCTGTTCGGCGGCGATTACCCGCAGTTCTCCAACATCAAGATGGAGATGGGCAACGACGGCAACAACTCCACCGGCGCCGAGGCCTGCACGAAGCGCTATGAGGACGAGGAAGCCGATGCCTCCCGCTCTCCGGGTTTCGTCATGGCTGCTGACGCCAAGAAGATCAACCCGGACGTCAAGGTCTCCATCCTGCGCTGGGAGTATCCCAACTGGGTCAAGGCCAAGGCCGACGGCACCGAGAAATACGCTGCCATTTATAAATGGTATAAGGAAACCATCTTCGACGCCTACGAGAAGTACGGCTACGTCGTCGACTACATCGATCCCGATAAGAACGAGACCGGCAGCCCCGACGGCGAGATCATCAAGTACTTCGCCAACGCGCTGGAGAACGAGACCGACTTCCCCAGCTATTTCACCGAGGAAGCGAAGAAGGCCTACAACAACATTAAAATCGTCGCCTCTGACGAGAACAAGGGCCTGAAGATCGTTCCCCTGATGCGCAGTGATTCCGGCGTGTACGACGCCGTCGATGCTATCGGCTTCCACTACCGTACCAACGCCACGAGCGATTATATCGCGATGGCAGACGTGGACGACAAGGAAGTCTGGTACAGCGAGGGCTGCGCGACCTTCGGCTATTCCGAACTGCAGGAAAACAAGACCACCGAGTACGGTGCCGGCACCATCGGCGGCTACCAGAGCCCGCTGGCGCTGCTGGACAGCCTGCCCAACGCCTTTGTCGGTTCCCGCCGCACGATGTACATGTTCCAGCCCGCGATTGGCTCCTTCTATGAGGGCATCCAGTACGGTCACAAGGAGCTGCTGTCCGCCCGCGACCCGTGGAGCGGCTATATCCACTATGACCCCGTGCTCTACATGCTGAGCCACATTACGAAATTCGCCAAGACCGGCTGGGAGAATGACACCAACACAAACGGCATCTGGCGTGTGCTGCCGAATGCGACCTACGGCTCCTTCGGCTCCAGCGACAACGAGCACCAGACCGCCGGTATCAACGGCGACGCCAGCTACATGACGCTGGCTGCCCCCGATAAGACGAACTTCTCCACCGTGTTCATCAACAACACCCAGAACGAGAAAACCTTCGCCATCAAGACGTCGGACCTGAAGCTCTCCGTCGACGCGCTGCATATCTGGACCACCGTCACGGACGACTACCTGAAGCAGGGTGAGGATGTCAAGATCGAGGACGGCGTCGCCTATGTCACCGTGCCCGCCTACAGCGTTGTGACCGCGACCACGCTGGACACCACGCCCGAGCGCTTCCCCACTGAGGACGGCAGCGGCGACTACATCCAGACCGAGAAGCGTACCGTGCTGGATACCGACTCCACCGGTAAAAACCAGAACACCACCGACGACTACCTCTACGCGGATAACTTTGAGTATACCAACGAGGAAGACGTTACGGTGTACAATGCCACCACCGGCAAGGAGACCACCGAGAACTATCTGGTTTCCCGCGGCAATGAGCCCCGCTATATGCTGGACACCCACGGCGCGTGGATCGTCGAGAACGGCCAGCTCAAGCAGGAGAATGCCTCCAGCGTGAACCAGTGGAACGGCGGCGACCCTGCGACTATCGTCGGCGACTGGCGCTGGATGGATTACAGCGCCTCCATCGACGTGACCCTGCCGGGTGCAGAGTCTGGCCGCTATGAGCGCCTGACCATCCGTGCCCAGACCGGTATGAACTGGAACAACAGCGGCTACACGCTGGAAATCAACGGCGCAGGCAACTGGAAGCTGTACCGCATCGGTACGCAGGTTGCCAGCGGCTCCGTCACCAAGAATGCCGAGGGCAAGTACAACCTCAAGCTCACCGGTCTGGGCGACACCGTGTATGCCTACATCGATGGCAGCAAGGTCACCAGCTACACCGACGCCAACCCGATGCTCTCGGGCCGTGTGAAGATCAGCTCCAACTGGACGCAGGTCTATGCGGACAACCTCGAGGTCAAGACCGTCAAGGGCGGCATCCCGTATGCCACTGCCATGATCGACGGCCAGGACGACGGCGTTGCCTACAACGGCACCTGGGCCATCAACAACCCGGGCGGCGGCAGTGCTGACAACTGGTATCGCACCATGTCCGTTTCCAGCACCGCAAACTCCAAATTCACCTTTACGGTGGACGGCAGCGGCTTTGCGATCATGGGCGGCAACGACGGCTCCGCTGTCATCGACGTCTATGTGGACGGCGAGCTGAAGGCCGAGAACGCGGCTACCAAGGCAGCCCCGACCCGCGGCGAAGCCTACATTATGTCTGACCTGACTGCCGGTAAGCACACCATCGACGTTGTGCTGAAGTCCGGTACGCTGAATGTCGACGCTCTGAACACCATCGGCACTCGCCTTGAGGCGGCTGACGGCGCTGTAATCGAGGTCCTGACTAAACTGCCGACGCTGGATTACTACGTGACCGGCAGCGGTGTGAGCGACCTGCCCGCCGAGGTTGAGGTCAAGCTGGCCGACGGCACCACCGAGAAGAAGTCCGTTGAATGGAATGTTGACACCAACGCACTGGATGCGAACGCCTACAAGTCCGCTTCCATCAGCGGCACCGTGAAGGACGCCGTCAATGCGTTGGGTGAACCCCTGACCGTCAGCGTTCAGATCACCGAGGTCATCCCCGGCGACACTGTTTACTTCATCGACACCGTGGCCGGTGATCCCACCACCGTAGCGGCTGGCACCACTGAGACCTACGAGCTGTACAAGAAGGCGCTGGGCGACAAGCTGCTGAACGACAAGTTCGACCAGATCAAGACCAGCGACAACACCTGGGGCCTCGTTGACACCGACGCAGGTACCAAGGGTTACTCCGGCACTGCCGACAAGACGGCTACCGGTATCTACGGTCACGACAACAAGGCAGGGGAGACCCTGACCTATGCACTGACCCTGCCCGCCGGTACCTACACCCTGACCAGTGCCCACCGCGAGTGGTGGAGCATGAACCGCCCGATGACCGCTGTCGTGACCGATGCCGAGGGCAACGCCCTGACCGACACCGCCACGCTGAACCTGTCCGGCAGCAGCGGCGACATCATCAACAGCCTGACCTTCACCATTGAGGAGGACCAGGTCGTCAGCTACACCGTCACCGCCACCGGCACCCAGGCTCCTGTTATCAGCTGGCTGGCTGTCAACGGCAAGGCGGTAGGCTCCGAGTCCGGCTTCTTCAACAAGGTGTTGGAGGACAACGGCGGCCTGACGCTGGCTGCTAACACCGCGACCCTGACCGATGACACCTGGAATACCATCTTGAAGGTTTCCACCCAGTGGAACAACAAGAATGACTACCATGCGACCATCACCGACGCACAGAACCTGTTTGGCCGCACCCAGTTCACCCTGCTGGCCGATGTGATGATCGAGGAACCGAGCAGCGACAAAACCAAGACCGCCATGCGCTCCGCCTTCACGATCAGCACCGGCAGCAACCGCCTGCACCTGCTGACCTATGACGGCAAGGTGGGCTACGGTGTTGACGGCTCCACGAAGGGCGTCAGCAAGAACGAAATCTCGCTGGGCGATATTGCCATCGGCGAGTGGAACGCCTTCGCCTTCGTCTACAAGGAGACCGACGGCGGCAACGGCGCATTGACCATCTACGTCAATGGCACGAAGGCCGGCGAGATCGCGGACATCGGCTTCAAGCTGAGCGAGGCCACTGACATCGCCGCTACCGTCGCCCGCAACGTCGGCACCAACTACCTGCTGACCGGCCAGTACGACAACATTGTTGTCAAGCCCACCGCCGTGAGCGCCCGCAGCGCTGCCAATGAGACCGCAGCCCGCCGCGAGGCCAAGAACCCCTCCACTGTCGCCCGTGAGGAGCTGCTGACAAAGATCGCTGAGATCCGCGCTGCCCTGCAGACCGACGCCGACAATGGCATTGCGTACGCTACCGACAAGCTCGAAAGCTGGCAGTACACCGGTAACAAGTCCGGCGTGGCTGACACGCTGCCCGAGCTGAGCGACGCCCTGGCTGCCGCCGACACGCTGGTTGCCGACGACGCCGCAACCACCGAGGACCTGCGCAGCGCCGCCAGCGCCCTGGATTCCCAGTACGCCGGTCTGCGCACCCTGCCCGAGACCAACACCTCGATCCCCGGCACCACCGGTACGGTCATCAAGGCTGACACCGGACTGCCCATGCAGGCCCACGGCGGCTCTGCCATGGCCCTGAAGGAGGGCACCGGCGACGGCTGTGTCAACTATGACCTGGACGGCGATGGTGACATCACCGAGGGCAAGGCTGTTTACCTCTGGTTCGGTGAGGACAAGACCAACAATACCCGCCCTGTGGACGGCGTGCGCTGCTACAGCTCCACTGATTTGTACAACTGGACCGACCGCGGCACCATCCTCTACACCCAGAGCACCATCCTGCCCATTGAGGAGGGCAGCGAGAAGGCCATCATCTCCAGCCCAGGTGCCAGCGGCACCGGCACGACGCAGGACTACAACGTCATGCAGCTCAGCGCCACGAACCTCGAGACGCTGAAGGCCTGGGGCAAGCTGTCCGCCGCACCCGAGGGTGTGACCGAGAGCCAGTTCCGCAATGTCAAGAACTTCCTGCGCGCCTATGTCACCGAGTACGAGAAGGCCCCCACGGACCTGAACGACATCAGCTGGACCGCCAAGAGCTATGACGAGGAGCCAATCACGGCGACGAGCCTGCTCTACCCGGACAGCCAGGATGACAGCGTGCGCAACGTGACCACAACCCGCCTGCAGTTGGCCTTTGAGACCTTGTACGGCAGCTACTGCGTCACTGAGCGCCCCAAGATGATCTACAACGAGAGCACCAAGCAGTTCGTCCTGATCTGGCACGCTGACGGCCCGCTGTACAATAACGATAAGTTGAACAGCTGGGTGGCCGGTGGCTGCGTTGGCAACTGCCCTGCCAGCCGCTACAGCCGCGCTATGGTCGGTATCGCCACCAGTGACAGCCCGTTCGGCCCCTTCACAGTGCAGAACGTCACCCGCATGAACTACGACACGTCGCTGAACGCCAGCCGTCTGGGCGAGGCCCGCGACATGACCGTCTTCGTCGATACCGGCGTGGACAAGAACAATGACGGAGCGGATGATGCCTACGTCATCTACTCCAGCGAAATGAACGCAAAGCTCTATGTCTCGCTGCTGAACAAGGACTACACGGGTCTGGCCGCCGAGGCTGACCAGGCCGATGCTACCGAGTTCGCCGCCCGCATCGTCAGCGACGACAGCCGTGAGGCCCCCGCGGTCTTTAAGTACAACGGCTACTACTACCTGCTGACCAGCGGCACCGACGGCTGGAACAGCACCGCCCACATCTACTACCGCAGCAAAGATATGCTCTCCGGCTGGGAGAAGGTGGGCAACCCCGCCAAGAACGACACCGGCAAGATGTTCAACACGCAGGTCACCTACGTGCTGCCCATCGACGCCGAGGCCGGCAAGTTCATCTATATGGGCGACCGCTGGAACGGTGATAACCTGACCGACAGCCGCACCGTATGGCTGCCGATCCAGATGAACACCGACAACACCGTTTCCGTCCTGGGTGAGCAGGATTGGACGCTGGACCGTCTGGATCAGCTGCTGCCCACCACCGTCAACACCGAGCTGCCCGACGTCGTCTGGTCCGACGGTAGCAACCTGCCCACGGAGGTCAGCGTGACCACTCAGGGCAAAACTATCACCAGCAAGGTCGAATGGAACGCTGACAGTCTGAAGAACCCCGGCACGGCTGCCGTCACCGGCAAGCTGACTAACTGCAACGACCTGGAGATCAGCACCACGGCTACCGTGGTCCCGAAGAACCTGCTCTACTTCGCCAACCCGCAGAAGGAAAGCCTGGCTCTGAGCAGCGACTACATCGCCATCATGAACGCCAGCGCCGATACACTCAAGCAGGACCCCGCTGTGAACGACGGCGCCTACAGTGCAGAGGCCGGCTTCGGCTACACGGGCACTGCAGGAACGCTGCGCAACAGCAACGCCAGCATCTATGAGAGCATGCGCTATGCGTCCGGCACCAACAGCATCACCTACCGCTTTGACAACCTGACCGGCGAGGACTACACCGTTTACGTCGGCATGTTCAACCCCACCGGCTGGGTCGAGAGCGGCAAGACCCGTCTGGCCGACATAAAGATCAACGGTGAGACACTGCAGACTGGTTACAACTACTACACCAGCTGCACCGGCAAGGGCGACACGCTGGCTTTCACGGGTCTGAAGTCTGACGCCGACGGTGTGCTGACGGTTGAGGTTGCCGCCAACGCAAACACGACCTCCGCTGTGCAGGTCAGCTTCATCATGGTATCCGGTGAGGTCAAGACCCCGGAGCCCGCGCCAGAAACCAAAACCGAGGTCGTCAAGGATACCCTGACCAAGGATAACATCCCGCAGGGGATCAAGGACAAGGGCTACGACACGCCGGAGAAGATCACCGAGGCGTTCAAGAAGGCCATCAGCAAGAACCAGTCTGCTGACAACATCGAGGTCTACGACGTCAAGCTGATGATCAGCACCGACAACGGCGCGCACTGGAGCGAAGCAACCGACGCGTACTTCCCCGCAGGCGGCATCGACGTTACGTTCGACCTGCCCAAGGGCATCACGGCGGCCAACTACGACCAGTTCTCCATCCTCGTCAGCCACATGAAGGACAGCGGTGAGGTTGAGCTGCTGACCCCGACCCTGCAGAATGGCAAGCTCGTGGTCCATGTTACGGAACTGTCTCCGTTCGCCGTCAGCTGGACCGCCAAGGCCCAGCCGTCCCCGGTCCCGACTGCAGAACCCACTGCGACCCCGGCTCCGTCTGACAATACGACGAACAATACCACAAATAACACCACGAACAATACGACCAACAATACCACAAATAACACGACGAACAACACCACGACCAACAGTACAACGCCCGCGCCCGCCAAGACGACGGCACCCATCCCGCAGACGTCGGACAACTTCCCGCTGATCCCCGTTGCCGGTGTGGCCATCGCCAGCCTGGCTGCCCTGTGCTTCCTGTTCCTTCGCAAGAAGAACCGCTAAGTTGCGTCTACGGTTGTAAGCCCGTATAAGCAAAGCCCCCGTCCGGCAATGATATGCTCCCTATATAGCGAACAGTGAAAAAACACTGAAAGCTATATAGGGAGCATTTTTAGTGTGCCCGGCATGGGCAACAACTAGGTGCTGCAAGACCACTACGCGCTCGGCAGTAGGAAGCGTTAGCCGAAAAGAAAAGCTGAAGCTTCTTACAAAACGAAACCGCGGACGCAATAAAGAGGTACATCAAGGACCGGGAAGTGAACGACCAGATGTGCGACCAGTTGAGCTTCAAAGAATATGAGGACCCATTCAAAAATGTAGCGGACTTTGACGAAGATGATTCGCCGGAGATTCCCACGGACGGTAGAATAAGCAAGTAAAAAAGCGACGCCACGTGCGGTTGGCGTCGCTCATTATGCGCCTTTAGGCGCGGCTGGTATTGAAGCCCTATGGGGCTGTTTTGCAAACCCCACGTTCAACGTGGGGTTATGATTTGTCGTGAATTTCCCAATGCCCGCTGAAACCACGGCCAATGTAGTGAACATTTCCCATCGCCTTGATATGGCGGCGGATGGTTTTGTAGCTGACGCCCAGCGCCATGCCGAGTTTTTCGGTGCTGATTTTGTTGTCTTTTTTGATTAAAGCCAGAATTTTGGCATCCAAATCATCTTGGGGGACATCTTGGGGGACACGTTGGGGGACATCTTGAGGGACACCGTAATTCAAGTTCGGCATGATGACCGTAAACTGGTATCGGTCAGAACGGAATGTAGGGCGCTTATCCTCAGTGTAGTTGATTTGCGTCTTGTAGCCGTTCAGAATTTTCCCAAAGCCGCTGCCCTTGCGCTCCATGTAGCCCAGACGGTTGAACACATCGGCCAGCACCGGGTTACGCCGAGTGGACGGCACGGTCAGCGGGTCGCGGTCTTGGATCATCGACCCGTCCGGCATACCGCCCGGCGAGTAGATCTCCAGACGGTCATCGTAGATGTCAATGTGGACCTCGCTGCCGTAGACGAGATAATCGCGGTGCGCCAGCGCGTTGACAAGCGCCTCGTGGTAGCTGCGCTCGACGTATTCGGGCAGTTCCTCCCGCGAGTTGGGTGTTTTGCGCCACATCATGCGGGCGTTGCGCTTGATGAACGCCTCGCCATTCTCAATCAAAGAGAGCACACTGCCGGAATACTCGGCATCGTCCAGCGCGTCCATTGTGCCGCCGCTTTTGTCCAGCCCATTCCAGCGTGTGCAGAACAACCGTGACCAGCGGATCGGGCTTTCATCGGCAATCAGGGCGCCGGCATTTGTCAAAAATCCGCCTTCGTCTGCCAGCCCGAAAGAAACGAGGTCTTTGTTGTCAAAGCTGTTTCCCGTCCACTTCTTATAGCGCTCCCGCAGCTTGGAAAAGGCGTAGTCCTCCACCCTGTAAAGCGTCATCTGAGAGTCGTAAGAGGTGTTTCTGCCGCGCAGAACAAGGCGTTTCAGCTCGGTGGCAGATGCCCTGACGCTCTCGTTTCCGATGCGTACAAACGCCTCTAAGGTGCCGTCGCCGGAGTAATAGTAGGGCGTTTCCTCGCCTTTGAACACGTCAAGAATCAGCAGCACCTTGCCGTCCTCGGTCTTGTGAAACCGCAGCCGAAACTCCGGAATAGGCTCCATGCGCGTCTTGAGGATCTCGCTGATTTTCTCAGCATCGCTGTCGGGTTCGGTCAGCCCAACGATCTGCCCGTCATCCGCCATGCCGAAAATAAGCGCACCGCCCAGCGTGTTCGCAAAAGCACTGACACTCTTGCACCAGCTTTTGGGCTTTTTTACCTCAAGCGCCGCTTTCTTGTCGTATTCGGTTGTTTCACCGATCAGGTTCTCCATATCCATCTGCTCCGACCACCTTTTGCGCGAAATATCGGTGCTTTTATTATACAACTTTGCAGGGGCGGTTTGCAATCGTAAGTTGTACTCTCCGGTGTTAAGTTGCACGCATGGCCGTAAGACCATAGCGGGATGAATCCAATTTTTTGTGGTTTTACGGATAGGATACAATAGTATATTAGTATTTTATTTATTTAGTATTTATTTGTGTTGGATTTGCCGGTACAGGGAAATCCCGTCTAGGTAAATGCCGTTGCGGTAAAAAAATCCCCGGAAGGCGGGGAATTTAGGGCTGTATTTGGATGGACGGACACCGTGCCGATGCGGTTTGAACGCGCCCAAACATAGGCGTTTCTCGCGGCGACAGGGGCAGTGTGTAGTGATGCTGTGGAGTGGTGCTTGTGTACAACTTCTTGCTAGAGGGTAAAACTTATATACGGATTCGTAGGGCTTTTCACTGGCAAGAACCCAGTGATGCTCGTATTCATGTTTCTCAATGAGACCAAAGCTGCGCATTTATTTGAGCGGTGCGTATGAGAATCTATTTCGCAGATTTGCCCCCAAAACTGCCCCCAAAAGGGTTTGGAACGGGTCGGCACCGTGTGGCACTCTTTTGTACACATGGGACAAAACCCATTCTGAGCCTTGGTACACAATACCACCAAACCCGACAAAATAACACCATAACGCACAAATTTTGAATTTCTCATAACCCGGAGGTCGCAGGTTCAAGTCCTGTCTCCGCAACCAACAAAAGCTC
>ENA-OUQL01000614-OUQL01000614.1-human-gut-metagenome-genome-assembly--contig:-NODE-614-length-13641-cov-7.645_pt1 | contig 13641 bp, 9 predicted proteins | sample MGYA00237945_ERZ548829 | MGnify/ENA primary metagenome ERZ548829 (study PRJEB26490, sample SAMN05194708) | human gut metagenome | biome: terrestrial biome; feature: human-associated habitat; material... | reverse complement strand
TTTCAGGCTGCACGCCGAATATCAGTGAATATGCAGCGCGAGCGCAGCAAGCCGGAAAGAACTTTTTTGAAGGGGAAACCATAGACGCTATGGCACAGGACAGCGATACTGTGACAACGGCAGATGACGAGACGTCTGTAGCAGGTGAAACACAGAATGTCAGTACAGGAACCGGCACCGCTGCAGTGACCAATGAGAGGCAGGATAGCGATACTGCGACCGATGACGAGATACAGGATAGCACAACAGCGACCGGCGGCGAAGGGCAGCACAGCGATACCGCGGCAACAGCAGACGGCGAGATGCCTGCGACAGGCGAAACGCAGATCGACACCGCCACAGAATCTGAGGCAGCAACAGCTCCTCAAATTCCGGTCCTGATGACAGAAGTGACCGACTCCGTTTATGAAGCATACGCGCAGAAATCGGATGCGTTTACCGGTAAGCTGGCGGGACACGACCGCTTAAGCCGCGCAGAAAACGCAGCGCTGACAGCAGTTCTTTCGCAGAAGGAGTACGGTGACAAGACGCTTTGCCTGCAGAACATGGCGAAGTATGACAGCAATGCAAATGAAAGCTTTCTGCTGATGTTTGAGAGCACGCCGTTGACAGCGCGCGGGCGGATTTCCGGCGATCTCTGGTATTATGACGGCGAGTCGGCAAGGCTTCTGGAAAAAGGAATCGTCGTGACCGGACTGCAGCAGGTGACGGGAATTGGGAATCCGTTTGTTATTCTGGAAACGGAAGTCTCCGGCAAAAAACAGGCGGCTGTCTGGACGGTAAAAGATCAGAAGTGCGAAAAGCTTCTGGAGGATGCCGAGACGATCGAAGCGACAAAGGACGGCGTTTGTACGCTTTATCCTGCGGAGAAGACTGTGTACGATCCGCTTGTTTCGGAATGGGACAGTGCAGAAGAGACGGTTCCTGTTTATTATGAAAGAACAGCGGACGGATTTGCAGAGCGTTCGTATCGGGAGCTGACAGCGTCGGAATATTTGGCGTATGTGTCTGCAGAGGATTCGGATGAAGAGGCACAGGCGTGGAAAGAAAAGATGGAAGAGCAGTTCTACACGCAGACGGATGAAAATACAGAATATACCTATTGGTTTTATGCAATTGGGGAGGACAAAATTGCCTATCGCTGCAGAGAAGCCGGGCAGTTGGTCGGACAGGAAGAAGGAATCGATCATGCGGTTGCGAAGTACAGCTGGTGTATCAGCAGCCTGGATCAGGGAAAGCTGACCAAAGCATCGGAGACGATCAGCGGGGATGGATTTTTCTTCCCGTCGAGATTGGAGCAGGAAGAAGCGCTGGAGAGCCTGGAGGATATTCCAAACGAATTTACGAAAAACCGGTTGAATAAAGTGCAGAAAACAGCCCGCGCGACGGTCGGTCAGGCGGTTGCACAGATTCTGGAGGTACAGGAGTACCCGGACGATGCGCTGTGTTTTGCAGAGACGGCGGATTACGATGGGAACGGCAAAAAAGAAACGTTTGCGGCGATCGGCAGGTACGACGGAGCCTTCGGCGCGCCGGTATGCGACCTGTGGTTTGTCGGCGCGGACGGCGCAGTTTTGGAAGAAGAGAATTTTGCCTTTAAGGAGCTGGAAAAGCTGGGAAGCGCCTTTGTGCTGTATCGTGGCTACGAAGTGTCCGGCGTCAGCGACATGCTGTTTGGCGTGCAGGAGCAAGGAGCAGTGCGCCTGTTAAAACAGATGGGGCACTTTGAGCTGGATGATGACGGCGATCTGATGGCATGGACTGCCGGGACAGAAGCCGCGCCGGGATATTATGACATCAGCCTGCGCACACTGACAGAGTATCGATTAGAAGAAATCCGTGAAAAAGAGCTGTTACAGTATAAAAACGGCAAAGCAGTGTTAAAGAGTATCCTGCGGCAGGTTGGATCAGATTCCGGGAAAATACAGATTTTATCCGGGGAAAACGATAGGATTCATGTCAACTTTTCGGACGCGGAAGGAAGCTGGTACGAGACATGGAAAGTGGAAAACGACAGACTTGTACTGACAGACAGCGGAGAAGGCAGCGTAAAAGAGGTTCATGAAAGCGGTGATGTGTCCGGACAAAACGCAGTCAGTCAAAACAGCGCTGTATCTGACCGGGAAGCAGACAGCATCAGTGAAAACAATGCGGCAGCATCCGACCGGACAGGCAGCATCGACACGAGGTCTGTGACAAAGAGCGGGCAAAAGTCAGAAAACGGGACAGAAAGCCCTGCCTTCGACTTCTCTGCGCCCGATGGGACAGCAAAGGAAACTCAGACAGAACAAGAATAGGAAATTACAAAAATATGGCATTTGCACATTTGCACGTCCATACAGAGTACAGCCTGCTGGACGGTTCCAATAAAATCAAAGAATATGTAAAACGAGTCAAGGAGCTGGGCATGACGGCTGCGGCGATTACCGACCATGGCGCAATGTACGGTGTGATCGATTTTTACCGTGCGGCGCGGGCAGAGGGTATCAATCCGATTTTGGGCTGTGAGGTCTATGTTGCGCCCAATTCCCGTTTTGACCGGGAGATTACCGGCGGGGATGACCGGTATTACCATCTGGTGCTTCTGGCGGAAAATAATACTGGTTACGCGAATCTGAGCAAAATCGTCAGCCGCGGTTTTACGGAGGGGTACTATTACAAGCCGCGTGTCGATATGGAGGTTCTGGAGGAATTTCACGAGGGAATCATCGCGCTGTCTGCGTGTCTGGCAGGTGAAGTGCCGCGCTATATCCAGAAAGGACTGCCGGAGGAAGCAAAAAAATGCGCATTAAAGTATCAGTCGATTTTTGGGAAGGATAATTATTTTCTGGAACTGCAGGATCATGGGATTCCGGAGCAGCAGACCGTAAACATGGCGCTCTTACAGATGTCACGGGAACTGGACATTCCGTTAGTATGCACGAACGACGTGCACTACACCTATGCGGAGGACGCAAAGCCCCACGATATCCTTCTGTGTATCCAGACCGGCAAAAAGCTTTCCGACGAAAACCGGATGCGTTACGAGGGCGGTCAGTATTTCGTCAAAAGCGAAGAAGAGATGAAGGGACTGTTTCCCTATGCATGGGAGGCAGTGGAAAATACACAGCGGATTGCAGACCGCTGTCATGTGGAAATCGAGTTTGGTAAGACGAAGCTGCCGCATTTTGATGTGCCGGAGGGCTATGATTCCTGGGGATATTTGAACAAGCTGTGCACTGACGGCATGAAAGAGCGCTATCCGGAGGACGACGGGACGCTGCAGAAGCGTCTGGAATACGAGCTGGGTATTATCAAGCGCATGGGATATGTGGACTATTTCCTGATCGTGTGGGATTTTATCAACTATGCCAGAGAAAACGGTATTCCGGTAGGACCTGGACGTGGAAGTGCAGCTGGAAGCATCGTTTCCTACTGCCTGCATATCACGAATATTGATCCGATCCGTTATAGCCTGTTGTTTGAGCGTTTCCTGAACCCGGAACGAGTTTCCATGCCGGATATCGATATTGACTTCTGTTATGAACGCAGACAGGAGGTCATCGATTATGTCGGACGCAAATATGGAAAAGAAAAGGTTGTGCAGATTGTCACATTCGGTACGCTGGCGGCAAAGGGTGTCATCCGCGACGTCGGGCGTGTCATGGATCTGCCGTATTCCTTTGTGGATTCGATTGCAAAAATGATCCCGAACGAGCTGAACATGACGATTGATAAGGCGCTGTCAATGAACGCAGAGCTGCGCAAGCTCTACGAGAGCGATGAACAGGTGCACGTGCTGATTGATATGAGTAAACGGCTGGAGGGATTGCCGCGCCACACCTCGATGCACGCAGCAGGGGTTGTGATCTGCCCGGAGGCGGCAGATCATTTTGTACCGCTTTCACGAGGGTCGGATGGTTCGATCACAACGCAGTTTACGATGACGACGCTGGAAGAGCTCGGACTTTTAAAAATGGACTTTCTGGGGCTTCGAACCCTGACAGTAATCGACCACGCGGTCAAGATGATTGAGCATGACACCGGTGTGAAGCTCGATATGGAACATCTGGATTATAACGATAAAAAAGTGCTGGATTCGCTCTGCACCGGCAGGACGGACGGCGTGTTCCAGCTGGAAAGCGGCGGGATGAAAAGCTTCATGAAGGAGCTAAAGCCCCAGAACCTGGAGGATATCATCGCGGGTATTTCCCTGTACCGTCCCGGGCCGATGGACTTTATTCCAAAATATATTAAAGGAAAAAACAATCATGACGAAATCACCTATTCCTGTCCGGAGCTGGAACCGATCCTGTCTCCGACCTACGGCTGTATCGTGTATCAGGAGCAGGTTATGCAGATTGTGCGCGACCTCGGCGGCTACACGATGGGACGAAGCGACCTGGTTCGCCGTGCGATGAGCAAGAAAAAGCAGTCTGTCATGGAAAAAGAACGGGCGAATTTCGTTTACGGCAATCCCGAAGAGGGCGTGCCCGGCTGTGTGGCCCGGGGCATTCCGGAAAAGGTCGGTCTGGAAATTTACGCGGAAATGATGGATTTTGCAAAATACGCGTTCAACAAGTCCCACGCTGCATGCTACGCGGTTGTCGCTTACCAGACGGCTTACCTGAAATATTATTATCCGGTGGAATTTATGGCGTCCCTAATGACTTCTGTAATCGATAACCCCGGAAAAGTGGCGGAATACATTCTGGTCTGCCGCCAGATGGGAATCGCGATTCTGCCGCCGGATATCAACGAGGGAGAGCCGGGATTTTCGGTATCGGGAAAATCAATCCGGTACGGACTGACTGCGATCAAGGGTGTAGGACATCCGGTTGCGGACGCGGTGATCGCAGAGCGGAAGCAGCGGGGCGTGTTCAAAAACCTGCAGGATTTTCTATCCAGAATGTCCGATACGGAAGTCAATAAGCGCAACGTGGAAAACTTTATCAAAGCGGGTGCATTCGACAGCCTTGAGGGAACACGCAAGCAGTTTATGAGCGTATTTGTGCAGCTGATGGATCAGAATCAGCAGAATCGGAAAAATAATATGGCGGGACAGCTTTCCTTATTCGATCTGGTGGACGAGTCGGAAAAGAAAAACTATGAAATCCGCTTCCCGGATGTCGGGGAATATTCGAAGGAAATTCTTCTGACCTTTGAAAAAGAAGTGCTCGGTGTATATGTCAGCGGGCATCCGCTGCAGGAATACGAGCAGCTCTGGCGCAGGAATATTTCTAATACGACGGCAGATTTTATGCTGGATGAGGAGACAAACAGCGTCCATATTCAGGACGGAGCAAAGGCGGTTATCGGCGGAATTATCGAGGAAAAGAAGATCAAATATACCAAAAACGATAAGGTGATGGCGTTTTTACAGGTGGAGGATCTGGTTGGAACGATTGAAGTTATCGTCTTCCCGAAAACCTATGAGCAGTACGGCAGCAAGCTGATGGAGGATGAAAAGGTTCTCTTGCGGGGGCGCGTTTCCGCAGAGGAGGACAAAGACGCGAAGCTGATCTGTGAATCCGTGCAGACCTTTGACGAAATCCCCAAAAAGCTCTGGATTAAATTTCCGACGATGGAAGCCTATCAGCAGCAGGAAAAAAAGCTGCTTTCGGCAATCGCAGCTTCCGACGGCAAGGATACCGTGGTGATTTATGTGGAAAATCCCCGCGCGATGAAGCAGCTGGGGGCGAATCAGACCGTTCATGGGGACGAGGCGCTTTTAAAGCAGCTGGAAGAGTTGTTTGGAGAAGAAAACGTAAAGCTGATGTAAGTTTCACAAAACCATTGAAAAGAAAGCCCGTTTCGATTAAAATAAAAAATGGTTTTACGGATTTTGAAATCTTAAGATTGAAGTCCAGCCCGCAGCGGCAGACAGGAGGAACAATGGCATCTAAGATAAAGACAATTGGAGTTCTTACAAGCGGCGGAGATGCGCCGGGTATGAATGCGGCAATCCGTGCGGTTGTTCGGAAAGCGATTTGCAACGGCGTAAAAGTAAAAGGCATTAAAAAAGGCTATCAGGGCCTGTTAAATGAAGAAATCATAGATATGGATGCCCGCAGCGTTTCGGATACCATCCAGAAGGGCGGTACGATTCTGGGAACTGCGCGTTGTCTGGAATTTAAGACGGAAGCCGGACAGAAAAAGGGCGCGGAGATCTGCCGCAGACACGGCATCGACGGTCTGGTTGTTATCGGCGGCGATGGCTCTTACAGAGGTGCGCAGGCGATGTCCAGACTTGGAATCAATACGATCGGTTTGCCGGGCACGATCGATCTGGATATTGCATGTACCGAATATACGATCGGTTTCGACACGGCAGTCAATACCGCGATGCAGGCAATCGATAAGGTAAGGGATACTTCATCTTCACATGAACGCTGCAGTATTATCGAAGTAATGGGCAGAAATGCCGGTTATATCGCACTGTGGTGCGGCGTCGGCACCGGCGCGGAGGATATCCTTCTTCCTGAAAAGTACGACTATGACGAGCAGCAGCTGATTAACAATATTATCAACAACCGGAAAAAGGGCAAAACCCACCATCTGATCATCAATGCAGAAGGTATCGGTCATTCTACTTCCATGGCGAAGAGAATTGAAGCGGCAACGGGTGTGGAAACCAGAGCAACCATCCTGGGGTACATGCAGCGAGGCGGCAGCCCGACCTGTCTGGATCGTTATTATGCTTCTATCATGGGCGCTTATGCGGCAGACATCCTCTGCGCAGGCAGCTCGAACCGTGTTGTGGCTTACAAACACGGCGAATTTGTAGACTATGATATCGAGGAAGCGCTTGCGATGCAGAAAGAGATTCCCGAATATCATTATCAGGTCAGCAAAGCGCTGGCCACCTGACGATACAGGACGACGCAAAGGGGCGGCTGCACACGAAACGTGTGTGGCCGTTGTGCGTTTTCATAAAGATCAACGGAGGAACCTGCATGATTACTGCAGCATCCAACAGCCGGATCAAAAGGCTGGTACAATTGAATCAAAAGTCGAAGCTGCGCAGAACGGAGGACGTTTTTCTGGCAGAGGGTGTGAAGATGTTTCTGGAAGCACCGAGAGAGCAGCTGCAGGAGGTCTATGTTTCGGAATCCTTTCTGGAAAAGTGCAGCTGCAGGGAGCATCTGGAAGAGGTTGGCTACGAAGTCGTTTCCGACAGCGTTTTTTCTAAAATATCGGATACCTGCACGCCACAGGGTGTTTTATGCGTGCTGAAACAGTTTCACTATAATATAGAAGAAATGCTGCGGGACAAAGCACCGCTGTTTCTGCTTCTGGAAAATATACAGGACCCCGGCAACCTCGGTACGATGCTGCGAACCGGTGAGGGCGCAGGCGTTTCCGGGATTATCATGAGCCGGGATACAGTCGATTTGTACAACCCGAAGGTTATCCGTTCGACGATGGGCAGCATCTACCGCGTTCCGTTTTATTATGCGGACGATTTTGCGGCGGCGGTTCATCAGGTACAGCGGGCGGGTGTCAGCGTATACGCGGCGCATCTGCGCGGGAAAAATTCCTATGCCTGTCAGGATTATACAAAGGGGACGGCATTTCTGATCGGTAACGAGGGCAACGGCCTGCGGGAAGAGACTGCAGAGCTTGCGGACTGTTATATCCGAATTCCGATGGAGGGCAAAGTGGAGTCGTTAAATGCAGCGGTGGCGTCTTCGATTCTGATGTATGAAGCGCATCGGCAGAGGGCGACGATTGAAAAATAACATTTTTCAAGCTCGAGATTTGTGTCTGCGCGCACTTGACACAAACTCGACATGCGCAAAAAGCGTGCGCAGAAATGAGAGGCACAGATGAAAATCGGTTTTATCGGACTTGGAAATATGGCGCAGGCGATGATTGGAGGAGTTTTGAGAAATCACCTGGCTGTGCCGGAGGAAATTTACGGTTCTGCAAAAACGGCGGAGACGGAAAGTAAAGTGCATGAAATGTTTGGCATCACGGTGACGGGCGATAACCTGGAAACCGCGCGGCAGGCAGAGCTTTTGATTCTTGCCGTAAAGCCGCAGTTTCTGGAGAAAGTGATCGGACAGATTAGCGACATTGATCTGACCGGCAAGACGATTCTGAGCATTGCGGCAGGCAAAAGCCTTGCGTGGCTGGAAGAGCAGTTCTGTGCGCCGCTTCCGTTTGTGCGTGCGATGCCCAATACGCCGGCACTGGTCGGGGAAGGCTGTACCGGAGTCTGCTATGGCAGCAGGGTAACTCCTGAGATGAAAGAAAAAACGGCGGCTGTCCTGGACAGTTTCGGCAAGACGGTTGAGCTTCCGGAACGTCTGATGGATGTGCTGACCGGCGTCAGTGGCTGTGCGCCTGCCTGGATTTTTATGCTGATCGAGGCGATGGCGGACGGTGCAGTTGCGGAAGGCATGCCGCGCAGCCAGGCATATGAATGCGCTGCACAGGCTGTGCTCGGCAGCGCGAAGCTGATGCTTGAGACCGGAAAGCATCCGGGAGAGTTAAAGGATATGGTCTGCTCCCCGGCAGGCTCCACGATTCAGGCGGTACGCGTTTTAGAGGAAAAAGGCTTCCGCGGCGCAGTAACCGATGCGGTCATCACTGCAGTGGAAAAGTCCAGAAGCCTGTAAAATAGTTTGTTACAAAAATGTTAAAAACAGGAATAAAGGAAGATCTGATGGAAATAATAATCCCGTCAGGTCTTTTTTTTGATAAAAAATCGAAAAAACCGCAGAAAATGGCTGTCCTTTTTATGAAAAGAGAATTTACTATGTTAAAGCGGCATTTGTTGAAAACTTTAAAAAATAGTAAGAAAAAGGCGATGATTTCGGAGGTTTGTTATAAAAATATCACAATAGAAGAAAAACCTTTGTGGGGAACTAACGGAAATTTGTGGTTCCGGGTGAACGGCTTGACATTTGATTGTAATATTGCTATCATATCATGCGTAACAATTGTTAATAAGTTTGTAACAATTGAAACAGCTCTGTAACAGGGAGCGTCCCACAAAAAGCTCCTGAATTTCACCGGCAGAATGGCTGGGGAGGCAGAGTAAGATTTATGGAGGTAAGAATGAACGGAAAAGGCAGAAAGTTGTTTCGTAGTGCAGTCGGCATTTTAACATCTGTTATGATGATGGGTGCATATACGACAACCGCTATGGCAAGTGGTATCGGTGTCATTGATGCGAAAGACATGCTGGACATTCATGCAGAAGCAAATACAGCGTCTGCGGTGATTGGTCAGGTCATGGAGGACGGTCATGTGGCGATCCTTGCAAAGTACAACGACTGGGTGCAGATCCAGGCGGGAGAAATTGCAGGATGGGTACCGGCTGAAAATCTGGTCGAGACAGAGATTTCCAACGAAGAGGCTGTTGCAGCCAATGAGCAGGTGATCGCTGAACGGACAGGAGAAACAGCATCCGAAGATGAATTCTTTGCAGAGGAAGAAGTACAGCAGGATGAAACAGCAGCTTTACAGGCAGAGGCGAGTGAAGCAGCACAGAATGAGATAGAAGAAGTACAGGCAGCCGAGGAAGCAGCACGCATCGAAGCGGAAGCGCAGGCAAAGGCAGCAGCCGAGGAAGCAGCACGCATCGAAGCGGAGGCGCAGGCAAAGGCAGCAGCCGAGGAAGCAGCACGGCTCGCAGCGGAGGCGCAGGCAAAGGCAGCCGAAGAAGCAGCACGGCTCGAAGCGGAAGCGCAGGCAAAGGCAGCAGCCGAGGAAGCAGCGCGGCTCGAAGCGGAGGCGCAGGCAAAGGCAGCAGCCGAGGAAGCAGCGCAGCTTGAAGCAGAGGCGCAGGCAAAGGCAGCCGAGGAAGCAGCACGGCTCGAAGCGGAGGCGCAGGCAAAGGCAGCAGCCGAGGAAGCAGCGCGGCTCGAAGCGGAAGCTCAGCAGGCAGCTTTGGCAGCCCAGACCGCAGCGATATCCACAGAGGAATTAAAACTGCTTGCAAATATTATTTACTGTGAAGCAGGCAGTGAATCCTACGTTGGTAAGGTTGCGGTAGGCAATGTCATCATGAACCGCGTCAAGAGTGCATCGCAGCCCAATACGATCACCGAGGTTGTTTACGCAAAAGGACAGTTTTCCCCTGTTAGAAACGGTTCGCTGCAGAGGGCACTGAGCAGTGACAAGGCAGATGCAGCCTGCTATCAGGCAGCAATCGAAGCATTAGCCGGTGCACAGCCGGTCGGCGGCAAGCTGTTTTTCAGAAGAAATAACGGTCGTTCCGGACAGGTAATCGGACATCACGTTTTTTACTAAAACAGTATCATAGCCGGGGCATTTGTCTCAACAGCATTGTAAGGGAATCGTCAGAAGATGATAAGAATCCATCGTTTCTGACAGAAAAAGAGCGAAAAAAGGCATGTGGAAAAGGATTGTTTTTCACACGCCTTTTTTGTATTCATGACAATAGAATCCTCGCAGGGCGCACACTTGACAGTAATTGACGGATTTGATATGATGACGCTAATCATGTAATATAATTGTAACATTTGATGAGCCGATTTTGGGAGCGCCAAAGGCGCGGAAAATCAATGGAGGCTCAGCTATCGTTACTGTCTGCGGATATGAGGGGATAGAAAGGATCATCGATTTATGGGCTGGAGCAGAAAATGTGAGAAAAGGGGGAAGCACTGGCTGCGGGCTGCAGCGCTGGGAGTCGTCTTTTTGTGGACGGCCGGAAGCAGTCTGCAGGCAGAGGCGGAATCGAGCAAAAGCGCGCACTGGCACAAGGGCGTTGGCGTAGAGGCGTGGCTGACAGGAGCGGATAAGGAACAGGTCAGTCAGAACGCAGCCTCCCAAAATGATGCGGCAGATGCAGCGACCGGCGCAGTCGGCGGGCAGGAAACGGATGTAGCGTCCGACAGTGCGGACAGCAAAACCAAGGCTTCGTCCGGCGATGGAACGAAAATGGACGACCTGACCGGAACGATCGTGATGACGAGCGTCCAGAATGTATTGAATGTCAGGACGGAACCGGACAGCGAGGCAGAGCTTGCAGGGTATTTGTATGCAGACTGTGGCGGTACAGTGCTGGAACAAAAGGACGGCTGGACAAAGCTTGAGTCCGGCGAACTGACCGGCTGGGCGAATAACGATTATCTGCTGTTTGGGGAAGAAGCGCGGAAAGAGGCAAAAGACGCGGGACGGATTGTGGCAACGACCAAAACAGGCGCTTTGAGAATCCGGAAAGAACCTTCAGGAGATGCTGCGATTTATGATCTGCTGGAAGAAGGTGCAAAGTATGAGGTCGTGGATGAAGAGCAGATCCGTTTCAGCGAGGATCAGGAAATCACGGCGGACTGGGTTGCGATCAATTACGGCGGAAAGACCGGATATGTGTCTTCGGAATATGTCCAGGTTGATTTTGAAATCGATTACGGAGAGACGGTTGAGCAGGTAAAAGCGCGCGAGGAAGCGGAAACGGCGAGACTGCAGGCGGAAAAAGAAGCTGCCGCACAGAAACAGAAGAAGGAAAAGGCAGCGCAGGCGGAAAAGGAAGCGAACAAGGCTGCTGCACTGGCTGCGGACGACAGCGTGCTTTTGGCGGCGCTCATTCAGTGTGAAGCGGGAGAAGAGCCCTACGAAGGACAGGTAGCTGTCGGCGCAGTCGTGATGAACCGGGTCAGAAGCGGCGCTTATCCGAATACGGTCAAGGGAGTTATCTATGCTTCGGGACAGTTTACACCGGCGGGAAGCGGACAGGTTGGACGCGTTGTCGCAAGTGGAAAGATCAAGGCAAGCTGCCTGCAGGCGGCACAGGAAGCGATGGCGGGAAGCACCCCGGTTGGAATAGCGACGCATTTTAGGCGGGCAGGAAGCAGGGAAGGTATTGTGATCGGACATCATGTATTTTGGTAGACGGGGCATGATTTTTGTAGTATGATAGTCATAAGTCACAGGAAAGGAGGAGTTACATGACGGAAGTATTTGCCTGGCTGGCTCTGTTGATTTTACTTGTGCTGATTGAGCTTGCGACGATGGGGCTGACGACAATCTGGTTTGCGGCCGGAGCTCTTGTTGCGACGATTGCAGCTGCCTGTGGTGCGCCGGTTCTGGTGCAGGTCATCCTGTTTTTGGTAGTGTCCGTGCTGATGCTTGTTTTTACAAGACCGGTTGCCATGCGCTATTTCAATGTTGGAAGGGCGAAGACCAATGTGGACAGCATGCTTGGGGAACGCGGTATCGTGACCGGCAGGATTGATAACCTGCACAGCTGCGGACAGGTTACGCTCAAAGGCATGGAGTGGTCAGCAAGATCTCAGGAAACTGAGGGGACGATTGAAGAGGGTACCGTCGTCATTGTAAAAAAGATCGACGGCGTGAAGCTGATCGTTGTTCCGGACGAGATCGAAACAGAAGAACCTGTAACAAACAGCAGAGAGACTGCTGACAACATGCGGTAAGACCGCGGAAATGAGGGTAATTATGATAGGTGGATTGGTAATACTCATTATTTTAATTCTTGCAATTGCAATTGTAGCGTCCTGCATCAAGATCGTACCGCAGGCGCAGGCTTATGTCGTAGAACGTCTCGGCGCATATCAGGATACCTGGAGCGTTGGCCTTCACTTTAAAGTGCCGATTGTCGATAAGGTTGCAAAGCGTGTACTGTTAAAGGAACAGGTAGCGGATTTCCCGCCTCAGCCTGTTATCACAAAGGATAACGTTACGATGCGGATCGATACCGTTGTCTTTTTCCAGATCACAGATCCCAAGCTGTTTACCTACGGAGTTGAAAATCCGATCATGGCGATTGAAAACCTGACCGCGACAACCCTGCGTAACATCATCGGAGACCTGGAACTGGATCAGACCCTGACCTCCCGTGAAACGATCAATGCCAAGATGCGTGCATCCCTGGATATCGCAACTGATCCCTGGGGCATCAAGGTAAACCGTGTCGAATTAAAGAACATTATTCCTCCCGCAGCAATTCAGGATGCGATGGAGAAGCAGATGAAGGCAGAGCGTGAACGCCGTGAAGCGATCCTGCGTGCTGAAGGTGAAAAGAAATCTACCATCCTGGTAGCAGAAGGTAAAAAGGAATCCGCAATTCTGGAAGCAGAGGCAGAAAAACAGTCTGCAATCCTGCGCGCAGAAGCAGAGAAAGAAAAGATGATCCGTGAGGCAGAAGGTGAAGCGGAAGCAATCCTGAAAGTCCAGCAGGCGACTGCAAACGGTCTGCGTTTCATCAAGGATGCAGGAGCGGATGATTCTGTACTTCGTTTAAAGAGTCTGGAGGCTCTGGAAAAGGTTGCGGACGGCAAGTCTACAAAGATCATCATTCCGTCCGAAATTCAGAACATGGCGGGACTGCTGACCAGTGCGAAGGAGCTTTTAAGCGACAAATAAGCTCACACGTACCATCTTCGATGCTATCCGCTGCCTGACAGCGTATTTCATCTTTACAAAAAAGGACCGTACATTCTATAATGGATGTACGGTTTTTTACTTTATAGGAAAGACCGCCTACGGCGCTCTCTTAAATTAAAAGGGCCCGCACGGAGGCGGGCATAGCAAACAGACGATTGATGGCTTAGAAGATATAAAAACCTTCTTCACCAAAGCCGTCATCAAGTTCATCGTCATTTAAGAAATAATCCATATCCAGAAGTGCATCCTCGCTCATAATGCGAATGTCCTGGGATGTCATAC
>ENA-OUQL01000578-OUQL01000578.1-human-gut-metagenome-genome-assembly--contig:-NODE-578-length-14304-cov-5.438_pt1 | contig 14304 bp, 16 predicted proteins | sample MGYA00237945_ERZ548829 | MGnify/ENA primary metagenome ERZ548829 (study PRJEB26490, sample SAMN05194708) | human gut metagenome | biome: terrestrial biome; feature: human-associated habitat; material... | reverse complement strand
TAAGAAAGCCGAAAGGCTTTTTTTATTTTGTAGTAAAAGTGAAAAGATTTACCCTGTTAAAAATATATGAACTTTCTTATCAAATTGCTTCATTTTGATAGGTTAGCATTTTATAATGAAATATTTTGATTTTTTTTGAGGTTTTTTATTGACAGCTATTAGAAATTTAGTATAATAGATTTTGTAAACGATTACAGAAGGAGAGATTATGCTAAAGTCTGAACGTAAGCAGATTATCTTGTCTCAGTTGAAACAAGATGGTTTTGTCACTTTGGAAAACCTGACAGTTTTATTAAGTGATACGTCTGAGTCGACAATTCGTCGTGACTTGGATGAGTTAGCGGCAGATGGCAAACTTAAACGTGTTCATGGTGGTGCTGAAAGTATTCATGGTCTAAAGGAAGAAATTGCCAATAGCCAAAAAGCTATCAGAAATGTTCAAGAAAAGGCTCAATTAGCTGGCTATGCTGCCGATTTGATTAAGGAAGGTGATGTCGTTTTTCTTGAGGCTAGTACAACGAATGAACTTTTGATTCCACATTTGAGCAATCGTCAGGTGACGGTTGTGACTAATTCTATCCATCATGCTGTTAAGCTGGTAGATCTCGGTATTAGTACTAGGATTATTGGTGGTAAGGTTAAACATTCAACAGATGCCTCTATTGGAAGTACAGCTCTGGAACAAATCAGACAACTGAATTTTGATTGTGCTTTCATTGGTGCTAATGGAGTTGATGCCAATTATTTCACAACGCCAGATATGGAAGAGGCGGTTATTAAACGAACAGTGATAGCTAATGCGCAAAAAGCCTATGTTCTAGCTGATGCCTCTAAACTTGGTCAGATTACCTATGCTAAGGTAGCCGAGGTTGAGAAAGTAACCATAATCACAAATGCTTCGGAAGAAGGGCTCCTTAAAGAGTTAAAAGAGAAAACGAGGGTTATTGAAGTATGATTTATACTGTAACACTAAACCCATCAATCGACTTCATTGTTCGTATCGACAAGGTAGAGATTGGTGAAGTTAACCGTATGGAGAGTGATGATAAATTCGCTGGCGGTAAGGGTATTAATGTCAGCCGTATTCTACAACGTTTAGGAATTGACAATACTGCTACGGGCTTCATCGGTGGTTTTACAGGACGTTTTGTTACAGACAGTTTGGATGCTGAAGGTATTAAAACTAAGTTTGTAGCTGTCGACCAAGATACACGTATCAATGTTAAAATCAAGGCTGACCAAGAAACTGAAATTAACGGTACTGGACCTGTCATCAATGATTATCAGTTAGCTGAGCTTGAAGCTATCCTTTCAAGTGTAAGTGCTGATGATGTGGTTGTTTTTGCTGGATCTGCACCAAGCAATCTTGGAAACAAGGTCTATAACAAATTGATTCCACTGGTTCGTGAAACTGGGGCACAGGTGGTTTGTGACTTTGAAGGACAAACCTTGCTTGATTCATTGGTCTACCAACCGCTCTTGGTTAAGCCAAATAACCATGAACTTGAAGCCATTTTCAATGTTAAACTTAATGCTTTGGCTGATGTTGAAAAATATGCGCGTGAAATTCTTGCTAAGGGGGCACAAAACGTTATTATTTCAATGGCAGGTGATGGAGCTCTGCTTGTCACACCAGAGGCTGCATACTTTGCCAAACCAATCAAGGGAAAAGTGAAGAACTCTGTTGGTGCAGGTGACTCAATGGTTGCTGGTTTCACTGGTGAATTTGTCAAATCAGGGGACCCAATTGAGGCTCTCAAGTGGGGGGTAGCATGTGGAACATCTACAGCTTTCTCAGATGATTTGGCGACAATTGAATTTATTAAAGAAACATATAATAAAGTAGAGGTAGAAAAACTATGAAAATTTAGGACTTACTGAACAAAAAAGTCATGTTGCTTGACCTTCAAGCAACTACAAAGGAAGCTGCTATTGATGAAATGATTAACAGCTTGGTTGATAATGGTGTCGTGACTGACTTTGATGTTTTCAAATCAGGTATTATGGCTCGTGAAGCACAAACATCAACTGGTTTGGGTGATGGAATTGCTATGCCACACAGTAAAAATGCTGCAGTAAAAGAAGCAACTGTACTTTTTGCTAAATCTAATAAAGGTGTGGATTACGAATCATTTGATGGTCAACCTACCGACCTCTTCTTTATGATTGCAGTTCCAGAGGGGGCAAATGACATTCACTTGGCTGCACTTGCTGAATTGTCAAAATACCTCATGTAAGATGGTTTTGCAGACCGCTTGCGTCAGGTAACATCTGCGGATGAAGTGATTGAAGCGTTTAATATTGGCGAAAAAGAAGCGCAAGCTGAGGAAGCTAAGAAAGCACAAGCTGTTAAAGAAGCAGCTTCAAGCGACAAACCACTTATTGTAGCAGTAACAGGCTTGTACGACCGGTATTGCTCACACTTACATGGCTGAAGAATCATTGATTAAAACAGGTGAAAAAATGAGTGTCAATGTTCGTGTTGAAACTAACGGTGCCTCAGGTGTTGGAACACCATTGACCGCTGAAGAAATCAACAAGGCTGTTGGTGTTATCATTGCAGCGGACAAGGCAGTTGAAACAGCACGCTTTAATGGTAAGAATTGACTTCTAAACCAGTTGCTGCAGCTATTCGTCAACCTCAAGAATTAATCCAAAACATCTTGGACGGTAAAGCTGAAGTTTTCCACGCTGAAAATGCCGGAGCTGCTCAAGAATCAACAGAGAAATTGAGCCTCGGTGGTGCCTTCTATAAACACTTAATGAGTGGGGTATCACAAATGCTTCCATTCGTTATCGGTGGTGGTATCATGATTGCGCTTGCCTTCTTGCTTGACCAAATCATGGGTGTTCCTAAAGATCAATTGTCACAACTTGGTTCTTACCACGAAATTGCTGCTCAATTCAAAGCAATTGGTGGCGCTGCCTTTGGCTTTATGCTTCCAGTGCTTGCAGGTTACATTGCTTACTCTATCGCTGAGAAACCAGGTTTGGTTTCAGGTTTCGTAGCTGGTGCTATCGCTTCAAGTGGTGCTGCCTTTGGTGGAGTTCCGTTTGCTGCAGGTGGTAAAGCAACCCTTTCACTTGCCGGTGTATCTTCAGGTTTCCTTGGAGCTCTTGTTGGTGGTTTCCTTGCAGGTGGTGTTATCCTTGTTCTTCGCAAACTCTTGGCAGGTATTCCACGTGCTCTGGAAGGAATCCGATCTATCTTGCTCTTACCACTTATTGGTGTATTTGCTACAGGTTTCTTGATGTTAGCAGTCAATATCCCAATGGCAGCAATCAATACTGGTCTTAACAACTTCTTGTCAGGATTATCAGGAAGCTCAGCAGTTCTCCTTGGTCTCCTTGTTGGAGGTATGATGGCAGTTGATATGGGTGGACCAGTCAACAAAGCAGCTTACGTCTTTGGTACAGGTACTCTTGCTGTATCAGTCACTTCAGGTGGTTCCATTGTTATGGCTGCAGTTATGGCCGCTGGTATGGGTTCCTCCATCGGCAGTCTTTGTAGCAACACTCTTGTTTAAAGATAAATTTACTGAAGAAGAACGCAACTCTGGTTTGACAAACATTGTTATGGGACTCTCATTCATCACTGAAGGTGCGATTCCATTTGGTGCAGCTGACCCAGCACGCGCTATCCCAAGCTTTATCGTCGGTTCAGCCCTTACAGGTGCTCTTGTAGGTATGGCAGGAATCAAATTGATGGCACCACACGGAGGTATCTTCGTTATTGCCCTCACATCAAATGCTCTTCTCTACCTTATCTTCATCTTGATTGGTGCTGTGGTATCAGGTATCCTCTTCGGATTCCTTCGCAAACCACTTGATAAATAAGATTTGACAGAACAATCTCGTTGTGACGGGATTGTTTTTTGTGTCGTAGCAGATTTTTGTCAGGGTACCTATTTTATGATACAGTATAGGCTGAAATGGTTTATCTAGTAGCTAATGCTCTGTATAAAGAAATATAAGAGGTAAATTATGGTAAAAGAATACGATTATATTGTTATTGGTGGGGGCTCTGGTGGAATTGCCAGTGCCAATCGTGCTGCTATGCACGGAGCTAAGGTTATTCTCTTTGAAGGGAAAGAGGTCGGTGGTACTTGTGTCAATGTAGGTTGTGTGCCTAAAAAGGTCATGTGGTATGGTGCTCAGGTTGCTGAGACTCTTCACCGTTATGCGGGCGAGTATGGCTTTGATGTGACGATTAATAACTTTGATTTTGCGACGCTTAAGGCCAATCGTCAGGCTTATATCGATCGTATCCATGGTTCTTTTGAGCGCGGTTTTGATAGCAATGGTGTTGAACGTGTCTATGAGTATGCAAGATTTGTTGACCCTCATACGGTTGAAGTAGCGGGCGAGCTTTATACAGCACCACATATCCTAATTGCAACAGGTGGTCATCCCCTTTATCCAAATATTCCAGGCAGTGAATACGGAATTACCTCAGATGGTTTCTTTGAGCTAGATGAGGTGCCAAAACGTACAGCTGTTATTGGTGCTGGCTATATCGCAGTCGAAGTTGCCGGCGTTCTCAATGCTCTTGGCAGTGATACTCACCTATTTGTTCGTAAGGATCGCCCATTGCGTACCTTTGATAAAGACATTATCGATGTTTTAGTTGATGAGATGGCTAAGTCTGGCCCTACACTTCATATGCATGCTAATGCAACAGAGGTAGTGAAAAATGCAGATGATTCTCTGACTATTAGCTTTGACAATGAAGAAACTATTACAGTTGATTGCCTTATCTGGGCTGTCGGACGTGCAGCGAATACTTCTGGCTTTGGTCTTGAAAAGACAGGCGTTGAGTTGACTGAACGAGGTAACATTTATTCAGACGAGTTTGAAAACACATCTGTTCCTGGTATCTATGCTCTTGGAGATGTGACTGGTAAACTTGATTTGACTCCAGTTGCAGTGAAGGCTGGTCGACAATTGTCAGAGCGACTTTTCAATAATAAAGTTGATGCTAAGCTTGATTACACAGATGTAGCTACTGTGGTCTTTAGTCATCCGGCCATTGGTGCTATTGGGTTGACTGAGGAAAAGGCAATTGCTAAATATGGTGCAGAGAATATCAAGGTCTATAAATCTAGTTTCACTCCAATGTATACGGCTCTTGGGGATAATCGTCAGCTGTCAACCATGAAATTAGTAACGCTAGGTGAGGATGAAAAAATCATCGGTCTTCACGGTATTGGGTATGGTGTCGATGAGATGATTCAAGGATTCTCTGTGGCTATTAAGATGGGAGCAACTAAGGCTGATTTTGATAATACGGTTGCCATTCATCCAACCGGTTCAGAAGAGTTTGTAACAATGAGATAAATAGGTGAAGTCTGTCTACTTAAATGGATAGACTTTTTTGTGGCTAAATGGTAACCTATATCTTTTGTGTCACTTTGGCTTGTCTTAACGAAAAAAGGCCTTTAGGCCTTTTTTTCATTGATTAGGTAGTTCCTGACTTCTGAAATAAAGTAAAGGGATCCAGTGACGACAAATAAATTATCAGAATTTGCAGACTCAGATTGGGTTAACCAGTCTCTGTAGTCAGTTGAGCGTTCTAAGTGTTGAGGGTAATCATCCAAGGGCAGTGCCTCAAAGAAATTGAAGGAGGTTACTGTTATATGATACTCTTTAAGCTCATCAAGTAAGTCAGTCAAAGGTTTTCGTCGAAGTCCTGCAAAGAGGATGTGAATTCGACGGTTGGCAAAGTTATCTTTTAATACCTGTTTTAGGCTGGCAATTCCTTGAGGATTATGGGCACCATCTAGGTAAATGTTGTTTCCAATCCACTCACTACGACCAGGCCAGTGTGTGTCACAAATACCATCTTGAATGCTTTGATTGGTAATCTTAGGAAATCTTTGAGTTAAGAGATGGGCAGCAGTGACAGCTAGGCCAGTATTATTTTCCTGATGTTTTCCTAGCATGGGGAGATTAAGATTTGGGCTCTCCCAATCACTATAAATAACTCGAAGAGTTTGATTGTCTGTGGAAAGAAGCTGGATTTCTCGATCAATGTTTGCTATAGGAGCCTGAAGTTCTTGGGATTTTTGTTTGAAGAGATGTGAAACTTCTTCAGAAACGCGACCGAGTAATATAGGAGTGTTTTCTCGCATGACGCCCGCTTTATGTCTAGCAATATCTATTAGGCTATCGCCCAAAGTTTCAGTGTGATCAAAGCTAATTGAAGTGCAGATGACAAGCTCCGGCGAAAGCACATTGGTTGAATCAAGCTGTCCCCCAATCCCTGCTTCAATGATAGCAATATCAACCTGTTTAAGGTCGAAGTAGAGAAACATGAGTAAGGTGACCAATTCGAATTCCGTTGGTCGACCCAAATCAGTGTTATTTTCTAAATCATTGAGAAGAACTCGAGCTTTCTCAACAATGTTAATCAGATCCTTGTCTGGAATCTCTGTGCCGTTGATACTAATACGTTCGTTAAAGCGAGTAATATAAGGGGAGGTAAAGGTCCCGACCTGATAGCCTGATTTTGTTAGGATATTTTGTAGGTAGCTAGTCGTTGAGCCTTTACCATTGGTTCCGACAATATGGACTGTTGGATAGTGCATTTGAGGATTTCCAGCTTGTTTCAGGAGCCAGCGCATACGTTTAAGTTGGGGGCGACGTCCATTGCCTTTGAAGGAGTGGATGAAATTTAGAGTTTCTGTATAGTTCATAGGATTATAGAAAAAAGTCAGGGGTTTCCTAACCTTTTCTTTGTTTTAGTTGGAAACAGCGCCACCAGTTGTGGCGTCACCAGTTGTCGTATTGCCAGTTGTATTTCCACCAGTTGTATTTCCACCAGTTGTTTTGTCTGCAGTGGCTGCGGATGAAGAAGTAGTTGTATTTCCACCAGTTGTTTTGTCTGCAGTGGCTATGGATGAAGAAGTAGTTGTATTTCCACCAGTTGTTGTATCTGCTGATGAAGAATAGGTGTTATTACCAGCTTGGCTGCTTGTCTCTGTTTCTGAGTCAGTTGCATTGCCATGGCTAGATGAGGCGACATTTGATTCTTGGGTCTTATTGTTGCCTTCTTTAATGACCATAGTTGACTGATTGGATGATGAATCAGAAGTGTCCTTTTTTTTAGATGATGTGAAATTCATGATAGTGATGGAAGAGACAGCGACAATGATTGACAAGATTGTCCCGATAACAGTGAGTACTTTTTGGAAGACAGTGAAGCCTTTTGTAACGTGTTTGGTCACCTTTGGTGCAGATTTTTTTTCTTCTTTTGATGAATGGTTACGACGTGAGTAATTTTCAGACATGATTCTCTCCTTAAAAATATTTCGTACTCTCTATTATATGATTTTCTCTCAAAAAATGCTAAAAAAATTATGCTATAATAGGGAGTAACTATTATTTGAGGAAAAAACATGATTTATTTTGATAATTCAGCCACAACCATGCCCTATCCAGAGGCACTTAGAACCTATCAGGAAGTGTCCACGAAAATTTTTGGGAATCCATCCAGTTTACACCAATTAGGAACATCTGCGACACGTATTTTGGAGGCTTCTCGTAAGCAAGTTGCGGACCTCATTGGAAAATCAGCCGATGAGATTTTCTTTACGTCTGGTGGAACCGAAGGAGACAATTGGGTTATCAAGGGTGTGGCCTTCGAAAAAGAGCCTTATGGCAAACATATCATCGTTTCCGATATTGAACACCCTGCGGTAAAAGAATCTGCTAAATGGCTTTCAGAGCATGGTTTTGAAGTGTCCTATATACCCGTTAATGCACAAGGTTTCGTAGATGTGGAAGCTCTTGCTGGACTATTACGCCCTGACACTATCTTGGTTTCGGTTATGGCCGTTAATAACGAAATCGGCTCAATCCAACCCATCCAAGAAATTTCAGCTCTTCTAGCTAATGAGCCTACCATATCTTTCCATGTGGATGCAGTTCAAGCTATTGGGAAGATTCCTGTATCAGCTTATTTAACAGACCGTGTTGACTTTGCAACTTTTTCTGGTCATAAGTTTCATGCCGTTCGAGGTGTCGGTTTTGTCTACAAGAAAGCTGGCAAAAAGATTACGCCGTTCTTAACAGGTGGTGGTCAAGAAAAAGACCTTCGTTCAACGACTGAAAATGTAGCAGGGATTGCGAGTATGGCTAAGGCCTTGCGCTTAGTCACTGATAAAGAGGAATTTTCTCTTCCCAAAATTGCTAAGATGAAAAAGATTATCTTTGATGAATTGGCTAAGTATGAGGACATTACTATTTTCTCAGGCGAGGGTGAAGACTTTGCTCCTAATATTTTGACCTTTGGAATTAAGGGAGTTCGTGGTGAGGTGGTTGTCCATGCTTTTGAAGAGCATCAAATCTATATTTCAACGACCTCGGCATGTTCATCCAAGGCAGGTAAGCCAGCGGGGACCCTCATTTCTATGGGTATTCCAACCAAGTTAGCCCAAACGGCTGTTCGTATTAGTCTTGATGATGATAATGATATGGGACAAGTAGAACAGTTTCTCACGATTTTCAAGCAGGTCTATGCTAAGACGCAAAAAGTAAGATAGCAAGATTTAATCGATAAAAAAAGAAAACTAAATTCAAGTATAAAAGGAAAAGGAATGGCATTAACGTATTCAGAAATTATGGTTCGCTACGGTGAATTGTCAACTAAGGGCAAAAACCGTATGCGTTTTATCAATAAACTTAGAAATAACATCAAAGATGTGTTATCTATCTATCCAGAAGTTAAAGTGACTTTTGATCGAGACCGTGGACACATCTATCTCAATGGCACAGACTACGAACCAGTCGCAGAGTCTTTGAAGCAGATTTTCGGGATTCAGGCCTTTAGCCCTGTTTACAAATTTGAAAAAGATGTCGAAGTATTGAAAAAAGCTGTTCAAGACATTATGACTGGCCTCTATCGTGACGGCCTTACCTTTAAGGTGACTGCCAAACGTAGTGATCACGACTTTGTTTTAGATAGTCGCGAGCTCAACCTTACTTTAGGAAATGCTGTAATTGATGCATTTCCTGACATTAAGGCACAGATGAAGGGGCCAGACGTTAATCTGAAGGTAGAAATTCGTGCTGAGGCCGCTTATATTTCTCATGAAGAAATTAAGGGAGCAGGTGGATTACCTGTAGGGACTGCTGGTAAAGGAATGCTCATGCTTTCAGGTGGGATTGATTCGCCTGTTGCAGGTTATTTAGCCCTTAAACGTGGTGTGGATATCGAGGCTGTTCACTTTGCAAGCCCACCTTATACAAGTCCAGGTGCACTTAAAAAGGCTCAAGATTTGACCCGTAAGTTGACCAAGTTTGGTGGTAATATTCAGTTCATAGAAGTACCATTTACTGAGATTCAAGAGGAAATCAAAGAAAAAGCACCAGAGGCTTATTTGATGACCCTGACACGTCGCTTTATGATGCGTATTACAGACCGAATTCGTGAAGAACGCTGTGGTCTCGTGATCATCAATGGTGAGAGTCTTGGACAGGTTGCCAGTCAGACTATGGAGTCTATGCAGGCTATCAATGCTGTAACCTGCACGCCCGTGATTCGCCCAGTTGTTACTATGGACAAGTTGGAAATCATTGATTTGGCACAAAAAATCGACACATTTGATATCTCCATCCAACCTTTTGAGGATTGCTGTACCATTTTTGCACCTGACCGTCCAAAAACTAATCCAAAAATCAAGAATGTTGAACGATATGAAGGTCGTATGGATGTTGAAGGCTTAGTTGAACGTGCGGTTGCAGGAATCATGGTGACTGAAATCACACCTATTGAAGAAGCGCAAGACGAAGTGGATACACTTATTGAAGACTTACTTTAGTCTAAGAGTATATAGAGACAGTTTGTTATCGCCCAGGTATCATTAGAGTTAGCTATATCGAAAAAGAAATGTCGATGTTGAACTTTTACCTAGAAAGGAAACTGCATGACTGTTTATAACATCAATTTAGGAATCGGTTGGGCATCAAGTGGTGTTGAGTATGCCCAGGCCTACCGTTCTACAATTTTCAAAAACACAGGTATTAAGGCTAAGTTTGTCTTTATGGATATGTTCTTGCAGGACAATCTTTCTGATTTGGTCCGTAACATGGGATTTTCAGATGAAGATATCATCTGGCTTTACAGCTATTTTACAGACCTTAAGATTGCCCCAACGACCTATACTGTCAAGGATTTGGAAAAGGAAATTCCTTATGACATTACGCGTCGTGAGATTAATGGCAAAGTGGTTAAACTCTTTTGTACCAAGGAAGATATTTTTTACGCCGCTTATTTGCGTAAAGAGGGTGAAGATATTGTCCATCGTGTGGAAAAAGTATCGCGTGGTTGCCTAATTCGTAAAGACTTTTATTCATATACTAAGATGTTTACAGAGTACTACACACCGGTAGATAATAAGGCCCACCTCTATCAACGCCGTTTCTTCAATGAAGATGGCAGTATTGCTTACGATGAAATTGTTGATGGTAAGGATAGTGTCTTCCGTTTCCCAGATAAGATTCTGTCTTCCAAGCAGGAGTTTATTGCCTACTTTATGTCTCAACTAGGTCTAACCGATCAAGACATTGTCATTTTGGACCGTGCAACTGGTACAGGACAGGCTGTTTTCCGTAATACTAAACCAGCTAAGCTTGGAGTTGTTGTCCATGCAGAGCACTTTAGTGAAAATGCTGTGACAGACAAGACTATTCTTTGGAATAACTTCTATGAGTACCAATTCAGCAATGCAGATAAGGTTGATTTCTTCATCACAGCGACAGAGTGTCAACGTAGCATTATGCTAGATCAGTTCAACAAATATACACCATTTAAACCTCATATCGTAACGATTCCTGTAGGAAGTGTGGATAAACTGAGAGAGCCTGAAGGAGAGCGTAAACCATTCTCAATCATCACAGCTTCACGTTTGGCCAATGAAAAGCACGTGGATTGGCTGGTTAAGGCTGTTGTCAAGGCTAAAGAAAGTCTGCCACAAGTTAACTTTGATATCTTTGGTACAGGTGCTGAAGAAGCCAAGCTTAAGGCAATCATCGAGGAAAATCAAGCTCAGGATTACATCCATCTCAAGGGTCACCAGGATTTAATAGAAGTCTACAAGGATTACGAACTTTACCTATCAGGTTCTAAGAGTGAAGGTTTTGGCTTGACACTCCTAGAAGCTGTTGGTTCGGGCCTTGGTATGATTGGTTTTGATGTCCGTTATGGAAACCAAACGTTTATCAAGGATAATGAAAATGGTTACTTAATCCCTCGATTTGAAAAAGATGATGAGCCTGCTATTGTAGCAGCCTTGGCAGAGAAAATTGTAGCTTTCTTCAATCGTTCAGATTTAGATCATATTCATCAAGTCTCTTATGATATCGCTAAAGGCTTTTTGACAGAGGAAATCGAGCAGAAGTGGCTTAACTTAGTAAGGGAGATGACTGATCATGATTAATTTATTTGAAGACTATAGTCAAGGTAGTTGGGATCTCCATTACTCGCTGATTGTCGCTGGCTATGTGAATACAACAGTTTGTCTTTCAGATAATGGCTTTCTACCTAGCGATGTGACCTCACCTTACCTTTTTTTCACAGGCTTTGATAAGGTTCAGGGTTCTGCACTTTACTTTAATCAAGTACCCGTGCCTGATTATTGGGAAATTTTAGGAACAAATAGCAACGCGGAAATCTTCCGTTTTGATAAGAAACGTGGCCATATTCACTATGCGCATCCTGCTCATCAGCGTCTAGTTAAAGCTGTGGATTGGTATGATGAGTCGGGTCGCTTGCGCGTGACTGATCACTACAATAACAAGGGGTATCGTTTCTCACAAACAACTTACAATATTAAGCAAGAAGCGACCATTACTAGTTATTTCACTCCAGACAACAAGGAAGTTATCGTCGTTAACCATTTGACCAAAGACGTTATCTTGAATTGGAAAGACAAGGTCTACATTTTCAAAAATAAATCAGAGTTTGTAGTCTTTTATCTTAAAGAAGCTGGTTATGATTTGCGGCGTATCCTTTATAACTCCTTATCAACACCTTTCTTGACAGCTATGAATCTTCCAAATACTGGTCAAGATGTCCTCTTCTGGCAAGAGCCTATCACTGACACTGTTCCTGGGAACATGCGTCTCCTTCTTGATAGCAATCACCGTCAAACTAAGATTGTTGTGCAAGAATACACAGCTTACACAAATCTTCTAAAACTGATTAGTTCCGAGCAGGCTTCTCGTGTGGCTTTCCTTGGCTTCATGTATCCATTTGCCCGTCAGAATAATTTCCAAAATCAAGCACTTATCTTGACTAACTCAGATCAGATTGAACACTTGGAAAGCATTGTTAGTGAAGTACCTACCATGCACTACCATATTGGGGCAATCACTGAAATGTCAAGCCGCCTGATGGATTTAGCTAAATATAGTAATGTTAGCCTTTATCCGAATATTACAACGGAGCAGGTTAAGCGTCTCTATCAACAGGCTGATTTCTATTTGGATATTAACCACCAAAATGAAATCCTGTCGGCGACACGTGCTGCCTTTGAAAATAACTTGCTTATCCTAGCTTTTACGAACACAAGCCATGGTCCAGATTATACTGCACCAAGCAATATTTTCTCACCTATGAATGCTGGGCAATTTAAACAAACACTTAAAGAAGCCTTGGGGAACCGTGACTTCCTTAGTCATTTGCTTGATCGTCAACGTGAGCATGCTCATGTGGCGACACCAGAAGATTATAAGAAGGTTATTGGTTAGGGAAATAACACTAGAGGTTCGTAACATTTGTCCTCTGACACCAACATTCAGGAAGGTCGCTTCACTTTATGAAGCGGCTTTTCCTGTGGAGGAGAGACTCCCACTCCGGCAATTGTCTTGGAATAGTTTGAAAAATGGGCAATCATTCTTGGTTTATTTTGATCAGGAAGTTTTTATTGGTTTTACCTATGCAATCTGTACTAATAACCTGGTCTACCTACTCTTTCTTGCGGTTGAGGAAAGTAAACAGTCGCAGGGTTACGGTAGTCAAATTTTAGCACAAGTAGGGAAGAAGCAGGAAGACGACCATGTGTGCTTACGATTGAGCCTATGGATGAAGAGGATGCTTCTAACCGTACTCAACGACTAAAACGTCTGGCTTTTTATGAAAATAATGGCTATCAGTCTTTGAACCATTTCTATTTTGAAGGAACGGAGCGGTATCAGATTTTAATAACTGATAGGAGTCTTTCTTTAGATAAGATTGAGCAAGATTTGGCTAAGACTTTCCTAGGTAAGCATGGTGTAAGAGTGGACTAGATGGCGTATTAGGTGATTAAACTTAAATTGGCAGAATAAGGGTAATCAAAAAAACTTTTTCTCTTGTCATTATCGGGGAAAAATGATAGAATTGTAACGTTGACTAAATGCACGTCCTGTGCAACCGCACGACTACTGTTTTTGTAAGTGGGTTCGTCCCCGCAGTACTAGGCGAGTCTTCACAGAGGGAAACCTCAGATATATTAAAAATTTTAATAGGAGGTGCATCATGAGCACATACGCAATCATCAAAACTGGTGGAAAACAGGTCAAGCAATCTACGTTGAAAAAATCAACGCTGAAGCTGGATCAGAAGTAACTTTTAACGAAGTTGTTCTTGTCGGTCGTGATAAAACTGTAGTAGGTACTCCAGTTGTTGAGGGAGCTACTGTTGTCGGAACTATCGAAAAACAAGGTAAACAAAAGAAAGTTGTCACTTTCAAATACAAACCTAAAAAAGGTAGCCACCGTAAACAAGGTCACCGTCAACCTTATACAAAAGTTGTTATCAACGCTATCAACGCGTAAGCTAACGACTAATCACTAAGAAAGGACACAAATCTTATGTTGAAAACTCTTGAAAACTTGCAACTTTTCGCCCACAAAAAAGGTGGGGGTTCTACTTCCAATGGTCGTGATTCACAAGCTAAACGTCTTGGAGCTAAAGCAGCTGATGGACAAACTGTATCAGGTGGATCAATCCTTTACCGTCAACGCGGTACACACATCTACCCAGGTGTAAACGTAGGCCGTGGTGGTGATGATACACTCTTCGCTAAAGTTGAAGGTGTTGTACGTTTCGAACGTAAAGGTCGCGACAAAAAACAAGTATCTGTATACCCAGTTGCTAAATAATTCAGCTAAAGTCTGCACTTTTGTGTAGGCTTTTCTTATTTATGAAAGGAAGATACCTATGCCTTTAAATCACTACCAACAAGAAGTAGGGCCAAGTCTAGCAGATACCAGTCCAGGTAAAATGCCAGATGTTGCTCTATTAGAAGGTCGTTATTGTAG
>ENA-OUQL01000572-OUQL01000572.1-human-gut-metagenome-genome-assembly--contig:-NODE-572-length-14477-cov-5.29746_pt1 | contig 14477 bp, 16 predicted proteins | sample MGYA00237945_ERZ548829 | MGnify/ENA primary metagenome ERZ548829 (study PRJEB26490, sample SAMN05194708) | human gut metagenome | biome: terrestrial biome; feature: human-associated habitat; material... | reverse complement strand
GGGTCCATGAGGGCGAACTTCGGGCGGCTGATGTCGTCGTTGTAGGCCCGCTTCTGGTGGGTGTCCACCCGAGTGATGACGCTGCTGTTGGACGTTTCGCTGCCCGCCGCCGCGATGGTCAGGATGCTGGCCACCGGCAGGCACTTCCTGGCCGTGCGGGTGTGCTCGTACAGCTCCCAGACGTCCTTTTCCGGCTCGGCCAGGCCGTAGGCGATGGCCTTGGCCGTGTCGATGACGCTGCCGCCGCCCACGGCCAGCAGGAAGTCGATGCTGTTCTCTTTGCCGATGCGGATGCCCTCGTAGACCTTGTCGAGGTGGGGGTTCGGCACGACGCCGCCCAGCGTCCAGCTGGAAATGCCGGCTTCGGCCAGCGACTTTTCAGCTCGGTCCAGCACACCGGAGCGGACGGCGCTCTTGCCGCCGTAGACGATGAGGACGCGGGTGCCGCCGTATTCGCGCACCAGCGCGCCCACGCGCTGTTCGGTGCCTTTGCCGAAGATGACCCGGGTGGGGGAGTAGAACTCGAAATTGCTTGCCATAGTGGTCTGCCTCCTTGTAAGTGCTGCTTTCTGAGCAAAAGTATACACGAAATAGATTCGAAAATCTACAGGCCCTGCGCCTGCCGCTGCAAAATATCCGGGACAAAACAAAACCCGCATCCTCCCGGCAGGAAAACGGGAGGATGCAGGCTTCATTGGAAAACATCAGACAAAAAACCTGCCGACTCGAGGCGGTTGCAAGCCCTCAGTCGGCAGGATGCTTACTTCTTCGGAGTCATAGCCTCTTGACCTCGATTTCTTCATTTTTCGGTCTGTACCGGACGTTTCATAGAAGATTCTCCTTTGAAACGGTGAAGAACGATTGGCAGGGGAATGAATTTCTTAGTACATTGGAATGACCCTTTTCTTAACTGTTGGAGTGCGGGATACGAATCACAGAGATGAATTTCATATTACCACATTCTTTCGAGTTAGATTTGCGAAGGGAGTGTCATTACTTAGTACATCGGAGTTTCTCCTTTAGAGTTATTCAAATAAGACGTTCCGTACAAAAGCTTTCTTCATTGGGATCACCTTCGGCGGATCTATTTGAACGCGAGGGATTTTATTTCACAGACTGTTCTGTTATTCGCTTTATTGATGCTCAAGAACGGCTCTTGTTGTTGTGTTTTTATACGGGGGAAACATCCCGTTTGTGGTGAGCCTCTATTTTGCTTCTCAGCGAACCCCGACAGTCTGTGCATACTGTGCGGGTTCCATATCGACCATCGGTCTTCGCTCCTTTCTGCTTAAAGTCAGCGGGGTTAGCTCTCATTTGAGCTTCTGCTGTACTTCTCTGGTTTCTGGCTTTATTATACACGCGCGGGCGCGGTTTGTCCATTCGCAGAATGCACAATGAATTAGATATATTTTTTCAATAAATGACAAAAAAACTGTATTGTTCATACAAACGCACGACTGAAACAGCCTCCCTGCGCAGTCTGAACGGCCCGCAGGGCCTTTTGTGGAAAACCTCTGCGCAAGAACTGCCAAACTTCGCTCCGGGTGATTGACGGGACGGCGGGAATGCGATAAACTGCCCGAAAATTTCGGGTCGTTCGTGGAAGGATTTGCGCAAAACGGGAGAAAACGGCAGAAAACTCTTACGCGGGGCGGGAGTTTGTGCTATCATAGCGGGCAATGAATGGTAGTCGTGCAAAGACAGACGAAGGTTCCGCCCTCGTCTGTCTTTTTTTGTGCGGCGAAAGTTCCGAAAGACTTTACCCCACAACACAAATGAGGAGAAAATCAAAAATGCCTAAGACTTTGCTTGAAAAAATCGTCTTTACTGTCGTTATGGCCGCTATCATGGTCTATGGAATGATCGTCTACAATGTCGCCCTCGCCACCGGCGGCGTGACCAACGCCACCTTCGGCATGGCCCTGCATGAGATGCCCATTATGGTGCCGGTGGCCTTCGTGCTGGAGTTCTTCGTGGTGGAAAAGCTGGCGACTGCGCTGGCCTTCACCTTCATGCGCCCCACCGACCGGCCGCAGTTCATCACCTATGCCATCTCTCTGATGATCGTCTGCATCATGTGTCCTGTCATGAGCCTTGTGGCAACGGTGCTGTTCAAGGAGCCCAGCTTCGGTACGTGGGTGCATACGTTCGGCTGCAATTTCCCGATGGCTCTGTGCTGGCAGATGTTCTACTGCGGCCCGCTGTCCCGCTTCATCTTCCGTGCTATCTTCCGCCGCGGTGGACAGAATGCCCAGTGAGCCTATATCCTATATTATAAACAGGTAATATTACTTAATAAAGATAAGCTTCTGATTATAGCAGTTTGCGTTTTTAATGCACGAGCAACAGCCGCAAACTGCATATCGCAAAGATGCCGTTTTGACCGGCACTATTTTTGAAGATTGCGATAAGAAAATTTCATGTATCACACACTTGACAGCCATATGAATTTTATATATCAGATATACATGGAGTGCATAATTCTGCCGAAAGGGTTTCGTTTTACCTCAAAAATGAAACGAACCACTAAAGAATGACTAAGGATTTGGTCAAAATGGACAGTTTAACTGCGCATTATTAAGCAAGATGCACAACATTCCCGGCCGAGGCGTGAAATAAGATATAACAAAAAGTAGAATATCGGCCAAAGGTCTTATCAAACTGCACCAATCGTGCTATGATACCAGACGCAAAAGGGCTGCGCTGAGCGCAGAAAGAGGGTGTGTTTCCATAAAAACAAACGCACCTTTTTTGATTTTTAGCACAGCTGCTTTAATAAAAGAAACGAAAGGAGATAGAGTGAAAACGAACGATACCTTTACGCTTCAGGATAAGACTCTGCTCAGAAAGGAGGCAAAGAGATGAACGCATTGACTGCGGCCCTGAAAGAAGAGCTGAATGTGGAGATGATCTCCCTCGGCGGCCTGCAGGTGCCGGAATCCGTGGTGGTCAGCTGGGGCATCATGCTGATTCTGGTCATCGTCTCCATCCTGCTCACCCGGAACCTCAAGGTGGACCACATCTCCAGGCGGCAGGCCATCCTTGAGCTGGTCGTCACCATGATCGACAACTTCTTCACGGGCCTGCTGGGCGAGCAGGGCAGACGGTATGTGCCTTACCTCATGACGGTGGCTCTCTACATCGCCTGTGCGAACCTCATCGGTGTATTCGGCATCAAGCCCCCCACGAAGGATCTGAATGTCACCGCTGCGCTGGCGCTCATGAGTATCTGCCTCATCGAGTATTCCGGCATCCATGCCCGGGGCGGCAAGGGCTTCCTCAAGAGCCTCACCGCCCCCACCCCCATCATGACCCCCATGAACATCCTCGAGATCGCCATCCGCCCCACCAGCCTGTGTATGCGACTGTTCGGCAACGTGCTGGGCGCTTTCGTCATCATGGAGCTCATCAAGCTGGTGGTCCCGGTGTTCGTGCCGGCCATCTTCAGCCTGTACTTTGATTTGTTCGATGGTCTCATCCAGACCTATGTCTTTGTCTTCCTCACCTCGCTGTTCATGAAAGAGAGCATTGGTGGAGAAGAGTAAATTGATCGATTAAAAGGAGAAATAATTATGAACGGACTCGTAGCTCTGGGCGCTGGTATCGCAGCGCTGACTGGTATCGGCGGCGGCATCGGCATCGGCATTGCCACCGGCAAGGCAACGGAGGCCATCAGCCGCCAGCCGGAAGCTTCCGGTAAGATCCAGACCAACCTGCTGCTGGGTGCAGCTCTGGCCGAAGGTACTGCAATTTTCGGCTTCGTCGTTGCTCTGCTCATCATCCTGTTCCTGGGTTGATAACGGAGGCATGACGAATGCTGACTCTGAATCTGAACCTTCTGTATACAGTCGTCAACATTCTGGTTCTGTTTTTGCTGCTGCGCAAGTTCCTGTACAAGCCTGTCATGAACATCATCGCACAGCGCCAGAAGCAGGTGGATGACGCACTGAACGCCGCCGAGACCTCCAAGCAGGAGGCCGCTGCGGCCCTGAACGACGCGCAGGCAAAGCTGCGCAATGTGGACGTCGAGGCTGCTGCCCGCCGCACTGCCTACGAGCAGCAGGCCGAAAAGGACAAGCAGCAGCTGCTGGCTGACGCCCAGAAGCAGGCCGACGCCATCCTGGCCGAGGGCAAAGCTGCCGCCGAGGCCGAGCGCCAGCACAAGCTGCGTCAGGCTGACGCCCAGACCACTGCACTGGCCCGCGCCATGTGCGAGAAGCTGCTGGCCCGCAGCCTGAACGAGCAGGACGACGCCCGCCTGCTGGACGACCTGTTGGAGAAAGCGGGGGCTGAAAATGGCAAGTGAATTCAGCACCGAGTTCTTCTCGGCTAATCGCATCGTCAAAGCTGACCTCCGTGCCGCCCGCACCCCCCGTGAGGAGGACCTGGAGCGCATCAAGAAAGAGGTCGCGAAGCTGTACGACGCCACCGAGGTCATCCTGAACGTCACGGTGGACGACAGCCTCCTCTCCGGCTATGTGCTGCAGATCGGCGACCGCGTCTTCGATAACTCCGGCCGCCACGCCATCGACCAGATGATGGCCGATAAGCCCTCTCTGGCCACCCTCAAGACCCGCATCGAGGACTACAAGCCCGCCGCCACCAGCGAAGAGGGCGGCGTGGTCATCTCCTCCGCCGACGGCATCGTGGAAGTGGAAGGCATGGACCGCGCCGTCTACGGCGAGATCGTCACCTTCGAGAATGGCGCCAAGGGCATGGTGGAGAGCGTCGAGCCGGGCCGTCTGGGCATCATGCTCTTCGACGGCGCTGAGACCGTCGGCGTCGGCACCATGGTCACCCGCAGCGGCAAGCGTGCCGGCATCCCGGTGGGCGACGGCTTCCTTGGTCGGGTCATCGACCCGCTGGGCGAGCCCATCGACGGCAAAGGCCCCATCGAGGCTGTGGGCTACAACCCCATCGAGAAGCAGGCCCCCGGCATCCTCGAGCGCCAGAGCGTGGATACGCCGCTCCACACCGGCATCCTCGCCATCGACTCCATGTTCCCCATTGGCCGCGGTCAGCGTGAGCTGATCATCGGCGACCGCCAGACCGGCAAGACCTCTATCGCCACCGATGCCATCCTGAACCAGAAGGACACCGGCGTGCTCTGCATCTACGTCGCCATCGGCCAGAAGGCTTCTTCCATCGCCCGCGTGGCCGAAGATCTGAAGAAGCACGGCGCGATGAGCTACACCACCATCGTGGCGGCTACCGCTTCCGACAGCGCCCCGCTGCAGTACATCGCACCTTACGCCGGTACGGCTCTGGCCGAGTATTTCATGGCGCAGGGCAAGAGCGTCCTCATCGTCTACGATGACCTCTCCAAGCACGCGGTGGCATACCGTGCCATCTCCCTGCTGCTCCGCCGCTCTCCGGGCCGTGAGGCTTACCCCGGCGACGTCTTCTATCTGCACTCCCGTCTGCTGGAGCGCTCCTGCCGCATGAGCGACGCACTGGGCGGCGGCTCCATCACCGCACTGCCCATCGTTGAGACTCAGGCAGGCGATGTGTCCGCTTACATCCCCACCAACGTCATCTCCATCACCGACGGTCAGATCTTCCTCGAGAGCGCTCTGTTCAACGCCGGCAACCGCCCGGCTGTCAACGTGGGCCTGTCCGTCTCTCGTGTCGGCGGCGCAGCCCAGACCAAGGCCATGAAGAAGGCCAACGCCAACCTGCGTATCGAGCTGGCCCAGTACAAGGATATGGAGTCCTTCGCGCAGTTCAGCTCCGATCTGGACGCCGAGACCCGCCATCAGCTCGAGCACGGCAAGGCTCTGACCGAGATGCTCAAGCAGCCGCTCTATCAGCCCAAGACCGACGCCGAGCAGGTGGTCATCCTTGCGCTGGCTTCCCACGGGATGCTGGACGAAGTGCCTCTCGCTGAGCAGCGGGCGCGCACCGCTGCCTTTGTTCGCCAGTTCCATGCAGATGTGTCCGGCACGATGGATGCCATCACGGCCACCGGCAAGCTCACTCCCGAGCAGACCGACACCATCCTGAACGCATGGAAGGCCTACGAGGGAGGCGAGAGTCATGGCGTCCAGTAAGCTGCTGAAAGAGCGCATCGAGAGCATTCAGGATACCCGCAAGATCACGAATGCGATGTATCTGATCTCTTCCTCCAAGCTGCGCAAGGCACGCAAGAACTACCAGAACGTCCTGCCCTACTTCACCCGCATGAGAGACACCATCTCCCGTGTCGTCCCCCATCTGCCTGACGAGCCGGTGCATCCGTTCTTCCACGAGCGGCAGAGAGAGGACGACGATCCCCGCCGCGCCTATCTGGTACTGACGGCAGACAAGGGCATGGCAGGCTCTTTCAACCAGAACGTGCTGAAGCTCCTGCTGGAAAAGGCTGACAGGAACGACCGTTTCTATGTCATCGGTCAGGTGGGCTACCGCGCCCTCCGCAAAGACCCCCGCCTGGTGCAGGAGTTCCAGTACGGCGCGACTGCCCCGTCGCTGCAGCGCGCCCGTGACATCACGGTGGACGCCATCGACGACTTCAAGTCGGGCAAACTGGATGAGATCTATCTTATCTACACCAAGATCCAGAACGCGCTCACCAGTGAGCCGGTCATGGTGCGTCTGTTGCCGCTGGATCGCGAGCATCTGCAGCCCACCCCCAAGGGTCTGGGCGACCCCCGCGGCGAAGTCGAGCTGGTGCCGGACGCATGGACGGTGTTCGAGCAGACTGCTCCTATTTATATGCACGGCATGATCTTCGGTGCCATGACCGAGAGCTTCTGCGCAGAGCAGAGCGCTCGCATGACCGCCATGGATTCGGCCACCAAGAGCGCCAACGATATGATACGCGACTTGCAGCTGGAATATAACCGCACCCGCCAGGGCTCCATCACACAGGAGATCACCGAGATCATCGGCGGCGCGTCTGCGGTGAAATCACAAGAATAACTTTTCCGCATAGTCTCCCCTCGCCAGGGGAGGTGGCACGACGCCAGTCGTGACGGAGAGGTTGACACATCTAATAAACGAGGCAAATCTATGATACAGGGAAAAATTATTCGCGTGGCCGGCCCTGTGGTGGACGTGCAGTTCACCGCAGGCCGACTGCCTGCCCTGCAGGAAGCGCTGACCGTGACCGCAGAAGGCACCGAGCGCACGATGGAGGTGGCGCAGCACGTCAACGAATCGACGGTGCGCTGCATCATGCTCTCGGCCAGCGAAGGTCTGGGCAAGGGTATGGAAGTCACCGCCACCGGCCACGGCCTGACTGCCCCGGTGGGCGAGGCCACGCTGGGCCGTATGTTCGACCCGCTGGGCCGACCCATCGACGGCAAGGGCTCTGTGGACGATGTGCCGCACTGGCCCATCCACCGCAAGGCCCCCAGCTTTGCAGAGCAGAAGCCCGCTACTGAGATTTTGGAAACGGGCATCAAGGTCATCGACCTGCTGGCCCCCTACGCCAAGGGCGGCAAGATCGGTCTGTTCGGCGGCGCAGGCGTCGGCAAGACCGTCCTGATTCAGGAACTTATCCACAACGTGGCCACCGAGCACGGCGGCTACTCCATCTTCACCGGTGTCGGTGAGCGTTCCCGTGAGGGCTGCGACCTCTGGGGTGAGATGAACGCCTCCGGCGTCCTGAACAAGACCGCGCTGGTCTTCGGCCAGATGAACGAGCCCCCAGGAGCCCGTATGCGGGTGGCGGAGACCGGCCTGACCATGGCCGAATATTTCCGCGAGGAGACCCACAAGGACGTGCTGCTTTTCATCGACAACATCTTCCGTTTCGTGCAGGCCGGCTCTGAGGTCTCCGCTCTGATGGGCCGTATGCCCTCGGCTGTCGGCTATCAGCCCACGCTGGCCAACGAGCTGGGCGCTCTGCAGGAGCGTATCACCTCCACCCGCGACGGCTCCATCACCTCGGTGCAGGCCGTCTACGTCCCCGCTGACGACCTGACCGACCCCGCCCCCGCTACCACGTTTGCACATCTGGACGCTACCACCGTCCTGAGCCGTAAAATCGTCGAGCAGGGCATCTATCCCGCTGTGGACCCGCTGGCTTCCACCTCCCGCATTCTGGAAGCTGACATCGTGGGCGAGGAGCACTACCGCGTGGCCCGCAAGGTGCAGGCAACGCTGCAGCGCTATCAGGAGCTGCAGGACATCATCGCCATTCTGGGCATGGACGAGCTGGGCGAGGAAGACAAGCTCACCGTCACCCGTGCGCGTAAGCTGCAGAAGTTCCTGTCCCAGCCCTTCTCTGTGGCTGAGAACTTCACCGGCCTGCCCGGCAAATATGTGCCGCTGGCCGAGACGGTCAAGGGCTTTGCCGCCATCGTGGACGGCAAGTGCGACGACCTGCCCGAGTGGGCCTTCTTCAACGTAGGCACCCTCGACGACGCCCGCAAGAAGGCAGCGGACAAGCTGGCGGAGGAAAAAGGCGGTGAGGCCTGATGAACAGCTTCATCCTCAACATCACGGCTTCCAGCGGTGAGTTCTATCAGGGCAGCTGCGAGAGCATGGTGCTGCCCGTGAAGGACGGCGTCTACGGTGTTCAGGCCGGCCACAGCCCGGTGCTGGTGGCTATCCACATGGGGATGCTCAAGTTCACTGTGGACGGCGAGCCCCGCGAGATTCTGGTCGGCGACGGCATCGCTGAGGTGACGCCCACCTTCGTGCTTCTGCTGGTGGACAGCGCCGAGCGCCCCGAGGACATCGACAAGAACCGTGCCGAGGCTGCCCGCATCCGCGCCGAAGAGCGCCTGCAGCATAAGCAGAGCATGCACGAGTATTACCAGACCAAGATCGCTCTGGACCGCGCCATGCAGCGTCTGCAGACCGCTGCGAAGTATAAGCGTTAAAACTTCCCTCCTAAACGATATTTCTCCATATTTCTCCATAAACAAAGGGCCTGCCTGTCCATTTTACGGATGGGCGGGTTCTTTTTTTGCGTCCCTCTCTTGACAGCGGTGCAACAAAGTGATATGATTTTGGTATCAAAAAGAAACGCTTCCGACCCCATAAGGAGGGAACTGTTATGGAAGAGAAAATTTTGAACGCCCGCAAAAACGGCATGGCGGTACTGCTGCTCACCCTGCTGGGCTATGCGGCATCCATTGCCCTGTTCGTTTGCAGCGTCCTGCTGCTGGAGGAAGACCGGCTGCTGCCGGGCATCCCGTTGCTGATCCTGTCCATTGCCTATTGGATCGCAGGCATTTTTCTGTTCTGCGGCCTGAAGGTACTCAAGCCCCAGGAGGCGCTGGTACTTACCCTCTTTGGCGATTATGTGGGCACCCTGAAGGGCCAGGGCTTTTACTGGGTAAACCCCTTCTGCGCCGCCGTCAACCCTGCCGCAGGCACCCGGCTGAGCCAGAGCGGGGACGTGACCAGCAAGGAGAGCGGCGCAGCCGCCCTGCTGAGCGTCAGCGGCCAGAACAGCCAGCTCGCCTCAAGCAGCGTAAGCAAAAAGATCTCCCTGAAGATGATGACCCTGAACAACTCCCGGCAGAAGATCAACGACTGTCTGGGCAACCCGGTGGAGATCGGCATCGCCGTGATCTGGCGGGTCACCGACACTGCCAAGGCAGTGTTCAATGTGGACAACTACAAGGAGTACCTCTCCCTCCAGTGTGACAGCGCCCTGCGGAACGTGGTGCGGGTGTACCCCTACGATGTGGCCCCCAACGTGGACACCACCGGAGACGGCGTGGCCGACGAGGGCAGCCTGCGGGGCTCCTCGGAGGTGGTGGCGGCCCGCATCCGGGACGAGATCCAGAAAAACGTGGCTGAGGCAGGCATCGAGGTGGTGGAGGCCCGGATCACCTATCTGGCCTATGCGCCAGAGATCGCCGCAGTGATGCTCCAGCGCCAGCAGGCCAGCGCCATCATCGACGCCCGCAAGATGATCGTGGACGGTGCCGTGGGCATGGTGGAGATGGCACTGGACCGGCTGAGCGAAAACAAAGTGGTGGAGTTGGATGACGAACGTAAAGCGGCCATGGTCTCCAACCTGCTGGTGGTGCTCTGCGGCAACCGGGACGCACAGCCCATCGTGAACAGCGGCAGCCTGTACTGATGGCAGAGCCCAAAAAGCAGATCCCCCTGCGCCTGAACGCAAAGCTCTACGAGGCCCTTGCCGCATGGGCTGAGGACGATTTCCGCTCGGTGAACGGGCAGATCGAGTATCTCCTCACCGAGTGTGTGCGTCAGCGCAAAAAGAACGGCCGGTACGTCTCCGATCAGATCGACCTGCCGCCGGAGCTGGATATTGAATGACCCTGCTCCCCTCCGGGGGCAGGCCTTGCAAAAACGCCGATGGTATATCGGCAGGGAGGATAACTATGACAGTAGATATGGTACCCGGGGCAAGCATCGCAGGCATGGTGTTTTCCCTTGTCGTCTCCTTCGCACTTCCCATAGGCCTCTTCGTTTACGCAAAGAAGAAGCTGGGTGCGAAGGCTGCACCGTTCTTTATCGGGTGCAGCGTTTTCTTCGTGATGGTGCTGATGCTGGAAGCTGCTATCCATCGCATCGTGTTCCAGCTGGCCGGAGAAGCGCTGACCGGAAGCGTGATCCTATACGCAGTCTATGGCGGCCTGATGGCAGCTCTTTTTGAAGAGACCGGTCGTTACATCGCCATGAGGTTTCTGGTGAAGCCGATGGACTTTCCGAATGCCTTTATGTATGGTGCCGGACACGGCGGCGTGGAGGCAATGCTTCTGTGCGGCGTGGCATCTATCAGCAACATCGCAAGTGCCGTGATGATAAACTCCGGCACCATGTCTGCACAGCTGGCGACTCTTGACGCAAAGAAGGCGGCAGACACGGCAGCGGCTCTTTCGGCGCTGTGGACGACACCGAGCCTGACCTTCTTTGCCGGGGGCGTGGAGCGGATCATTGCGGTGGTGCTCCATCTGAGCCTGTCGATTCTGGTGTTCCAGTCCATCCGCAAAAAGTCCCAGAAAGACCTGCTCAATGCGTATCTGTTCCACTTTGTCATCGACTCGCTGTCCGTTCTGCTCAGTGCAGTGGCATCTGTCTGGGTGGTGGAGCTTGTCACCGCACTCGTGACCGGCGGGGCTGTCCTAATGGCAAAGTATGCCTGTATGGAAGAGTGAACGCGCGGAAATATTCTTGATATATAGTATATAAAAGCCCCCTCTTCGTCATTGGAGCAAGAACCGTGACGAAGAGGGGACTTTCGCTTTCTGTTATTTTTTCTCGTGGTCGGCCCATCCGCTGGACTGGATGACTTCGCCGTCCGGGGTACACCAGAGGGCTTCCACGCCGTCGAGGGACTCGATGAGCTTCTGGCCATCCTCAAGGGACATACAGAACAGGCCGGTGGTGAGGCAGTCGGCTGCGCCGGAGTCGGGGGAGAGGACGCTCACGCTGTCAAAGTAGCGGGCGGGCCAGAGGGTATCCGGGTCGATGAGATGGTGGTAGCGCACGCCGTCCACGACGTAGTAGCGCTGGTAGTTGCCGCTGGTGACGAGGGCCATATCGCTCATGTTGACACCGGAGACGTAGGAAGAGCTGGCGGTGTAGACGTCCGAGGCGTTCCACGGGTTCTCCACGCCGCCCGACCACTGGGAGCCGTCGGGCTTTGTGCCGATGGCGCGGAGGTTGCCGCCCACGCTGATGAGGGCGCTTTTCAGGCCCCGGGCCTCAGCGGCCTGTGCCACCATCTCCACGGCGTAGCCCTTGCCCACGCTGCCCACGTCGAGGGACATATCCGGGTCGGAGAGGTAGACGGTCCTGGCGTTTTCGTCGATGACGAGGTTGGAGATGTCGCAGTGCCGGGCGGCGGTATCCAGCGCCTCCTGTTCGGGCAGCTTGTTGTCCGCCTCGTTCGTGTTGGCTTCGGCGGCCTCGCGGTAGTCGTGCCAGATGCGGAGGACGCTGCCCATGGCGATGTTCAGCTTGCCGTTTGTGGTGTCGTACATCTGCCGGGCCAGTTCCAGCATCCCGAGGATCTTATCGTCCACCTGAACGGGTGCGACGCCGGCGTTGTCGTTGATGGTCTTGACATTCACCACGCCGTCGTAGTCGTTGTAAATGTCGTAGAGACGGTGGTATTCCAGCAAGTCGGCGTGGAGGGCGTCCATCTGACGGGAGAACTCCTCCTCGCTGTCGCAGTAGGCGATGACCTGCGTGACAGTGTCGAAGGCATCGTAGAAGATGGTGCTGTACCGCTGGGCGTCGGCGCTCACGCCTGAAGAGGCGGGTTTCTGGGCCGAGCCGCAGGCGGTGAGGACGCCGAGGCAGAGCGCCCCGGTCAGCAGAGCGGAAACGAAACGCTTGATGCTCATGCCTGCTCCTTTGCCGCAGCGGTGAAGGAGGCATGCTCTTCCGACAGGTGGGCCAGCAGGTCGCCGAAGACCCAGTTCTTGTTGGACAGGGTGACCACGGCCTTGAGGGGGATGTTCACCTGTGCCTGCTTCATGAGGTCCAGCAGGGTGTCGAGGTCCTTTTCCCTGAAGTTCGCCAGCACCAGTGCGGGAGGGTAAGCGCCCGGTTCCAGCACGAGGGTGCGGGAGACTTTCGTCTCTACCTCGCCCAGCAGCTGGGCGACGGTCTTGCCCGCGTCGGCAGGGGAGACGAGAAGCAGCTTCATGCCGAAGGCGGGAGCCATCCCCTCGAGGATGCCCCGGTCGGCGGCGGACAGGTTCCAGCCCAGCGCCAGCGGAACGCCGGCGTTCTGGTTGCGTGCGATATGTGCTTTCATAGTGTGAACCTCTTTCTTTCAGAGTGAAGTTTTTTGTAAATACACTATAGTATAGCACAGATAACAGGAAAAGAAAACGACTGCCGACCCTTTTTGCAAAGCGGGCAGCAGTCGAACAAGAAAGACGCTATTGTATTTTGTCAAAAGTTATGATATTCTGAAACTGCCGTCAGAAATGGCGGCAGGCACTGTCTGCAAATGCAGGTGGTCACGCTCCTCCGGCCAAGCGCCAGTGGAGACGAATATCTTTTTGCTTCCCCTGACGCGAGAGCGAAAGGGGGGATGTTCCATGACGTTTGAACAGGTCGTATTGTTGCTCACGCTTCTCGGCGGGGCAGTCTACATTACCTTTGAGATCAGCTGGACCATTTTTAACAACAAAAAGAAATGACCGCCTCTGCCTCCGAAAGCAAGCGGTCATTCTTTTTGACTTAACGCCGGAAGAGCGCTGACCATTTGCTGGACAGTGCCTTCTTTATTTGTAGTATAATCGTTTCAGCGTGGATTGTCAACGCTGAAAGCGTAACTTAGTTCATCTTCTTGCCGAAGAACTCCACTTCCTTACGGATGAAGCCCATCAGCTCATCGAACTGGTCGGGGGTCAGACTCTGTGCGCCGTCGCACTTGGCCTTAGCGGGGTCGTTGTGGACTTCGATCATCAGGCCGTCGGCACCGGCGGCGACAGCGGCCTTGGCCAGCTGAGGCACCATCCATGCGTGGCCGCAGGCGTGGCTGGGGTCTACGATGACGGGCAGGTGGGTCATCTTATGAAGCATGACCACGCCGGCGAGGTCGAGGGTGTTGCGCATACTGGTCTCAAAGGTGCGGATGCCGCGCTCGCAGAGAATGACGTTCTCGTTGCCCTCGGCCATGATGTACTCAGCGCTCATGACGAACTCCTCGAGGGTGTTGGCGAGGCCGCGCTTGAGCAGGACAGGCTTTTTCTGACGGCCTACAGCCTTGAGCAGTTCGAAGTTCTGCATATTGCGGGCACCCACCTGGATGAGGTCTACGTTCTCGAAGAGGGGCAGATGCTCGGTGTTCATGATCTCGGTGACGATGGGGGAGCCGGTGGCACGGCGGGCCAGCTTGAGCAGATCGAGACCCTCGCTGCGCATCCCCTGGAAGGAGTAGGGGGAAGTGCGGGGCTTGAACGCACCGCCGCGCAGCAGGGAAGCGCCGGCTGCCTTGACGCGCTGGGCGCAGTAGGTGATCTGCTCTTCGCTCTCGATGCTGCAGGGGCCGGCGATGACGGCAAAGCTGCCGCCGCCGATCTTCACGCCTTCCACGTCGATGACGCTGTCGTCCGGGTGGAACTTGCGGTTGGCCTTCTTGTAGGGTTCCGACACGCGGCGGCAGGTCTCGACCACCGGGTTTGCCAGTACCCAGCTCTCGGCGATGGCCTTGGTGTCGCCGATGAGGCCGAGGATGTGGGTGTCGCTGCCCTTGGAGTCGTTGATCTGCAGGCCCATGCCTTCCAGCTCGGTGCAGAATTCATGGATCTTCTCTTTGGGGGCGTCCTGTTTGAGTACGATGATCATGGCGGGTTCTCCTTTTCCTGTTCTGGTACGGCAGGGGAGATGAGGCCGCCTTGCCGTTGATGTTTCAGTATCATGAACTTCAGTATCGTGAAGTGATTGGGCATGGACATAGCATAGCACTTCAGTTTCATGAAGTCAATAGCCTTTCCGAAATTTTTTGAATTTTGGGAGAGAAAGTGGTAAAATAAATCTAGACTCAACCTCTCAGTCTCGCTTCGCTCGACAGCTCCCCTATCGAGGGG
>ENA-OUQL01000559-OUQL01000559.1-human-gut-metagenome-genome-assembly--contig:-NODE-559-length-14790-cov-14.1287_pt1 | contig 14790 bp, 14 predicted proteins | sample MGYA00237945_ERZ548829 | MGnify/ENA primary metagenome ERZ548829 (study PRJEB26490, sample SAMN05194708) | human gut metagenome | biome: terrestrial biome; feature: human-associated habitat; material... | reverse complement strand
CAATTGAGCCTGTTTGATGACGTGGAACTGCCTGAAGAAGAAAGTGACTGTCCCAGGTAACTTAGAAGAAGAAACCATTACTTATCGTCGGAAAAAAGCGAAAGGCAAACGACAAGCCATTTTTCAGCAATTTAAACCAGAGGTCATCCACCATGAATTGATGGGAGAGGCTTGTACCTGTCCAGATTGTCATGAAAGGTTAAAAGAAATCGGCTCGTGTGTGCAACGACAAGAATTAATCTATGTTCCTGCACAGTTAAAACGAGTGGATCATATTCAGCATGCCTATAAGTGTGTTGCCTGTAGCAAGAAAAATGCGACAGATAAAATCATCAAGGCCCCTGTACCCAAAGCGCCCTTGGCGCATAGTCTTGGTTCAGCTTCTATTATTGCGCACACCATTCATCAGAAATTCACACTGAAAGTGCCAAACTATCGACAAGAAGCGGATTGGCAGAAAATGGGGCTACCGATTAGCCGTAAGGAGATAGCTAATTGGCATATCAAGTCTAGTCAGTATTATTTCGAACCGCTCTATGAGCTACTACACGAAAAATTATTAACACAAGACCTTCTTCATGCGGATGAAACAGCTTATAGAGTTTTAGAAAATGAGACTCCCTTGACTTATTACTGGACATTCCTGTCAGGAAAACAAGCAGCACAGCCAATCACGCTCTATCATCATGATCAACGCAGAAGTGGCTTAGCTGTTCAAGAATTTCTCGGCGAATATGATGGCTATGTTCACTGTGATATGTGGTCAGCGTATCGCCAACTACCTAAAGCAAAGTTAGTAGGTTGTTGGGCACATGTACGCCGAAAATTTTTTGAAGCAACGCCGAAACAGGCAGATAAGCAGTCATTGGGGCGCAAGGGATTAGCCTATTGTGACCAGATGTTTTCACTAGAAGCCTCTTGGGCTGAGCTGCCTTCAGCTGAAAGATTGTGCAAGCGCAAAGAAAGATTAGCGCCATTGATGACAACGTTCTTTGATTGGTGTCGCAATCAATCAGTGCTCCCAGGATCGAAGTTAGGCCGTGCGATCACCTATGCCTTGAAATATGAGGAAACATTTAAAACAGTTTTAACAGATGGTTCCTTAGTATTATCCAATAATCTGGCTGAGCGTGCGATTAAAGGATTAGTCATGGGACGTAAGAATTGGCTTTTCTCTCAAAGTTTTGAAGGAGCCAAATCTAGCGCGATCATCCTGTCACTTTTAGAAACTGCCAAACGAAATGGCTTAGACTCAGAGAAATATCTCACCTATCTTTTGGAGAAGTTGCCAAATGAAGAGTCTTTCGCAAAAAAAGCAGCTCTAGAAGCTTATTTGCCATGGTCAGAAACTGTACAAGCAGATTGTAAATAAAGAAAAGAATCTCCAAAGTCGAGTGACTTTGGAGATTTTCAATATACCTCGTTATTGGGCGCTTACATACATTCCAGAGAGAGATTGGATATGTTCCCGTATACCGATAGTGCCAAAAGCGAAGTGGATATGTTTCCGAGAACGGACGTACTCAAATGACATTCATTCTGTCCTCTCAAGCCATGTGGAGACGGTATGTCTACTGTCTCGAAACAAGTAAAAAAGTACAGAAATAGGCTTAAAATAAGGGATTTCGAGAGATTTGCTGAAATTAGCAGTCTCCTGGAATCCTTTTTCTTTTTGCTTTGACAATAGCTTCATAGTCTGCCTTTTGATAGAGTTGAGACAATAAACTACTTTTTTCGCTGTTGAGACAATAGGACTATTGTCAGCATGAGCTGTGGAAATAGTCCTACAACACGCAAAAAGTAGGGCATAACTTTGGCAATATCACATACTAGTACACCGAATATTAAGTAATTGGCAGTTTGACTTGCCTATTCTCCTGATAGCACTACTCCCCAAGTATAAATGCTAAGATAATAATGTACAGAGTTGCTAATATGTCTATGTATAATAGAAGGTAAAATTTAGCACAGTATTAATGGTGATTAATATGATTTATATGATAAACATTAATACTGAAATATTTTTAAGATCAGTAAAAGATTTAAATAAGCTAAAACTTTTAGTCGAGGTTAATAATTTGGATAGACCTAATTTTAGTGCCATAGCTAGAGAATTAGGAGTGGATAGAAGAACAGTTAAAAAGTATTATGATGGAGATATAAAGAAAGTTAGAAAATCTAAAAAATCAAAGATAGATGATTTCTATGATATCATTTCGAGTTTGCTTTCAGCAGAAACGGACCAAATATTTTATTATAAATCTCATCTCTATAGATATTTGGTTAGAGAAAAAGGATTAGATTGTTCAAGAAGTAATTTTAATTATTATATTTTAGATTTTCAACGGCATGATATAACCGTCTGAAGAATAAACTTTTAGCGAATTATTTGAGAAATAGAAGTAACGATTTAGCAACCGTGCGAATTTCAGCGTTTTGCGTTGCTATGCTGTCAAATAACTCTTTCAGTTGCAAATATAGTATCTTTTTCCGAAGATACGAATTATCGGTGGCAATTTTATGAAATCAGCTTGTAAAAAACATTCGTCCTATTTGCAGGACATTTTCGTTAGGCAACTCATATTTTCGCAAAAGATAAAGCATAGACTTTCCAATCTAATGAAAAGTGCTGCACTTTTTTGTCATTACTACCAAAAACATTATCTTTGCAATCACATTTCACATATTATCAAAGAAATAAGAAAGCCGTATGAACTGGATTATTCTGATTGTTGCCGGATTCTTTGAATCCGGCTTTGCTTTTTGTTTAGGGAAGATGAAAGAAGTGTCAGGCACCGAATGGTATCTCTGGGGTGCCGGGTTCCTTGTCTGCCTCGCACTGAGTATGACATTGCTTGCCAAGGCAGTGCAGACGCTGCCCATCGGTACTGCCTATCCGGTATGGACAGGCATCGGGGCGGTAGGCACAGTAGTGCTCGGCATTGTGTTTTTCCACGAGCCTGCCTCGTTCCTCCGCCTGTTATTCATCACCACGCTGATAGCTTCCATTATCGGATTAAAGATTGTCTCACATTAAAACAGGCAGGCGCGATGGATTGGATTATCTTGATTGTAGCCGGATTGTTCGAGACGGCCTTTGCCTTCTGCTTGGGCAAAATGAATGAAGCAAAGGGAAAATGCCGCCGCTTTTGGGCTACGGGGTTTGCGGTGTGCTTGGCTGTCAGTATGTGGCTGCTTGCTGTCAGTGTACAGACGCTACCCATTGGGACTGCCTATCCGGTGTGGACGGGCATCGGGGCAGTAGGCACGGTGGTGCTCGGCATCGTATGTTTCCATGAACGGGTTTCCTTTGCCCGGATATTCTTCATGGCAACGTTAATAGCTTCCATTGTCGGATTGAAAATAGTATGAAAGAGGAGTTCTATAAATTAAAATATTGTAGTACAGTTGTTTATATGGTTCCAAGAGCGTAAATTTGCAGAAAATAAGAATTTTATAATGAACAAGTTATCCCGATACCGTAAGCTTCGTTATAATCAACTATTTGAGTCAGAGAATCGTGAATTGCGTTTGAATGAAATGGGCAATCCTCTTGAAGTGTTGTCTCAGTATGTTGATTTTGAGATCTTTCGTCCTACTCTTGAATCAGCCCTTTTTACCGGAGAGCGCAAAAGTAATGCCGGTCGTCCGCCGATAGACTGTGTGCTGATGTTCAAGGTCTTGTTTCTTCAGCGTTATTATGGTTTGAGTGACCATCAGATAGAGTATCAGATAGTTGACCGTACGAGTTTCCGCAAGTTTCTTGGTATTGAATGTGTTGACGATGTTCCTGACGAGAAGACGGTGTGGAAGTATCGCGAACTCCTGACAAATACAGGCGTTTATGACAAGCTTTTTTCGGAATTTCATAGTTTCATGGAAAGTAAGGGTCTGCAATTCAATGAGGGTCGCATCATTGATGCCAGTTTTGTTATTGCCCCTCGCCAACGTAACACCCGTGATGAAAATGAGCAGATAAAACAGGGAGCGGGTGATAAGTTGTGGAATGACAATCCCCACAAGAAGTGCCACAAGGATGTAGATGCCCGCTGGACAAAGAAGCGTGATGAGACTTTTTACGGCTACAAGCAGCATACTAAAGTTGAGAAACGCAATAAGATCATACTTTCTTATGATACCACGTCGGCAGAAGTGCATGATTCCAAAGGCTTTGAAGAACTGCTGGATGAAAAAGACGAAGGCAAGGACTTGTATTTGGACGCCGGTTATGTCGGACAAGAGGAGATTGTAAAACAGCATAAGATGAATCCGATAATTTGCGAAAAGGGCTACCGTAACCGTCCGCTTACCAAGGAGCAGAAATCAGACAATAGGAAAAAATCCAAGACACGTTGCCTTGTCGAGCATGTATTCGGGTTTGAGGAACAAACCATGCGTGGACTTGTGGTGCGTACAGTAGGGCTTATTCGTGCTAAAGCCAATGTAGCACTCACCAGTCTTGTGTATAACATCAGTCGTTACACGCAAATAATCAGGCTGAAACCTGAGTTGTTGGGGTGAATTATGCCTGCACATCCAATTTTTACAACAAACACAAGTTAATTATTGTAAAAATCGGGGGGGGGTAGAAAATATTCGCTAAATTTGCAAGACTAAAGCTCACAAATTGGGCAGTTAAAGAGTTCTGCTGTCTGATACAAGAGGATAAATTGAATTGATAGAACTCACCAAACGAAAATAGGATATGTTCAGAGAAATGCGTCGTAAGCGGCAGCAACTGTCTGCCGAAGAAAGTATTGCCATCCTTGAACGGATGACGAACGGAGTGCTGGCACTTCATGGGGATGAAGGTTATCCGTATGCCGTCCCTGTCAGTTATGTATATGCGGATGGGAAGATTTATTTCCACAGTGCCATGAAAGGCCATAAGGTGGATGCCATCATGCGGAATGAACGTGTTTCGTTCTGCGTAGTGGAACGGGACGATGTCTGTCCGGGCGAGTTCACCACCTACTTCAGGAGCGTGGTGCTCTTCGGCAAGGCCCGTATCTTGACGGAAGAGGCCGAAAAATTGGCGGCCATGAGCTTGCTTGCCGACAAATATTCACCGGGAGAACCCGGTAAAGATGCCGAAATCGCCAAAGGGTTTAACCACCTGCTGATGGTGGAAATTGCAGTCGAGCATATCACAGGCAAGGAGTCCATTGAGTTGGTCAGGGCAAGAAACGGACGGATTTAAAAGCATGTGGGATAAAAGAGGTAATTTAACAAGCCCTTGAAACAGAGAATTACTCCTGTCTAAGTTTATTCAGACAGGAGTAAAAACGTCAAGATAATACTTGTCAGATAACCTTTGGCTCAAAATTATATTCCAATACCTCTATTTTTTCGTGGAGATGTAACCGTTTTTCGTATAGATGTGAACAGCTTGTCGAACTGTTCCTTGAACCACTCGGCGATAGGTTTCCGGTCGATGGCAAGCACCAGTTTCGTCCCGTCCGTGGGGTCTTTCACCACTTGAACCCCGGTCTTTTCGGTCTTGAATTTCCGTCCGTGTTCCTCCGAGTAGAGTTCCCCTGCATACTCCAACGGCTTTCCCTTGACGAGCGTTGCCGTCTGCCCGTCGCTGAACCCGACAAGGCGGCAGAGGTTTTCGATACGGAGCATTTCACGGAAATAGGGAAACCATGCCGCCGCCCTTGCGATTACCGTTTTCAGAAACGATATTTCCTGCTTGTGCCTCGCTTCCTTGTCCGCTATCTCCCTGCGGTGTTTCCGCTCCACCTCCGCCATTTGTCGGCTATGGTCGGTCTGCATGGTCTGTATTCTATCTTGCAGTGCTTCGATGGCTTCCCCGTGCGTGGCTACCTCCCTACGCAGGGCGGCGTTCTCCCTCTCCAGCGTCTTGACCTTGTTACTGCCGAAAAGAGAACCGACGCTCTCAGCGATGTTGGCGGCTGCGGTGGTAGCTGCCCCTTTCAGCTTCTCGGTCTGTATCTCTTTTTTCGCCCGTCTTAGTTCCTCCTGCGCCGTTTCTTTCTGACGCTGCAAATCCACTACCTCCGCTTTGAGGCTGTCGGCGAGTTTCTTCGTTTCATTGTAATACTGCTGCGTGGACTTGTGCCGTGCTTTCGAGCCGTCAATGCCCCTTTGCAGCCCGTATTTCGCCATCGCCACGGCGTAGGTGTCTTGGTAGAACTTTAATTTCAATCGTGTCATAATATCGTCAGCGCACAGCCTCACGGTATCGGTCGGCTTCTTGCGGTATCGCTTCTTCGCCTGCTCCTCCCTTTTGCGGCGCTTACGCTCTCCCTTGACGATGGGGACGAGCGTGACGTGTATGTGGGGCGTTTCCTCGTCCCGATGCAGGTGTGCCGCCACGATGTTCTCCTTCCCGAACGTGTCGGCGAAGTATTTCATATTGTCGGCGCACCACTCGTCTAAACGTCCCTCCCTTTCGATGCGTTCCATGTCCTCGTGCGTTCCCGACACGTTGATTCGGATTGCCCGTACTTGGTTGTTTCCGATTTTGCGTGTCAGCCCCGCTTCTTCCAATCTTTTCTGAATAGCCGCCGAACGGTCTTTAATCCCGTCGGGGTAGGCAACGAGTTTTCGGTTCAGGTGCGTCCGTGTCGGGTCGGCGTTCTTCGGGATGATGAAACGCTCTATGTGGGCGGTCGTTCCGCTGTCGGAACCGTGCGCCTTTTCCATGTGCAATACTACGAATCCCATATATATTCCTTTCTTTTTTAGCTTGTGAAACAATGATTCTTTGTATCTTCGGGGGCGGCAAAGGCCGTCCCCGATGGGGTGTGCAGAGGGGCTTGCCCCTTGCCTTATTGGGGAATTTTCAGCGATACGGAGTATTGCGGCTCGGAAAATTCCCTAATAAGCTACGGTATTTTCTCCGTAAATACCCTGCGGCGTGCCGGCGGTCTGCCCGTGTCTTATCGGCTCGGCAGTTGAATCCGCTTTGTGTACTTGGCTGTCTGCGCTCGTTGTGCCGACTTTACCGACAATACCGAAGCCCACCGTATTATTTTTCCTTTTCGGTCGGTGGTGGGCTGCGGGGTGGTCGTTTCCGTTTTCAAAGGCTTCTTTGCTCGGGGCGGTCGGATGCAAGGTTTAGGGGAAGAATACTACCCGAAGCATGAGGGTGGAGATTGTTCCCCTAACGGCGTAGCCGCCCGACCTTGCAGCCGACGGAAAGCCCCGTGCTTGCTTCGCCTTTGTAAACGGGAATGACTGCTCCGCTTTCCTGCGGTCGGGAAACAGCCCCTTTCCGTCCGTGTGACGGTATGACCGTATTACGGACTGATACCCCGACCGACAGACCGTTACGCCATCCATCGGCGGCTCGGCTCGGTGTCGGCAACGACAGACACGATAACCGTCGTTTTTTCTTTTCGCCCGTTCATAATCCTATCTAATAATAGCTTGCGGATTTTCGCCGCCCCGAACGATTCGATGCGGAAAGCGAGGGCGGCTATCGTTTCGAGGTCGTAAACCTCTATGCTGCTTCTGTCCGATAGACGGACAAGGCGTTCGATGCCGTACTCTTTCAATACTCCGCTCTTGCAGAATGCCTTTATCCCTGCCCGAACCGTCGGGGCGATAACTCCGAACAATTCGCAGATTTCCCACTCGGTCATGGCGGTTGCGCCTATGTCGGTCGGCAGGGAGATATTGCCGTATTCATCTATCGTGATGATGTTTCTTTCTTCTTTCATCGGTATGCTGTTTTAAGGTGACTAAATGGCTCGGCAGATATTCTTCTCCATTTCCTCCAGCTTGTGCGACAAGGTTTCCATGTCTTGGCTTATTTTCTGGGCGGTGATTTTGGCGTATATCTGCGTGGTCTTGATGTTCGTGTGCCCCAATAGGCGGCTCACGGTTTCGATGGGTACGCCGTGCGACAGAAGCACGGTCGTGGCGTTCGTGTGGCGTGCCACATGATAGGTCAAGCGCACCTTGAAACCGCATTGTCTGCCTATCTCTTTGAGTATCTTGTTGCAACTGCCGTTGCTCGGAACGGGAAAAACATGACCGTCCCTTGCAAGTCCCTTGTATTTCTCGATGATACGCTTGGGAACGTCCAACAGACGGATATTCGATTCGGTATTGGTTTTCTTCCGTCGGGTGATTATCCATAGGTTGCCGTCGAAGAATGTTTGCAGGCGGTCGGCGGTGAGGTTCTTCACGTCCGAATACGCCAAACCCGTGAACACGGAAAAGACGAACAAGTCCCGTACGAGTTCATGGTAGGTGTTCTTCATCGGTGCGTCCATGAGCGTCTGTATCTCCTTTTGGGTAAGGTAGCCCCTATCGACGCTTTCGGGCGAGTTGATGTACCCTGCAAAGGGATTGAACGGCAGACGCCCGTCGTTCCTCGCTATGGAAACGATGTGCTTCAGCACAATCATGTAGCCCCACACGGTATTGGTGCGGCATTTCTTCTCCGTGCGCAGGAAATACTCGAAGTCGTTGATGAATGTGAGGTTGAGTTCCTTTAACGGAATATCCTCACGCTTGTAGGTATGGGGCAGAAACTCCCGAATGTGATTGCAAACCGTCTGATAGCGTTGGAATGTCCCCTGCGCCCTGCTGTGCCCGACTTTCTTGGCAAACTCGGCGTTGTGCTGCTCGAAGAGTTTCAGCAAGGTTTCCTGCTTAACGCCGATACCGAGATAGGCGTCTTTGAGCTTGGCGGCGGTAACATACCCGTCCGTCTGCATCAGTTCTTGGTAGCGGCGGTTTACCTCCACACGGATTTTATCCACCGCGAGGTTGATTCTCTGCGCTTCGACGCTCTTGCCCGAAGCACGGTTGTTCTTCACGTCCCACAACCGCAGGGGAACGTCCATCTTGCAACTGAACTGTTTAATCTCTCCGTCCACCGTAAGGCGGCACATCAAAGGCAGGTTGCCGTTAGGCTTCTCGCTGCCTTTCTTCACGTAAAATAAGACCTTGAATGTACTTCGCATAACTCACTCCTTTTTTTGGTTACAAAATTAGTTTATAGTGAGTTACCGACAGCTATGCAGAATTACGCAAATCGCAGAAAAAGAACCATTTAGCAAGAAATCCGCACCCGTTACGGGGGTAATGAGGTGGTAACTGAACTTCTGCACCGTTTGGCTGTATCGTGGTTTTCTTTGGCTTTTCGCCAAGAGAAAAATATAGCGTAACGAACGCTATTTCAGCTAATTAGCTACGCTTTACTCAAATTTGCAAATCCGCTATGTGTTTATTTTAATCATACGGAAACGCTTTGATATTATACAGTTATCGGATTCACTTTCATGGTGGAGAGATTCAGGTACAGCCCGTGATGCTCGATCATACCGTTGCGGAACATTTTCCACAGGATGTTGCAGCCGAGCTGTGCCAGTGTGGAGTTGATGAACAGGTCCTGTTTCTCCAGAGCCTCCGCCAGCGAACAGCTCAGTCCGGAATCCTTTTCCTTCACTCTTGCGTATTTGACATATCGTGTGATCACCTTCAGCGATTCCACCGTTTCGTACAGCTTGGATGCCGGCTGTCTGATTTTCTTAGGTACGGTTCCGAGGATGACCTGTCCCGTATTCTGCATGTTGCCGAAGTCCATCCAGTACAGTGGTGTTTCGTGGCTTCTGTATTCCGAAACCGGCACGGCTTTCAGTATGTTCCAGAGGTCGAGACGGGACTTTATGTTGTCCGTGCAGGTAATCATTATGTTGGCCAGATTATCCCGTCTGGCGTCCTTCAGGGCTGCCGGATAGATGTCCGGTACCGCCTTCCAGTCGTTGCCGAAGAAGTTGTTCATGCGTGTGACGAGGCACTGCGCCTTGTTCAGTCCGATGTCCGAAGGGCTGAAGAGCTGCCGCCCGATGTTGGCTTCCGTCACGATGTCGGAATCATACAGTGTCACGAACAGTCCGGGATGTCCGAGTCCCCTCAGTGCCGTGTCAAGCCTGGCCAGGCAGGTAAGCACCTGTGAGCCTGTTCCTCCCGCTCCGATAAGGTTTACCGTTACCGGATGCTGCGGGTTTATGAGATAGTTGTCGATGTAGTGTACTCTTTTCATTTCAGTATGTCTTTAAGTTTCATGTTGTTCAGTTGTTTCAGTTCGTCGAGGTTGAAGTCCCTGTCCCGTGCCGCCTTTGCCACCAGCACGAGGTTTGACCTTGTCGGGTTCCCGTTCCCTCCCAGGTGGGTGAATTCCGTCAGCCAGAATTTCCGTTCCCAGTACTGCAGCAGCTTTTCATAGGTCAGGTCCTTCGGCAGCTCTATCCTGGCGTTTCCCAGACATACGCTGGAACCTGTCACGTTGAAGAACGGTGCGGCATACAGTACGGTATCCGGTCTGGGAACGTTCCCCTTGTAGGCATAGATTCTCATTCCGTGCTCTCCGGCCTCGTAGATTACTCCCGGCAGGTAATATTCCGCGTTTTCTATTTTGAGTGCGGTGCTGAAGAACATCATCCGCTTGTGCGGTGGATTGTACCACACGTATCTTTCGCTGCCCTTGCGCGAGTCGCAATACAGCAGGTTGTCGGGTATCTTCCCGTATGGAGTGGTACCGTGTCTTTCCGAGTATTCCTTCACGAGGGTGTTCATGAATTCCAGTGTCACCGGTCTTCCTTCCGTCATGTTTCCCCGGTCGTCAATACCCCGGATTTCAAGGAAGAAGTTCTTGTCCCCTTCCGAGGCATAGGCTATCAGTGCCGCCCTGGGGTTGAGCGGTGTCTTGATCTTTCTGGTCAGTTCGTTGCTGTCTATCATATGCTTTCAGATTGGTTTATATTGTGATGTTGATAAATTTTTCCGCCCATTTGAAGAAGCGTTCCGGGTAGTCGTCCATGCGGAACAGTTCCTCCGTTTCCGGAGACAGGTCACAGGTGGTGACCGGAATGATGTCGTATGTCTCCCGGCTGTAGGAGTTGTAGTAGTCCACGAGGTTGTCCGTCACGGGATCATTGCAGTCATAGACGACCCTTATCTGCCTGTTGAGATACATGGGCAGGTAGTCCGGTTCCTCTTCATAAAACGGGTCGTAGCCGTATTCCATGATGCCGCGTTCAGGCGAGAGGAATTCCAGACCTTCCTTCATGGCGGAGAGCAGGGACTGTTCGTATCCGTTCGCCGGCTTATACCGTCCGATTGCCTTCGGCAGGTCCTTGTAGTAGGATTTCCGTTCCACTCTCCTGAGCAGACTGTGTATCCTGCCTTTCTCGTATGAATGCAGCAGTTTCAGCCGTTTTTTCCTGTCGTCCTGTTCGTCGTCATTCTCTTCAGCCAGCCAGGTAAGCGCATATTCCGTGTCATCCTCGTCCAGTATGGTGTCAATTCCGTTTGCCTGCATCAGGTTGTGGATGAAGGTGACAGATATGCGTCTCAGTTCCGGCCCGAGATTTTCCACAAATTTCACAGGGAAGTAATACAGCGTAAGTTCTCCCCATCTGTGGCATTTCCAGAGACGGAAAATGAGTCTTTCCCCATCCTGCTCGATGTTTACATTCATGTCATTGCCGACAAGGTCGCTCATTTCATCATGCAGTCTCGTTATTCCTTCCGCCATTGTGAGTCCCGGTGCATGTACCGCTTCCTTTTTCATAAGACTCGCATATCTGAAAAAGGAATCACGCAGGTACTCGTAGTTTTCCCGCGTGATCAGGTTGCACGGCTTTCCGTCAGGACTTTCCGAGAACAGTTCCGGCGGAGGCATCGGCGTGAATGTGGTGTTCAGAAAAGAATTACGGCACCGCTGGGTGCCGCAATCCGTTTCTTCCTTTCCGTGCCGTAATGCACCTTCCTTTCGGTTTCCGCAATGATAAGTCTCGCGAGCTGTTCCGCCTGATATCCGTCCAATGGTACACATGATTTCTTCTTTTTTCTGTAGTCCTTTGCCATATCCTTTATCCTTTTGTTCCGATAGTTGTCTTGAACTCATATTCTGTCATGTCCTCCCTGATGACCGGTCCGTGAACGGTAGCCGTCGTCAGTTCCGGGTACATGTTCGAATAGTAGTTCATGACCATGTCCGGCGAGATGTTCGGATCCGGGTCCTGAAGAGTAATATACTCTGTTCCTTTCTTGAATCTGAATGAGCGTGTCATTCCTTTAATTTCGAGTGCCATGTCTTAAACTGTCTGATAAGGTGAATACTTGGGTTCCAGCATGGACTGCGGGAAATCGATGTATTCCTCGTAGTCCTTCTCACTGTATGCGGGGTGTTCCTGATCGGAGAGGTACGGTTGCTGTTCGTCCTCCTGCATGAACCGTTCTTCCTGCCAGTCCTGAATTTCAGGCTGCGGCGGATATTGAGGTTGGGAAGGCTGCTGTCCGCCTGTCAGCTGTACGTATTGCGCGTGCGGCTGTATCTGCGGTCTTGCTTGCGGCTGTGGCGGCTGTTGTTGCGGTGGCCATATTCCTGGCTGTTGCGGATGCTGCGTGTATGCCTGTTGTGGTCTCTGCGGTACCGGCTGTTGCGGACGTTGCGGTTGCGGATTTCTCTGTACCGGTGTCTGTGTGTATACCGGCTGTTGGGAGTGTGGCTGTTGCTGCTGTACCGAAGGTTCCGGCTGTGCCTCCTGTTCCATCAGGTCGAAGAGGCTTCCCCGGTTCATTTCCGTGTCGGCTGCCTTTATCTTCTCCTCGATTTCCTTCAACTGGGCGGCATTCGCGTGTGCTTTCGCCTGTGTAAGCACGCTGACGGCTTCCCGATGGTTCCTGGCGGCTGTCAGTTCTTCCGCCTTCTTCATCAGTTTCTCGTACTTCTCCCGTTTCTCGCGTTCTTCCTTCGTCTCCTTGGATTTCGCTTCCTTGGCGGCCTTGCTGCTGGCGGCGGCCTTGTCCGCCTGTGCCTCAAACTGTGCCATGTTGGAGATCAGCCCGCACGCTTTCTGTATCGGTCTTGTGACTGCCTGCAGGAATCCTGTGTCAAGTTCCTGCGGTGTGCCCGTGACAGTCAGCGGCACGATGTGGTTCTGGGCCTCGTCCTTGAGTCCGTTCGATTTGGGCAATGTGGAAACGGTCAGTTGTCCGTTTGTCTTGCGGATGACGATCGTGAGGTCCACGCTTTCCGTCATCATCTGGTGGATTGCTGTAAAAAACATAATTTCAGATATTAAATGATTAGACGATGTGTTTCAATATTCGCTGAATAATTCAGCCAGCAGCCTGTTCCTATCCGGATGTCTGCATATTTCCAGAACGGGGTTCAGCAGCTTTGAGATGTGAACGGGACCTGTGGTTCCCCTTGGCGGCAGCTTGATTGCCGGTTGCGGGACGTGTACTTTCGGTCTTCTTGTCACGGGCATCCCTATCGGAGCTGGTGACTGTCTTGTGATGATCGCTTGTTGCATATTCTTTAATTTTTAACTGTGAATACCCGGGCTTTGGCAGCCCGTTGAACTACAAGGGCCCAACGGCAAATGCTTCCGGAAAGGCAGGGTTTTCGGGAAAAATACCGGAGCGCAGCGAGGATGATTTTTTCCGAAACCGCTTGCGGCCTGACCTTGCCGTCCGACAAGAAGCGTTTGCCAACTTTGCCCTGTAGTTCTCGGTTTGCCAATGTCTGTGTTTTCCGTCCATTCCCTTTTCTTTCCGTGTCATTTCCGGCTGTGACGGATACAAAAAGAGCCGCCCGCTCCCGGACAGCTCCCTTATGCTGCAATGATAAATTCCGTGCATGTTCCATATCGTCAGATTTCAGAAGACCAGAAAACTCAGTATGCACAGAATGATTGCCAATGCCACGAGAAAACAGGCTATACGGTAGAGGAACCTGAAGAGTCCCCTGAAACAGATGATGGCCACGGCAGTCCATACAGGCGATATACCGTGGGAATAGAGCCAGCTGAATATGATGGCTGCTGTTACGGCCAGCGCGAGTGTCCTTGCCCATCTGCTGTCCGCTATCTTTCTGATACGTTCTTTTGCTTTCATAATCTTCATTTGTTTGGCGGGAATGCCATTCCCGGTTTCAGGGGCTTTCTTGCAGTCCGCCTCCACAGGCAAGGTTTTCGGGAAAAATACCGGAGCCTCTGGCGAGGATGATTTTTCCCAGAAACCGTAAGGCCTGACCTTGCCGGTGGAAACGGGCGGGCTGCGACCTTTGCCCCGCGAATCGGGATGGCTTCATCATTTCCTTTTCCTGCCGTTCCCGTTTTTGGGGAACGAGAGTGTCAGGGTGAACCCGGCGTCAAAGGTGACCGAAGCGTCGAAAGCCACGCCCTTCTTTCCCTTGAATCCCTTGATAAGGCGTGTGGAACCGGAGGAGAAAAGCTGTTCCAGATGCTGGTCCGTCAGTTCCTTGTTCAGGAATCTGCGGTACACGGTCAGTCCGCACCCTTTATTGTCGCAACGGGCACTCTTTTCCCTGACGATAATGTGTCCGGTCTTGCATTTGGGACAGGTGAATGTGCGGGCGGCTGCCGCCGGAAGGCTGAGGTTCAGGATTTCACGGGTAGCCTTGCGGGTGTAGTCCGTGATGGATGCCATGAACGTGTCCGGTCCGAGCGTGTGCCGCTCTATCTGGAGCAGGGTCTTCTCCCAGCTTCCTGTCAGGGAAACATCCGCCACGAGCATGTCCTTCACCGCATCGTAGATATGGAGTCCCTTTTCCGTGGGGACGATGCTCTTGCCGGAGCGGGCGATATAGTCACGTTTGAACAGTGTGGTGATGATGGCGGCTCTTGTGGCGGGCGTGCCGATGCCCAGCTCCTTCACGGCCTCGCGTGCCTGTTCGTCGGCTATCTCCCTGCCGCAGGTCTCCATTGCTGCCAGCAGCGTGGCCTCGGTATAGGGCGGTCTGGCCACGGTCTTCTTCTGGGACAGTCCGAATCC
>ENA-OUQL01000550-OUQL01000550.1-human-gut-metagenome-genome-assembly--contig:-NODE-550-length-14913-cov-5.30825_pt1 | contig 14913 bp, 8 predicted proteins | sample MGYA00237945_ERZ548829 | MGnify/ENA primary metagenome ERZ548829 (study PRJEB26490, sample SAMN05194708) | human gut metagenome | biome: terrestrial biome; feature: human-associated habitat; material... | reverse complement strand
ATTCCAGATACAGAATCTGCTTGTAGCATATAAGGAGAGATTCGATAAGGATAACTTTATTAAGAATCTTCTTCTTGATAATCTTCTTCGTGTTGATATGTATACAAGAGCAGAGAAGCTTCATATTGAAACTGATGTTAAGAGAGTTGTATATATTATTGAGACTAAGCACGAGAAGGATACTAATGCTTTAGAGACGGTAAGAACACTTTTTGCTAATAAGACAAGAGATTTCATTACAGCAGTTGACGAGAAGAGTATAATTCTTGTTAAGGAAGTTAAAGGCAATGAGTCATATGATGAACTTGACAAGACAGCTGATGTTATAATTGATATGTTAAGCACTGAGGCGATGAGTGCGGCACATGTTGCTTATGGTACAATTGTTAATGACATAAGAGAGGTTTCAAGATCTTACAAGGAAGCTAAGATGGCACTTGATGTTGGAAAGATCTTCTATAGCAATAAGAATGTTGTTGCTTACAACAGATTAGGAATAGGCCGTCTTATATATCAGCTTCCTATACCATTATGTCAGATGTTCATTAAGGAGATATTTGAAGGAAAGGCTCCTGATGATTTTGATGATGAGACTTTGTCAACAATTAACAAGTTCTTTGAGAACAGCCTTAATGTTTCAGAAACATCAAGACAGCTTTACATCCATAGAAATACACTTGTTTACAGACTTGATAAAATACAGAAGATAACCGGGCTTGACCTCAGAGTGTTTGATGATGAAATAACATTTAAGATTGCTCTTATGGTAGTTAAGTACATGAAGTATATGGAAAGTAAAGATACATTTTAGTGATTTTTGGAGGAAATGATACATGATAATCATGGAAGATGTTACGAAGACATATTCCACTGGCGTTGCTGCGCTTAATGGAATTAATCTTCACATCCAGAAAGGTGAATTCGTATTTATAGTAGGTAAGAGTGGTTCAGGTAAGTCGACTCTTATCAAATTATTACTTAAGGAATTAGATCCTACATCAGGTAAGATATATGTTAATAAGAAATATCTCAATAAGATAACAAGAAAGAAGCTTCCGTATCTTAGAAGAGATATTGGTGTAGTATTCCAGGATTTCCGTCTGTTACCAGACCGAAATGTATATGAGAATATCGCATTTGCACAGAAGGTAGTAGAAGCTCCTAACAGAAAGATTAAGTCAAGAGTACTTGCGATGCTTTCCATGGTAGGACTTCTTGACAAATATAAGGCTTTTCCTAATGAGTTATCAGGTGGTGAGCAGCAGAGAATTGCAATTGCAAGAGCGCTGGTTAACAAGCCGGCTATATTGTTGTGTGACGAGCCAACAGGTAACCTTGATCCTGCTAATTCTAATGAAATCATGAAGATTCTTAATCAGGTTAATAAGCAGGGAACAACAGTACTTGTAGTTACCCATAATATGGAGATAGTTCAGCAGATGAAGAAGAGAACTATTACTATGAGTGAAGGAAAGATTATCAGCGATCAGGAAAAAGGTGGTTATTTCTATGAAGATTAGGTCATTAGCATATCATATTAAAGATGGATTTAAGAACATCCATCGTAATAAGATGTTCTCACTGGCATCAATAGCAACGATTACAGCATGTATATTCCTTTTTGGAGTATTCTATTCTATAGTGGTTAATTTTCAGTATATGATTAAGAAGGCTGAGACAGAGGTCTGTGTAACAGTTTTCTTTGACGAAAATCTCAGTGAGACGGATATTAAGAAGCTTGGAGATGAAATCAGCAAAAGAGAAGAAGTATCAAGAGTTGAGTATGTATCTGCAGAACAGGCATGGGAAAATTTTAAGGGGGATTATTTCAAGGATTATCCAGAGCTTGCATATGGATTTCAGGATGATAACCCTTTAGCAAATTCAGCTTCTTATGAAGTGTATCTTAAGGATGCAAGTAATCAGGGTACACTGGTTAAGTACCTTGAGAATAAGGATGGAATAAGACAGGTTAACCGTTCAGAGGTTACAGCAAGCGGACTTGCCAGTGCAGCAAGACTTGTAAGTTATGTTGCAGTTGCAGTAATTGTTGTTCTTCTTGCGGTATCAATATTCCTTATTACTAATACAATTGTCATTGGTATTACAGTACGAAAAGACGAGATATCAATCATGAAATATATAGGAGCTACGGATGCATTTGTTAATGCACCATTCTTCGTAGAAGGTATCGTTATAGGACTTATAGGCGCTATTATTCCGGTAGCAATATTGAGATATATTTATGGTGGAGTTGTTAATTTTGTTCTTGGAAAATTCTCTGTTTTACAGAATATATTAGCATTTATGCCAGCATCAGAAGTATTTGAGGTACTTATTCCGGTAGCTGTTATTCTTGGAATTGGTATTGGTCTTATAGGAAGTTTCTTCGCTGTAAGAAAGCATGCCGATGTATAGTTTCGGATAGTTTTTGGGGGCTTTTGCAAACGGATGCAGAAGTCCCTGTTTGTTTTTAGAAAACATTTTAATTATGGTAAAGGAGTGGCTGTATGGAGAAAGCACTGTTTCGGAACAATTTAATAAAGAAAATAACAGCGGCACTCATGATTGTAATGCTGCTTATACCGTATTGTTTTGCACAGGTTACATTTGGAGATAATAAATCGGATCTGAAGAATGCCCAGAACCAGCAGAATGATATACAGAATAAAAAGAAAGAAACAGAAGACAAGATTGCTCAGCTTAAGGCACAGAGTTCAGATCTTACATCTCTTATTCAGGGTCTTGATGCCCAGATGGGAGAATTGTCAGCGTCATTAGATGACATTAATACCCAGATTGCAGAGCTTGAAGCTGAGATTGAGGAGACGCAGGCAAAGCTTGAGCAGGCTGAGGCTGATAAGGAAAGCCAGTATGAGGCTATGAAGCTGCGAATCCAGTTTATGTATGAGCATAATGATTATACATATGTTGAAGTGCTTTTATCATCACAGAGTATGGCGGATATGCTTAATAAATTTGAGTATATTAATAAGATATCAGAGTATGACAGACAGATGCTTGAGGAATATCAGTCAACGATTAATCTTATATCATCTTCTAAAGTAAAGCTTGAAGAAGATAAAGAGACTCTGACTGCCAGTCAGGAGGCACTTCAGGCCCAGGTTGATGCACTTGAGGTTGTCCAGAATGAGAAGACTGCCCAGCTTAATGCTTTGAGTAAGAATACGGCTGATCAGGTGGCTTATAAGAAACAGCTCGAAGCTGACGAGAAGAAGCTCGATGCAGAGATTGCTTCTATAACAGCCAAGATTAAGGCAGAGGAAGCAAGCGGAGTTACTCCGTCTAACAGATATGATGGCGGAACTTTCAAATGGCCAACAACAAGTACAAGAATAACTTCTCCATATGGAGATACATCTGACAGAACTTCACCACATAAAGGTGTGGATATTGGAGCAGTCAGAGCAGGCGTTTCAGGTGATCCTGTATATGCGGCTTATGACGGTAAAGTTGTAATTGCACACAGACAGAGCGAATATTACTCAACAGCGGGTAATTATGTGATGATTTATCATGGTAATGGACTGTATACGAGATACCTGCATCTTGATAGTTTAAATGTATCAGTAGGACAACAGGTTACTAAGGGACAGAAGCTTGGTGTTATGGGTAATACGGGTAATTCATTTGGCGCACATCTGCATTTTGATGTAATGCTCAATGGTTCATATGTTAATCCTATGCCATATTTTAAATAAATAATTCAACTTAACAGGAGGACTCAATGGAATATGATAATAACAGACCTTTTTCTTCGGAAGGGGCCGCACAGGAACGAAAGAGAAAACATGCTTTAGGCAAAGGCGTTATTATTGGTGTTGTGGCAACACTGCTGGTTGTGATACTGGCGTTGTCATGCGTATTCATTGGACTTATAAGAAGTGGTAATATCCATATTGGAATTGACGGACGTATATATGTCCAGGATGTTGGAACAAGTGATAATGAAGGAATCGGAACTAAGGTTGAAGGTAAGCTGAATGCTTTGGATTCGCTGCTTGGAGATGGATTCTACTTTGATGATGTAGATGATGAAAAGGCTGCAGACAACATTTTTAAAGCATATCTTGCTGCATATGGTGATAAATATACTGTTTATTATACGCCTGAAGAATATAAGTCAATGATGGAGTCAACATCAGGTTCTTTCTATGGAATTGGTGCGGTATGCCAGAAGGCTGATGATGGTTCAATACTTATATCTGAGGCATATGAGGATGCACCAGCATATAAGGCTGGTATCAGAAATGGAGATAAGGTAACAGAGGTTAATGGTGAGGATATTACAGGAATGGACCTTTCTGTAGCAGTTGCCCTTATTAAGGGCGAGAAGGGTACAGATGTTAACCTTACTGTTATGAGAAATGGCGAGAAGCTGAGTTTCACAGTTACAAGAGACAAGATTGATATTAAGACTGTTTCATCAGAGGTGCTTGAGAATAATATAGGTTATATTTATATTTCACAGTTTGATGATGTTACAACAGAGCAGTTTAAATCGGCTGTTGATGACCTTCAGAAGCAGGGAATTACAGGACTTGTAATTGATATAAGAAATAATCCTGGCGGAGTTCTTAAGACTGTAGTAGATATGCTTGATTATATTCTTCCGAACGGACTTATCGTGTATACAGAGACTAAGTCTGGTAAGAGACAGGAATATTCAGGTTCTGATAATCATGAGCTTAATATTCCGATGGCAGTTTTGGTAAATGGCAATAGTGCAAGTGCATCTGAGATATTTGCCGGTGCAATGCAGGATTATGATAAGGCACAGATAATCGGAACACAGACATTTGGTAAGGGCATTGTGCAGACAATCCGTCCGCTTACTGATGGAAGTGCGGTTAAGTATACAATTGCCAAATATTTTACTCCTAAGGGACAGGATATTCACGGCAAGGGAGTGACACCTGACAGAATTGTGGAGCTTCCGGATGATGCGACTGAAGATGTGCAGTTGAAGGCAGCAGTAGAGTATCTCAATGGCAAAATGAGTGTCAGCGCGGCAGAATAACGAATATAGAGGTATGGAATAAAGTACAGGACAAATCGAATGTTTGTTCTGTACTTTTTGGCTGTTATATTGTATAATGAGGGAAATGCATTTTCTTTCAGAAAACAAGGAGGGCAAAATCCCTCTCCTCACCAAGGGGTTCGGATTTTGCTTCGCAAAATAGGGAGGGCTTTATGGACAGATTTGTATTACATTCGGATTTTAAGCCGATGGGCGACCAGCCACAGGCTATTGAAGCGCTTACAAAGGGCTTTGAGGAAGGCAATCAATTTGAGACTCTTGTTGGTGTAACCGGTTCTGGTAAAACATTTACAATGGCGAACATTATACAGAATGTTCAGAAACCTACACTTATTATAAGCCATAATAAGACACTGGCGGCACAGTTGTATGGGGAGATGAAGGAGTTCTTTCCAGAGAATGCGGTTGAGTACTTTGTCTCCTATTATGATTATTACCAGCCTGAGGCCTATGTACCTCAGAGTGACACTTATATTGCGAAGGATTCATCTATTAATGATGAGATTGATAAATTAAGACATTCGGCAACAGCGGCACTTTCCGAAAGAAATGATGTTATTATCGTAGCTTCAGTTTCATGTATATATGGATTAGGTGCGCCGGTTGATTATAAGAACATGGTTATTTCGCTTCGTCCGGGAATGGAGAAGGACAGGGATGATTGCATAAGAAAGCTTATTGATATCCAGTATGTAAGGAACGACCAGGATTTTAAGCGAGGAACCTTCAGGGTAAGAGGCGATGTTGTTGAAGTGTATCCTTCTTCTTCGTCAGGCGACGCAATAAGAGTTGAATTCTTTGGTGATGAAGTGGACAGAATAAGTGAGATAGATTCACTTACCGGTGAGGTTAAAGGTGTTCTTGAGCATATTGCGATATTTCCTAATTCTCATTATGTTGTTGAGAAGGAGAAGATGGACGCTGCGATTGAGAATATCAAGGCGGAGCTTGCCGAGAGAGTTAAATATTTCAAGAGTGAGGACAAGCTTCTAGAGGCACAGAGAATCGAAGAGAGAACGAATTTTGATATAGAGATGATGCAGGAAACAGGCTTCTGCTCAGGAATAGAGAATTATTCAAGACATCTGGCAGGACTTCCGGCAGGGTGTCCACCGTATACTCTGATGGATTATTTTCCAGACGATTTCCTTATTATTGTGGACGAGTCACATATCACTATTCCACAGATACGAGGCATGTATGCAGGCGACCAGTCAAGAAAGACTACGCTTGTAGACTATGGATTCAGACTGCCATCTGCGAAGGACAACAGACCGCTTAATTTCAGCGAGTTTGAGAGCAAGATTTCACAGATGCTTTTCGTGTCAGCAACACCAAGCACTTATGAGGCAGAGCATGAGCTTATGAGAACCGAGCAGGTTATCAGACCTACCGGACTTCTTGACCCGGAGATAACTGTTAAGCCGATTGAAGGCCAGATTGATGACCTTATATCAGAGATTAATAAGGAAACTGCCAAGAAGAACAAGGTGCTTGTCACTACACTTACGAAGAGAATGGCGGAGGACCTTACAGATTATCTTAAAGAGGCAGGAATCAGGGTTAAGTATCTTCATGCAGATATTGATACGCTTGAGCGTCAGAAGATTATAAGAGATATGCGTCTTGATGGATTTGATGTTCTTGTTGGAATCAATCTGCTGCGAGAAGGTCTTGATATTCCTGAAATCAGCCTTGTTGCAATACTTGATGCCGATAAGGAAGGCTTCTTAAGAACAGAGACATCGCTTATACAGACGATTGGTCGAGCTGCGAGAAATGCAGAGGGACATGTTATCATGTATGCAGACAAGATTACTGAATCTATGGAAAAGGCTATTTCAGAGACAGAACGAAGAAGAAAGATTCAGCAGGAGTATAATGATGAGCATGGAATTACTCCGCAGACAATTAAGAAGGCAGTAAGAGATCTAATAAGCATAAGCAAGGCAGCAGAGCCGGGTGACGCTTCCGGAAAGCTTAAGGTTGATTATGAATCTATGAGCATTAAGGAGCTTGAGAAGAACATGCGTAAGGCAGCAGCAGAGCTTAACTTCGAGGAGGCTGCACAGCTTCGTGATAAGATGATTGAGATTAATAAATATATTTATGAAGGAAAAAAACATGGCTGATAGTAAGTTAAAGAAAGAGATAGAAAGAGGCAGTTATAAGAACTGCATAAGGATAAAGGGTGCTAGAGAGCATAATCTTAAAGGAATAGACGTTGATATTCCAAGAGACAAGCTTGTTGTGCTTACAGGACTTTCAGGTTCGGGAAAGTCGAGTCTTGCATTTGATACAATATATGCAGAAGGTCAGAGAAGGTATATGGAATCACTGTCCTCATATGCAAGACAGTTCTTGGGACAGATGGAAAAGCCGGATGTTGACAGTATTGAAGGACTTTCACCGGCTATATCCATCGACCAGAAGTCAACTAACAGAAATCCGCGTTCTACAGTAGGAACTGTTACAGAAATATATGATTATTTCAGACTTCTCTATGCAAGAATTGGTATTCCTCATTGTCCAAAATGTGGACGGGAAATCAACAAACAGACAGTTGACCAGATGGTTGATGTTATTATGGCACTTCCTGAAAGAACTAAGATTCAGATTCTTGCACCTGTTGTCCGTGGACGAAAGGGTGAACATGTAAAGCTTTTTGAACAGGCAAAGAAGAGCGGATATGTGCGTGTTATTGCTGATGGAAGCATGTATGAGCTGACAGATGAGATTAAGCTTGATAAGAATAAGAAGCATAATATTGAGATTGTTGTAGACAGACTTTCTGTAAGAGACGGAATCCAGAAACGACTTACCGATTCTATTGAGACAGCTCTTAAGCTTGCTGAAGGCCTTATGACTGTAGATGTTATTGACGGAGAGACACTTAATTTCAGCCAGAGCTTTTCATGCCCAGACTGTGGTATAAGTATTGATGAGGTTGAGCCAAGAAGCTTTTCGTTCAACAATCCATTTGGTGCATGCCCGGACTGTTTCGGACTTGGTTATACTATGAAGTTTGATGCAGAGCTGCTTATTCCTGATGAAAGTCTCAGCATTGATGAAGGCGCTATTGTCGGAATGGGCTGGCAGTCATCTAAGGACGAGGGCAGTTTCAGCAGGGCAGTTCTTGATGCACTTGCAGAGGAATATGGATTTTCATTAAAGACACCATTCAAGGATTATCCTGATGATATTAAGGATATTATTATCAATGGTACTAAGGGACATTCTGTAAAGGTTAAATATAAAGGCCAGCGCGGAGAGGGTGTATATGATGTCGCATTTGAAGGTCTTATCAAGAATATGGAAAGACGATACAGAGAGACATATTCTGATAATACTAAGCAGCAGTATGAGGAGTTTATGAGAATCAGACCTTGTTCAGCCTGCCACGGACAGAGACTTAAGCCGTCTTCACTCGCTGTTACTATTGCAGATAAGAACATATATGAGATTACTAACATGTCTATTATAAAGCTTAAGGAATTTCTTGAGAATATGAAGCTTTCAGAGAGACAGTTGTTTATTGGTGCAGAGATTCTTAAGGAAATCAAGGCGAGAATTAAGTTCCTTGTAGATGTTGGACTTGATTATCTGGCACTTTCGCGTGCTACAGGAACTCTGTCAGGAGGTGAAGCGCAGAGAATCAGGCTTGCAACACAGATTGGTTCAGGTCTTGTAGGAGTTGCTTATATTCTTGATGAGCCAAGTATCGGACTTCACCAGAGGGATAATGACAAGCTGCTTGGAACTCTGACACATTTGCGAGATCTTGGTAACTCAGTTATTGTCGTTGAACATGATGAGGATACTATGTTTGCAGCCGATTATATTGTGGATATCGGACCGGGCGCAGGAAGAAATGGTGGAGAAGTTGTCGCAACAGGAACTGCTGCGGACATTATGGCGTGCAAGGACTCCCTTACAGGCGCATATCTGTCAGGAAGAATTAAGATACCTGTACCGGCAGAACGCAGAAAGCCTGCTGGCTGGATTAAGGTAAGAGGCGCAAGGGAGAATAATCTTAAGAATATTGATGTTGATATTCCGCTTGGAGTTGTCACATGCGTAACAGGTGTGTCAGGCTCAGGCAAGAGTTCACTTGTTAATGAGATTCTTTACAAGCACCTTGCAAAGTCGCTTAACAGGGCAAGATGTATTGCAGGCGACCATGATGGAATTGACGGAATAGAGCAGCTTGATAAGGTCATTAATATTGACCAGTCACCAATCGGACGAACACCAAGGTCTAATCCGGCAACTTATACAGGTGTATTTGATATGATAAGAGACCTGTTTGCAACGACTAAGGACGCGAAGGAACGTGGATATACGAAGGGCAGATTCAGCTTTAATGTTAAAGGCGGAAGATGTGAGGCATGTTCCGGCGACGGTATTATCAAGATAGAAATGCATTTCCTGCCGGATGTGTATGTTCCTTGTGAAGTCTGTGATGGTAAGCGTTACAACAGAGAGACTCTTGAAGTTAAATACAAGGATAAGAGCATATATGATGTTCTTGACATGACTATTGAGGATGCAGTTGATTTCTTTGAAAATGTGCCAAGTATAAGAAGAAAGATTGAGACTCTCAACGAGGTTGGCTTGTCTTACGTCAAGCTTGGACAGCCATCAACTGAGCTTTCAGGTGGTGAGGCACAGAGAATCAAGCTTGCAACAGAGCTTTCAAGAAGAAGCACAGGAAAGACTATATATATTCTTGATGAGCCTACAACCGGACTGCATTTTGCCGATGTCCACAAGCTTGTCAATATCCTTCACAGGCTTGCAGAGGGTGGCAACACTGTAGTTGTTATTGAACATAATCTTGATGTTATTAAGACAGCAGATTATATTATAGATATGGGACCAGAGGGGGGCGACCGCGGCGGAACTGTTATTGCCAAGGGAACGCCTGAGGAGATTGTTAAGGTTAAGAAGTCTTATACCGGACAGTATGTTAAGAAGTATCTGGAAGAGAAGTAAGATTAAGAAGTGAATGAACGTATATCCGGGAAGTGTATGCAAGGGATGTCGGTTTGATATTTTGGGGAGTAGAATGGAGGCAGTTATGATAAAAGGGATTATCTTTGATATGGACGGAGTTATGATTGATACGGAAAATCAGTCTAATCTTGGCTGGCTGTGGGCAGCTTCCCAGAAAAATGTAGAGATGCCATTATGGCTTATCGACAGCTTTAAAGGTGCACCGGCAAAGCTTAGCCAGAGCTTTTTTGATGATTATTATCATGGAGAGCAGGATTACTGGGAAATGCGTACAATGCGTACAGAGCATGTCTACAAAATCAGGGAGACAGAGGAAGTTCCGGTTAAGCCGGGGCTTCATATGCTGCTTGATTATATTAAGGATAATGGACTCAAATGTGCTGTTGCAACTTCAACACAGAAATCAAGTGCTGAAAAGAGTCTTCACAGAATAGGGGCATGGGATTATCTTTCTGGTGTTGTATATGGAGATGAGGTTGAGCATGGAAAGCCTGAGCCGGACATATTCTTAAGGGCAGCAGGTTTTATCGGCTGTGAACCATCAGAATGTGTAGTCATTGAGGACAGCATTAATGGCATTAAAGCAGGATATGCAGCAGGCATGAAGGTAATTCATATACCAGACACTATTGAGATTAACGATGATATCCGAAGCCTGACTTCAGTTGTGTGTCATTCTTTATCTGATGTGCCTGATATTATAGACACATGGAACGAGGGAAAAGTCGTTGATATTGAAGGCTATTATGAAAATGCCAAGATAAACCGTGTGTATGTTGACAGAGTGCATGTTAAGAAAGCATTTGCAGAATACACAGCAGCTTATAATGCAGATGACCCTAAGATTAAATTAAAAATTGACCACACTTACAGAGTTGCAGCTTTGTGCGAAAGAATTGCAAAGGCAGCTGGAATGTGTGCCTATGATGTTGAGCTGGCATGGTTATCCGGAATGCTTCATGATGTTGGAAGATTTGAACAGATAAAGCGTTATAACACATTTTCAGATGCGGACTCTGTTGACCATGCAAAATTCGGTGCAGACCTGTTGTTCAAAGATGGTCTTATCAGTACTTTTCTTAATGGAATGGTCAAATGTACAGGCTATAAGCCGGGAGCATTAGAGGACCGATATAGTTCTGATGGAGTATTTCTGTATGACAGATTGAATAAATCGGACATGGAAATGCTTGAACTTGCAATAAGGTGTCACAATATGTATAGAATTCCGCAAGGACTTAATCGCCGCGAGCAGGCATTCTGCAATGTGCTTCGTGACGCTGATAAGGTTGATATATTTAAGGTTAATATTGATACTCCACTTGAAGAAATATATAACACTACGACTGAAGAACTGATGAAGAGTGATATTACAGATGAAGTGTTAGAAGCGTTTGATGAGGAACACTGTATACTCAAAGCAATAAGACGCACACCGGCTGATACTGTTATTGGTCATGTATCACTTGCTTATGAGCTTGTGTATGATGAGAGCGTGCGGATTACTGTGGAACAGGGCTATCTTGCAAAGCTTATGCATTTTCATTCTGATAATGAGGAGACCAACAGAAAGATGGCGATGGTCAGAGAGAAGATGGATTCTTATGTAAAGAAGAGAATTGGGGAGAAAGATGCATAGATAAGGATTGTCTGGATGAGAATTAGCAAGATAGGAATTGGGGAGAATTAAGGCTTGTCATAAGTGGCAAGTTTAACTATAATGTATATATAAATACACAAGATTGGAGATTGATCATGGATCAGGAGAAAGTTATTGTCATTGACTTCGGCGGTCAGTACAACCAGCTGGTTGCGCGCCGTGTCCGTGAATGTAATGTATATTGTGAGATCTATTCTTACAAGACAGACCTGGCGCAGATTAAGGCCATGAACCCTAAAGGAATTATCCTTACGGGTGGTCCTAACAGCTGTTATGAAGATGGCGCGCCAACATGTACTAAAGAACTTTTTGAACTTGGTGTACCTGTACTTGGTCTTTGCTATGGCGCACAGCTTATGCAGCATGTGCTTGGTGGCAAGGTTGAGAAGGCACCAGTAAGAGAGTATGGAAAGACAGAAACATTTGTAGATAAGAGCAGCGCTTTATTCTCAGATGTCTCAGAGAAAACTATTGTGTGGATGAGCCATTTTGATTACATCTCACAGATTGCACCAGGATTCAAGATTGTTGCCCATACAGCAGACTGCCCAGTTGCAGCAGCAGAGTGTACAGAGAAGAATCTTTATGCAATCCAGTTCCACCCAGAGGTTCTTCATACTCAGGAAGGAACCAAGATGCTTCACAACTTTGTTCGTGGAGTATGCGGATGTGCCGGAACATGGAAGATGGATGCATTTGTCGAGAATACAATTAAGGAAATCCGCGAGAAGGTTGGCAGTGGCAAGGTTTTACTTGCTCTTTCAGGTGGTGTTGATTCATCTGTTGCAGCCGGACTCCTTTCAAGAGCTATTGGAAAGCAGCTTACATGCGTATTCGTAGATCACGGTCTTCTCCGTAAAGATGAAGGCGATGAAGTTGAGAGCGTATTTGGACCAGAAGGACAGTTCGACCTTAACTTTATAAGAGTTAATGCACAGGAGAGATATTACTCTAAGCTTGCAGGCGTTACAGAGCCAGAAGCTAAGAGAAAGATTATTGGTGAAGAGTTTATCCGTGTATTTGAGGAAGAAGCCAAGAAGATTGGTGCAGTTGACTTCCTTGCACAGGGAACTATATATCCAGACGTTGTAGAAAGCGGACTTGGCGGTGAATCAGCCGTAATCAAGTCTCACCACAATGTAGGAGGACTTCCTGATTTCGTTGACTTCAAGGAAATCATTGAGCCACTCCGCAACCTTTTCAAGGATGAGGTTCGTAAGGCTGGTCTTGAGCTTGGAATACCAGAACATCTTGTATTCCGTCAGCCATTCCCAGGTCCGGGACTTGGAATCAGAATTATCGGCGAGGTAACAGCTGATAAGGTTCGTATCGTTCAGGATGCTGACTTTATCTACCGTTCAGAGGTTGACAAGGCCGTAGCTGAGTACAAGAAAGCTAACGGTAAGGCTCCAGCATGGATGCCAAACCAGTATTTCGCAGCCCTCACTAACATGCGTTCCGTTGGTGTTATGGGTGACGAAAGAACTTACGATTATGCGGTTGCACTTCGTGCAGTCAACACAATTGATTTCATGACAGCAGAGAGCGCAGAGATTCCATTTGAGGTTCTCCAGACAGTCATGAGCAGAATTATAAATGAGGTGCGTGGGGTCAACAGAGTATTCTATGATCTGACTAGTAAACCACCTGGAACGATTGAGTTTGAATAATACACAAGAGCCAAGAAACGTTGAATTTACGGCGTTTCTTGGCTCGTTTTTTGTTGCGTGACAATAGAATGACAATAATTTTGGAAAAATTCGAGATACATAGTAAGAAAATTAACTCTCAATAATTTGTCCGTTTATTTGTTTCTTGAAAATACCAGTATCTATGAGCGTTTCGATGGTTCGTGATACTTTCGCATTTGGACAACCAAGCTGAGCAGCAATAGTCTTATGTATTCCTACTTGCCATGGTTGAGCAGGTAACATTTCTTTTACAGTTTCTATAAATTCTTCGTCTATTTGATAATCGTCATATATAAAATCTTTTCTTTTTTCAATAGAAATAAAATCAGGAAGTTGATAATGGGTTGCTAATTCTTTGAGAATCAAATTTGTTTGCTGTCTACTTGACAAATTCCTAATTGACTTAAGATGATTGTCATTGAAGAATTTTATAGTGTTATGCGTTACATCTTCGATAAGTTCTTTAGTTATAAGTTGAGGATTTAATCTTATAATATCGTTTGTACCAAAACTCAGTTTACCAATTACTTTAGCGGTGACTACAAGAGACACAATGGGTCTTACGGATCTCAAATATTTATCTTGGCTTGCTTTAATCGTTCCTTTATAGTTAGGTGTAATGCTATCAACTTTTTTTAATATTATTGCAATGTTAATCCATACAGATAAAGGAATTTGTTCGTTGAACACTTTGTTGTATTGGATGGGATTATTCATAAACTTTGATTTCAATAATACTGCTCTGTGTGGTAATTTTAGAATTAAACTTGTATACCCTCCGGCAAGATATAAAGGGGTTACAATGTCACAAGTAGGAATTCCAAGATTTTGATAATATTTATCTTTGCGTTCATAATATATATCATGTTTGTATAATATTTCTTCTATATCTTTTTGTATTTTATCAGTTGCATGTAATGAATATAGTGGAATTACAGATTGGTTATTGGTTGCTTGTATAATATTTTTTCGTACTAAAGGATCTGTAGATACAACTATTTTAACTAAAACTGAACGGTTGGTAGTATCTGTTCCTCCATTTGAAAAATAGTTGAAAATGGTATTTGTGGTTTGTAATCCATTTACTATTTGTATATTGTCTGTTTCAATAATGTCGTCATATAGAGTGGCGCTTGAAGTAAGAATGGTTATTCCGTTGTTAAGATTCCAAAAATCAATCTTTTCTGAAGATTCTAAAGAATTCATAATATCCGTATTGGTTCTGTTGTTTCCAAGGTAATCACGAACATTTTCCTCAAAAAAGTAGCGTTTTAACTTTTGTTCAGAGTCTGTTATGAAATTGAAGTAGTCTGTTAGTCCAACTAAAACAACAAAATCTTTACCGCATTGGAATCCTTTTTTTATTTTTAATTCCACAGTGCCGTTTCTTTTTGTGCGATATAATATAAGTAATTCTTTAGAACCAATGAATTTCTGTCTCTTATACACATCTGACGCTGCCGACGATATGCAGTGTGTAGATC